>Ga0163144_10006052_pt1 | contig 26785 bp, 27 predicted proteins | sample OliLak19BULKMAT1_FD_123175 | JGI IMG/M metagenome (GOLD analysis project Ga0163144, IMG submission 123175) | Freshwater microbial mat bacterial communities from Lake Vanda, McMurdo Dry Valleys, Antarctica - Oligotrophic Lake LV.19.BULKMAT1 | ecosystem: Environmental > Aquatic > Freshwater >...
ACTCAATCCGAAGCTGGCGATTCTGACAATCGACAATGACTTTTTGATCTACCGCCGCAACGGAAAGGAATCCATTCCTGTAATCATGCCTCCGGAACTATGAACGTCCGACAACATAGCCGTCTCACACTCTCCTTCGTAACCTGTTTCCTGGCGTTCCTATCCCCACTTGCCCAAGCGCTCACCCCACTCGAGCAGATCCCCGTAAAAACCTTCGAGGCCATGAAGGAGGTCGAGCGCTACCAGATGCGGATCGCTGAAAAGCATTACACCGATGGCAATTTCAAAACCGCCCTCGCCGAGTATGAGAAATTCCTAACACTCTATGAGAAAAGCCCCGGCGCGCCTTATGCGCAACTGATGTGGAGCCACACGATGATGCATCTCAAAAAACCCAAGACTGCCCTGCGCGATGGTTTCCAATCCGTCATCGACTACTGGCCGGAATCGCAGGAAGCCACCATCGCCGCCTACTGCATGGCCGATGCCTATCGCACCATGGGTGAGGTCAAAAGCGCCCAGGAAGCCTTCCGTTTCCTCATCCGCGAGTATCCGGACCATGAGATCGCCGTCCGCTCCCGCACCGATCTCCTCCACTACGCCCGCCTCCACCAGGACAAGGAGGAGGAAATGGCCTTGCTCCAGGATCTCGCATTCAAGGTCAAGCGCACCGAGGCATCGAAGGAGACATGCGCAAACGCCGCACGTGAACTCGCCGAGATCCATTTCTTCGCCCAGCGCTTCGCAGAGGGGAAGAAGGCGCTCGCCACCAACCATTCCGGCAAGGAACTCTTCGACAACGTCTTCAACCTCTCCGCAAAGACCGTCGGCCATCTCCTGAAAGACGAGAAAACGAAAGCCGCCGCGATCAGCCTCGCCGACCAGTTGCTCGCAAGCCTCCAGCAGGACATCAAGGATCGTCCGGACGAAGGCAAGGAGATCCTCTTCCGTGCCGTCGGCCTCAACGCCACGCTCGGCCGCCCGGCGGAGATCTGGAAAATCTACGAGGAGATCGCCCAACGCTACGGCCGCGATGACGCGATCCTCGGAAAGATGGCCGAATGGTACAAGCAGCGCAAAAAACGCGAGGATGCCCGCCGCATTTACGGGGAGTTCAAGGACACCGTCGCCGGATTGAAGAACATCGCCGGGATGGATCTTGAGGAGGGCAAGGTCAACGAGGCGATAGCGATTTACCGCAAGCTCATCGAGATCGATGGCGACCACGCCGGCGAATACCTTTGGACCATCGCAGGCTGCTACGAGAAGCTCTCCGATTGGAAAAAGGCCATCGCCATTTACCGCCAGGTCGACCGTTTTCCGGAGAACAACTTCCGCATGGCCTCCTGCCACCGCAAGCTCGGCGAACAGAAGGAGGCGATCCTGCTTTACGCCCAGTGCATGGTCGCCGATTCCGCCGCGCCCGAGGCCACCCTCCAGACCGCCTTCACCTACGAGGAGGCCAAGGAGAAGGAAAAGGCGATCCGCACCTTTCAGCTAACCTGCCGCCGCTACCCCAAGGCCGAGCAGGCCAGCAAAGCCCACGCCCACCTCCAAAACAAATACAACATCAACGTCACCTTGGGCGGCACGGAAGAATAGCGCAAAATATCCATCACCCGGGTTGCATCCGGGGAAAATCCGCGTAATCTCCCGCCATCAAATGAGTGGTTCGCGCACGGGTAATCTCAAGGTCTGGTTTTTTTGCCTTGGTGTTTTCTACATCTGCTGGCTCCTGATCGTTTCATTGGGAAACCACTGGCCCGACATCGCCGCGCACTGGGGGATCGCGGCAGCGATGGCTGCCGGCAGCTATGTGGCGGGCTCGACCCCCATGGGCGGTGGCACGGTCGGCTTTCCGATCCTTGTCCTGCTTTTTCACGAATCCCCCAACCTCGGCCGCGATTTCAGCTTTGCCGTCCAGAGCATCGGCATGACCAGCGCCTCGATCTTCATCATCTGCCGCCGCCAGCCCATTGAGTGGCCGATGGTTCGCTGGGCGATGCTGGGATCGCTGGTCGGCACTCCGCTTGGCATTCTTTTTGTCGCGCCACTGATTCCGCCGCTTGTCATCAAGGTTCTCTTCGCCGTGCTCTGGTGCAGTTTCGGGCTGTTGCACCTCTACCGCCTGAAGGAACTCAGCGCTCACGAGGGATTGGCACCGGGCGCCCACCGTTTCGACCGGACCGCAGGGCTGCTCGTGGGATTCCTGGCAGGTGCGACCGTTGCATCCATCACCGGTGTGGGGATCGACATGGTTCTCTACATGGTGCTCGTCCTGCTCTGTCAGGCGGATCTTAAAATCGCCATCCCAAGCTCGGTCATCATCATGGCATGGACATCGCTGGTGGGGATCGGCGTGAAATCCCTGGGCACCGGTGTCCAACCCGGGGTTTTCGAAAACTGGCTGGCAGCCGCGCCCGTTGTGGCATTGGGCGCACCGCTGGGAGCCTTCGTCGTGGATAAGGTCGGTCGCGCCCCCACCCTGTTGCTCGTATCATTGCTATGCATCGGCCAGTTCGTCTGGACCGTTTCGGACGAGTGGGCGAGGCTCGGGCTCGGGGGACTCACCTACGCCCTTGCCGGCGTGCTTCTCTTCAATCTTGGCTTCGAGTGGCTTCACAGGAAAGGACTGAGAGGCAACAGGCGCGGTGTGCGCCCGCCCGCTGAAAAGTGACCGAACCACCGGGTTTCGCTGCGGGAAAATGAAAGTGGTGGTGACGAACGAGGCGAAGTCTCCCTGGACTGCTACAGCCTGCTGTAGCTTTTCCCAAGGCAGCCCTGCTGCGAGGGGGCAAGCAGGGTTTCATCGGGCCGCGGAATGCCAATGCCGCCGGGCGCGCAGCAGGCTGCATAGCCCAAAGCGGCAGCAGGCTTCCGCAGTCCAGGGAGGCTCCGCCTCGTTCGCCATCCCGCACTTTTAGTTGCACACAGTTTCGCCCAGACACTTGCACGATTGCGGATCAGGGCATATGAAAGGCGCGTGACTGGATCAGTTGATGTGGCGATTTTGGGAGCGGGTCCGGCGGGGTGCACATTGGGTGCCCTGCTGCGGCAGCGGGGTTTCCGTGTGGTGATCTACGATGACGACAAACGGCCGGATCTTCTGGTGGGCGAATCCCTTCTCCCGACCGTGGTGAATTTGATGCGGCGGCTTGGGATCGAGGAACGGGTGGCGGAGTTTTCCCAGTTCAAGCCCGGGGTTGCCTTCATGCACCGCGGCGGCCAGCGGCTCGACTTCCTGTTCCCGGAGGGCGTGCTGGGGAAAACCCCGAACTACGCATACAACATCCCGCGCCCGGATTACGACAATCTGCTGCGGACCCGGGCGGAGGAACTCGGCGTGGAGTTCGTGCATCACCGGGCGAAGGTCGGGAAGGGCGGCGCGGACCGCGAGATCCAGCTTTCGGAGGAGAGCCTGGCGGCGGCGGGCATGGATGGCGTCCACCCGAAGCTTCTGGTGGATTGCACCGGGAGGACGCGGCTTTTTGCGAAAACCCTGGATCTCAAGGCCACCCGCGGGGAGCGCAATGATGTGGCCTACTTTGCGCACTTCGAGGATTTTGATTCGGAGAGCTCAGTGGATGGCCAGGTGGTGCTTTCCATTCTTGATCATGGCTGGTCGTGGCGGATCCCCCTGCCCGGTCGTCTGTCGGTGGGCGTGGTTGTCGATAAATCGGTTGCCAAGCGACACGGCACGACGCCTGAGGAACGGCTGGATGGCATCATCGAGTCCGAGCCGCTCCTGAAGAGGGCGGGCATTGGCAGGAAGCGGGTCAGCGAGGTGATGACCTACACAAACTACCAGCTCATTTCGGAGCGATCTCACGGGCCGGGATGGATCGCGGTCGGGGATTCCTTCGGGTTTGTGGATCCCATGCTTTCGCCGGGACTTTTCATGGCGATGCACATGGCGGAGATCCTCGACAAGAAGGTCTTCAAGTCCGGATCCGGGGTCTTGGACAATCCGCAGAAGCTGGCGGCGGGGTTTTCCAAGATCGAGGCCGAGATGCGCGACTGGCATGCGGCGTGGACCGAGGTGATTGAGTATTTCTACGACGGCCGGATGTTCTCGATGCATGAGGGCGGCTCCAAACTCAAGGAGACCTATAAGAAGTGGGCCTTCCCCGTAATGATGGAGAAACATCTGAGCGCGAACATCACGCGCATGGTGTCGGGTGTCAGCACGCGGAGCCGATACGGGCGCAAGCTGATCCATTACACCTCGAAGCATCTGGTGTGGGACACCGAGCCGCCGGAACACTATGCGGTCAAAGCCGGGCGACGCCTGTTAGTTCCGGCGGATCTTCCCTGATGCCGTGCGGGGCAGTTCTTCGACGGGAAGGAACCGGAGCGGCACCTTGTAAGCGGAGAGGTGCTGGCGGCAGTGGCGCTGGAGCTCAATGGCCTTCGGCGGTGAGTTGGCATCCACCGGGACAATTTCAGCGACCGGAATCTGACCGGTGTGGGGATGCTCCTGGCCGACGACCCGGCTGGCCTTAATGCCGGGATGAAGGTTGAGGATGGCTTCGACCTCTTCGGGGAAGATCTTCATGCCGGCGACGTTGATGACCGACTTGCTGCGGCCGACGAGGGTCAGGAGGCCGTCGGGGCTGCGGGTCACGAGGTCACCGCTGGCGAAGTATCCGTCGCGGAGCGGAGCGGGATCCCAAGGGACGAGATAGGCATCGAGCAGGCCCGGCCCCCGGACGTGGAACTCACCGGGCTCGCCATCGGCAACGGGTTCGCCATCGGCATCGAGCAGCGCAACCTGATAGGCGGGAAGGGCGCGGCCGATCGCGGTCGGGTGCCCTTCTGCATCGCCGAGATTGATCACCGAAAGCCCGACTTCGATGATTCCCAGACCCTGGACGAGGGGTTGCTCGAAGCGTTTTTTAAAAACGCTAGCCGTGGTCTCGGGAAGCGCAGAGGCGGTGGAGACTGCGAGCCTCAGCGAGGGCCAGCGAAAGCTGCCGGGATCCGCGCCGAGCATGGAGTAGTGGAACGGGGCACCATACATCACGGTGGCTTCGTGGGCCTCGGCGGCAGCGAGGATGTCCTCGCGGGCTGGCGATGGCTCAAGCACCGTGACGGCTCCGGCATAAAGGTAGAGAACGATGGAAACGGCGAAGTGATGTGCCAGGGGAAGCATCCACAGGACGCGGTCTTTTGGGCCGATTTTCAGGCCTTCGTTGGCGGCGGTGATGCGTTCCAGCAGGGTCTCGTGGGAGAGCACGATACCCTTGCTGGTGCCGGTGGTGCCGGAAGAAAAGCGGATGAAGGCCGGGTTGAGGGCTTGGAATGATGACTCGGGGAAAGCAGGTTCTGCGGGTTCAATGCGGTTGAGGGCGTGCCCATTTCCAGCCGGGCGACCGTCGAGTGTGAAATCTAGTGCCGTGATGCGGATGATCTCTTCGCGCTCCTCTCCGGTGAGTTCCTCGGCGAGTGGAACGAGGCAGGCATCCGCGAGCAGGATGCCCATGGCGAGGATAATGTAGTCGAGCCCGTTCGGGCAGTGCAGGCCGATGCGCGGGTGGCGGCCAAGGTGTTGGGCGGCATCACGGATTTCCACAGCGATGCGTTCGGCACCCTCGAACAACTCGCCGTAGGTGACCGAGCGGCCGCGAGTGATAATGGCTACGGCTTCGGCCGGATGTCGGCGGGAGATTTCAGCGATGAGATTCATGTCGGGACGGGCGCTTCGACGCCGAGGTCGTCGAGAAGCTGTCGGCGGAGGGTAACAAGCTCACCGGCATCGAGCGAGCCTTCACGCCATGAGAGGGTGCAGGTGAGCTGATCATTTCGTTCGGAAAAGAAGATCCCGATGCCGGGTGGAGTGGAGACCGACGGGATCTGGTAGGCGTTGAGGATTAGACGGGTGAAGAGAGCCTCAGTGTGGGCGGCGAACTTCCCGGTGTGGGAGTGGAAGAGCGAGCAGAGTTCACCCTTGAGGTAGTGCTTGATGGGAAACAGGTATAGCCGCGAGGGGCAGCGCTCGTTGAGCTTGGTGAGGGCTTCCATCGCGGCGGGAAGTCGGCGTTTCATGAAGGAGGCATAGCTGCGGTAGAGCGCCTTGGTGGCTGGGGCGAGTTCGGCCATGTTATCATGGGTTAGCAGCAGCGACCAGGCGGCCATGTGGTTATGGAAAAGCGGGCGGTCTGACGGGTTGCTGACGCGCTGGATCGGGAGAGACAGGAGTATGTCGGGTGGGGACGCATCACGCGTTCGAACCACTGCGGCGACCGCCCGGGACGAGAGGGCGGCGAAGTATGGAATCATCAGCAGTTCCCCGGAGGTCTTGGCCATCTTTTCCTGAATGATCCGTGTGGAGTCGGGGCTGAATGTGAGCACTTCGAAGCGGGCTGCGCCCGGTTTCCTGCCTCGCCGGTGAAGTGAGCGGATGTTCGCGGCGGGAAAAGTCCGCATTTCCTCGATCATCGGATATGCCGCCTTCCAAAGTTCGGCGGGACTGCCCGATGAGGGATTGGTTTCCCCCCAGTCCTGGCGCGGTGTCGGGTCGGTGGAATCCAGCTCGGCGATCAGTTTGTCGATCCCGATGGCGTCGAACAGCGAATGCGGCCAAAGCAGGATGATGGAGTGGTTTTCGCCCTGCGGCATGACGTGAATCTCCAGATTCGGGCCAGGACGGAAGATGTTGATCGAGTCCGAGTTCAGGAGGCGGGTAACGAGACCCCCAAGATTCCCCGTTTCGTGGATGATGACGGGGACTGCTGCGGGCGGGCCTGTTTGCCACTCGGCGATGAAGGTGAAGGGCGACCGCCGGAGGTGGGCGTGCAGCAAGGGGTGCCTGCGACCAAGCGCATCCGCAGCCTCGCGGATGGCATCGGGATCGGCCTTGCCGGCCATCTCAATGACCGTGGCGGCAAGGTGTGGACCTTGGCCGGAGCGCCGCATGAGCGACTCAAGGCCGAGCAGGAAAGCATCGCTGGAGGTAGATTTCGGCAAGGAGGGTCAGCGTTTCGAGGCGATGAGGGCGGCGATTTTCGTGGCCGTTTGGAAGTTCTCCCGCGAGAGGTCGGCAGGCTCGAGGGCGACCTGAAAGTGGTCTTCGATATGCAGGAGCAGCTGCATGATCGCCATCGAATCGAGGCCGGCTACGAAGAGATCGGTCTCTGGTGTCAGTGGCCCGGAGGATTCGAGGATCTCGTTCTGTATGATCTCGAGTAATTTCGTTTCCATGGTGATTTAGAATGAGGGGATGATGTTGAGGCCGGATTGGTGGCCGAGGTCATAGCAGGTGGGGGCGAGCCGGTTGGAGAAAATTCCGGGAAAAGGAGTGATGGTGGTGATTTCGATGAGCTTTTTTCCCTTGGCGGCGGCAAGGTCGCCACGCATCCGGTAGAGTTCGTTGCAGGCGGCGTGGTGGGACATGCCGATGACGTTGGAAACGGTCTCCCAATTCACATTGGGTTGGCTTCCCTCCTCGTGGTGGATGCGATGGATGATGATGGTATCGATGTTAGGGTCATCAATGAACTGCTCACAAGGGAACTCGGCTGCGATCCCGCCGTCGAGGTACCGTTGGCCCCCGATTTCCTGGATGGTGAAGAGAGCGGGCACGGCGCAGGAAGCCATGACGGTTTCCGCCAAGGGACCGGAGCGGCGGATTTCGGAAGCGACTGTGGTCCGATTGGTGACGGCTATGTCGAGCGGGAGATCGCCGGGGCCGCGGTCGCCGAATTGCTCGCGCAGGTGGGCGACGGTGTTCTTCCCTGAAAAGATGCCGGTGAACCAGAAAGAGGTGGCCACGCCCGGCAGGCGCCAGAGGCATGCGAGGTCGAAGAACGAGCGGAGCTTTGGATCGAGGGCGGCGGATCGAAGTTCCTCGCCGCGCAGGCCGGAGGCGTGGAAGGCTCCGACAAGAGCTACGCCGGAAGATCCCGCGATCCGGACTGGCGAGAACCCAATGGAATCGAGGGCATCCAGGAAATCTGCATGGGCATAAACCCCGAGAAAGGACGAGCCGAGGACCACTGCGGTGCGTGCTGGATCCGGGTGGGTATGAGAAGCCTCGGTCATCGGATTGCTGTAGGGAGTCTGTGAGATTTCTGTTTTCCGTTGCAAGGATGGAGGTGGGTGCGAGGAGGAAGACCGCCGTCCACAGATCTAACCGATACGACGGCCGACATATGCGGCGGCGGCTTTGCCGGCGGCCTGTCCGGTGGCGAAGCAGGTGCCCATCACACGGACGGAAGCGAGGGCTTCGTGGGTGGCCGATATGCAGCGGCCCGCAAAGAACACCCCATCGATCTCGGCGCTGGTTAGGGCGCGGAGCGGGATGGGGGCGGGCACCGGATGGGCGAAGAACCGGAGCTTTGCGCCCCGAGTGGTTTCCCGCAATTCGATGGGCCACGTCGCGTATGCAACGGTGTCCGGGAATTCCCTGCCGGAAATGAGGTCTTCCCCGGTTAAGAGATATTGCCCTTTCCATCGGAAACTCTCGCGGATGCCCGGTTCGTCTGCGGGGAAGGGGCTGGAGGCGGCGGCGTATGAGGGGAATTTGCTGCGGAGAAATCCGGTGAGGCTTTCCGCAAGGGCGAGGCCGGTCGCCGTGAGTTCGTCGCGCGGGGCGGGATCCAGATCCGTGGTGAAATGTATTTCGCCGGGAACCGTGGACGGACGGCTGGCTGTACCGAGAGCGATTTTCGGGAGATCACCCGCGGCAATGGCGCGGACGATTTCCAAGGCGAGGCGCATGCGGAATCCCTCTTCCATTGCGGAAGGGTCGACACCTTGCAGGGAAAAGATAAAGGCGGAACGCTGGTTCTTCTCCGGCGGGACGGAGAGCCGGGTGGCACCGAGGAAAGTGGCGGCAACCGCATCGGCGGATGCATCGATGAGTGAACGGCATGTGATGGAGCCGTTATCCGTTCCCACGATAAAGGACTCCCCTTCCCCACGGGTGATGGCAGTGCACGTTGCGCCGAAGCGGACTTCCAGGGATTTCTCGGCAAGTGTCAGATCGCGGGCGATCACGGCGAAAGCCGCAGGATCCTGGGGGAGCACATAGACCTTCCCCATCCTCACGGGATCGACTCCGGTGCGGGCACGCATAAGCCGCTCAATCTCGGCGGGCAGCCCGGGATTCGCGATCTGAGGAGGACGAGAAACATCCGGATGATAGAGGCCGCAGAAGGTGTGGACCTTGGCCAGCGTGCCCATGCCCCCGAGCCTGTCGGAGCGCTCGACGAGAAGCACCCGGGCACCGGCACGCGCGGCGGAGATTGCGGCGCAGAGTCCCGCGCTGCCGCCTCCGATCACGGCGATATCGGCAGTGGTGGCACGCTCCATCTACGCTATGTTTCCTTTCCTCAGGACGAGTGAGGCGATGTTGGTGAGGCTGGAGAAATTCACCCGGTCCAGATCCTCCGGTGCGATGGTGATTGAGAACTCCCTTTCAAGAAGCAAGATGAGCTGCATGAGCATGAGGGAGTCGAGCCCCTCGGTGTGCAGGTCAGTGTCATCAGAGACGCAGTCGGTTAGGGGAAAAAGTTCGCTGTCGATAAGGGTGCGGATCTGATTGGTTAGATCGGTGTTCATGGGCTGAGTTCTCGGAAGATGGATGAACCGGTTTTGAGGCCGTCCTCGAAATATCGTTTCTTGGTCGCCTTGGACTGCAAGAGTCCGGGATGGGCGTGGAGGGTTTCCAAAAGGATCACGCGCTTGCCATTGTGCTTGGCCCCCCTCAGGCGGTGTTCGAGGAGCGCGGCATTGAGCATGAGGTGGCCGTTGAGGAAGGCCTCCTTGATGCTCATGCGTTTCTTCGTTTCGCCACTTGGATAGGTGATTTTGTGGATGATGACCGTGTGGATGGCGGGATCCGTGATGAAGGGCTCAAGCGGGATATCGTGGATAATGCCTCCGTCATGGAATTTCCTGCCGCCGATATCCTGGCCGGAGAAGAGAATGGGGACGGCGCAACTCGCCATGATCGCCTCGGCGAGCGGGCCGCTGGTCAGGAAGACGCTCTCCGGTCGTCGCAGGTCGGTTACCGCGATGCTAAGTTTTACACCCGGGGTTTCCTCGATGGCAGCAACGGGGAGGACGGACTTCAGGTGCCTGACGACCCGTTTTCCGTTCATCATGCCGGTGAGGATGCCCATGCCCAAAGGGGCTCCGCGGATGGGCATGAGGAGATCGGGGTAGGATCTCTTCAAGGCGGCGGAGAGCACGGCTTCTTCCAAGGCCGATTCGCGGAGGCCTGCCGCGTAGAAGCCACCCGCCAGGGCACCGGCGGATGCACCGGCGATGTGGCCGGGAAAAATGCCCGCCCGGTTCAGCCCGCATAGCAGGCCCCCGTGGGCGTATACACCGAGGAAGGCGGAGCCGAGAGCGAGCGCAATTCCGGGATCCGGGGGGGGCTGTTGGGATGCTTCCATCATGACGGGGATTTTGCCGGTGTGCGGGTGATGATGATCACCAGTCCACCGACAAGGCTCCAGAACAGGGTGAAAAGGAAGCCAATAAGCGAGGCGGTGACAGCGGTGTTTGTGGGGATGCCGGTGAGTTTCCCGAGGAGAAAATCAAAGGTCCGCTCGCGCACACCGAGGCCGGAGATCGAGATTGGGAGAGCAGTGATGACATCGACGATGGGCATCACGGCCATGACCGTAACCGCTTCGACCGGCTGGTCGAGCGACCTGATGCCGGCGTAGAAAGTGAGGTAGAAGCTGACGGAGAGCACGAAGGAGGCGAGCAATGCGAAGAAGGCGTGTTTCCAACCGGTGCGGTAGAGATCAATTACAGTGGTGATTGCAGCGACCCAGCGGTTATTCGTGATGAAGGGATGGTGGCGGCGGCCCCACGAAAGCATGGCGGGGCTGCAGGAAAAAAAGCTGAGCAGGATGCCGACGATGCCGCCAGCCTGGAACCATGTCGCAGCGACGAAGGTAGCCGTGCCCGCCCCTTCCCCGACCCGATCCATAACCCCGAAGCCCCAGGTGGCGAACAGAAATATGACACCGCTCGATACGAATCCAACGATATGATCGACCATCACCGACATAGTGACGCCGACCTTTTTGTCCGGCACCCGGCGGCATAGGAAAACAATCTTCGCGGCATCGCCCGCGGCGCCGCCAAGCGAAGCGATGTTGAAAAACGCGCCGTAGAACGTGAGCCGGAAAATGTAGGTGAAGGGCTCGTGGATGGCCTGGGCGCGGAGCAGGAAAAACCAGCGCAGGGCGCTTGCGAGCAGCGACACGAAGGCAAAACCGATACCCGCCGCGACCCAATATGGTGAGCGCAGCGCGAGCTGGAAATTCTCAGCCAAAGACTGCTTGTCATCAACCCGGGAAAGCGCCCACCAGAGGAAGATGACCGTGCCGGTGAGCTTGAGCGCAAAGGGCCCCAATGCCTTGGCGTGGCGCTTATTCATAGGAAGATCGCGGGCGGCACTCAGGCACTTTTGGATTCACGGATGGCGTCGGCGATGGTCTTTACGCAACGGAGAATCCCTTTTGCCGCCTCGGGATCGGAAATTTTGAAACCGAATTTCTTCTCGATGGCGACAACGAGCTGCAGAGCGTCCACCGAATCCAGGCCGAGGCTGTCGGGACCCATCAGCGGGGTTTCATCGCCGATCTCATCCATTTCGACATCGAGCATCAGCTCATCGATCAGGATTGCTTTGATTTCTTCGTGAAGGGTGGATGATTCGGACATGTGATCGTTACGCTGCTAAAGGATGCCTCCGTCGATTTTCAACGTGGCTCCGGTGATATAGGCCGCGTCTTTTGAGGCAAGGAAAAAAACAGCCGCAGCAACCTCCCGGGGCTGCCCGAAACGGCGCATCGGAACAGCCTTTTTCCGGGCCTTGGTTTCCTCCGGATCGCCCGCCCCGGTGGCGGAAGTCTCGATATATCCGGGGCAGATCGCATTGACCGTGATCCCCATCCGCGCGACCTCCTTGGCGAGGCTCCCGGTCATGCCGACGACCCCCGCTTTCGCCGCCGCGTAGTTCGTCTGGCCGAGCGGTGCGAGAAGCGCGCTGAGCGAGGAAATATTGATGATGCGCCCGAAACGCTCGCCCATCATTCCGCGCAGGACGGCTTGCGATCCGAGGAAGACCGAGCTGAGATTCGATTCGATCACATCGGTCCAGGAATCCATGGGCATGTTCGCCATGAGGTGGTCATCGTGGTGGCCGGCGTTGTTCACGAGCACCGTGATGACGCGGTTTTCCCCGGCGACCTTCTCGAGGGAGGACTCCCACTCGCCCGCCTTGGTGACATCGAGCGATAGGATTCCGCATCTTCCGGGAAACTCCGCCGCCAGCGCATCCGCCTCGTTCGTCCCGGACCGGATGCCTAGATAGACGTAGCAGGATTCGTCATGTTCCAGAAAATAGCGGGCGGTGGCATTGCCGATGCCGCCATTGGCACCGGTGATTAGGATGGCGTGGTCGCTCATGGGATATGTCGGGTGAATCTGGCGGAAAACGCGTGCTGGTTTCCTCCGCTGGCGAGAACCGTCGCGGAGCCGTGGCCGTCCCGCAGCGCCTCAATGGCGGCGATCGTCTGGAAGCCGCAACGGATGCCCATCCCTTCCCCGAGGATGCGGGCCGGGCTGATGCGCCCGCCGGCCCATGAAGCGCTGGCGGCGAGTTCGTCCCGATCGAGGCGCGGGACATCTGTCAGGCCATCGACGAGGATGCCGCCGGGGATTTTTTCCTGGGCAGCCCAGGCATCCGACACCGCGATGCGGCGTTCGGTGGCGTCGTTGTATGAAAATGGGCCGGAAAGGTTTTCCAAGGCGATATCCGACGGCTTGGCCTCAAGGTAAATCGCGGCAGCTCCCTCGGTGGCGGTGAGGTTCCGGGAATATAGCCTGAGCCCTTCGAGCGTGAGCCAGTCGATTTCCTCCGCGCAGAGGATCAGGCAGCCGTCCACCATGCCGTTGGAGATCCATCCTTCCGCGACTTCCATGCCGGAAAACCATGTGGCCGAATCCCCTAACAGGGTATATACCGGCCCGTCGCAACCGAGGTATGCGGCGATGTGGCTGGCCGGGGCGTTGAAGACGGTCTCCGGAAAAAGTATGGGGCTGGCGAAGGTGGGATCATCGAGAACCTCGCTGAAAAACCTGTTCGAGTAATTCACGCAGCCGTTCAGCAAGGTGAGGATGATGCCGATGTTCAGTTCGCCGTTTTTCATCCGCTCCATGCGCTCCGGCCCGATCGCTTCATGGGCTGCGGTGACGGCGAACTTCGTGACGTTGCTGGCGCGGCGGAGGCGCGGGTGCTTTGGCATCGAATCGCGCAGGGCTTGGGCATCCACCGGCCGATTGGCATAAGCTACCGTTTCCTCGCCGAGCTTGCGCTCAAGCATGGAGATAGTGAGATCCGTTTTTTCCAAGCAGGCACGGTAGAGGGATGCGGCATCCATCCCTGCCGGGGAGACCGCGCCATGACCGTGGATGTATAGGGGAAAATCGCTCACGTCAGGGTCAGTTCGCGTTGCGGTAAATCAGGGTGGCGTTCGATCCGCCGAAACCAAAGGAATTGGTCAGCACAACATCCAGCTTCGCGGCGCGCGGTTCGCGGACAAGATCAAAGCGGCAGGCGGGATCGACCTCGCGGATGTTGAGGCTGGCGGGAACAACCTGGTGCTTGAGGGCAAGCATGCAGATCGCTGACTCGACGGCACCGGCACCGCCAAGGAGATGTCCCATCGCGGATTTCGTGGAGCTGACCGCGATGTCTTTCGCATCGTCGCCGGCCCATTCGGAGATCGCATTTGCCTCGGCGACATCGTTGAGCGGCGTGCCGGTGCCGTGGGAGTTGATGTATTGGATGTCACGCGGCTGCATACCCGCCTGCTTGTAAGCGGCCGTCATCGAGCGCACTGCGGCGGTGCCTTCCGGGTGCGGTTGGGTGAGGTGGTGGAGATCGGTCGCCATGCCGTAGCCGCAGATTTCCACAATCGGAACCGCACCACGGGCAATCATGCTTTCCTCCGACTCCAGCACGAACATCGCGGCGCCTTCGCCTAGCGCCAGGCCGTCGCGATGCGCGTCGAAGGGCCGGGGTATCCCAGAGACGGCAAGTGCCTGGAGTGAATCAAAACCGGAGAAAACCAGTTGGCAAAGTGCGTCATATCCGCCGGCGATGGCCATGGATCTGCGCCCGCTGAGTATCATGTGGAAGGCATGCCCGATCGCGTTCGCCCCCGAGGCACACGCGTTGGAAATGATCTGTGTCTGCGCCCGGAAGCCCAGCGCCCGCTGCACCGTCCCGGATTGGCGTTGCGGCTGGTAGTGCTCGACCCGTGAGAACTGTCCGCGGCGTCCGTTGGGAACCGCAGTCGCCGCCTTATAATACTCCTCGCCGATCGGCATCGCCCCTGCGGAAGTACCGACGACGAAAGGCGTTTCGACAGGAATGTCCGTTAGCTTGGCGACGGAAATCGCCTGAGCCGTGGCATGGAGAAGCAGCCGGGTGCCCCGATCAAGGCGTGCCGCCCCGCGGGGAGTGAGCGCGAAGCCCTCCAAATCCCCGGGCAAATCCGCGACTCCGGCGGTTTTCACCCGCTGCCGGGAAACATCGAAAAAATCGATCTCACGGAAATGGGTGCTGCCCGCCCGGAGCGCCGCGACATGGGCGTCGGCGTCATTCCCCATCGGCGAAATCATGCCCGCTCCGGTGATGAAAACGCGCCGAGGCGCGACATTTCGGTCATTCTGGGGCGGCTGTGTGATCGGCATTGTCGGAAGGACTGGAGAAAAGACCGGATTACCGCCCTTGGCAAGGCGATTGGAAGTGTCTAGGCAAGTGCCGGAATGCTGCTGAACCGCTGGAATCATATCGTCTCCCGCCGAAGGGATGAAGTGGCTTTCTGGCATCCCGGCGAAACGGCAGGCATCACCTTCGGAGAAATCGACAAGATGGCAGGAGAAATCGATGTCTCCGGAGACCTTGTAGCCGCCATCGGCGAGTCCACCGATTTTTTCCCCTCACTGGTCGCCGCCTGGCGCTCGGGAAAACCAGCGCTCCTACTGGAGAACAAGACAAGCGGTATCCGCGCGATCCGCGTCGAAATTCCCGCAGGCACAGTGCTAATCAAGCAGACCTGCGGGGCTTCCGGGATCGAGCGCAGCCTCTTCTTCAGCGCGGCGCAAATCGTGGCGGAGGGGGAACGAAACATTAGGGGGCTTGGTCTTCACGAAAACCGGCGGGGCGTTGCGGCGATTTCGCTGGCGCATTCCTATGGCTTCGGCTGCCTTGCCTTGCCACTGCTGCTCGAAGGCATTCCGCTGCAAATCACGTCCGGGCCCTTGTCGATGTTCGTACAGCAGGCACTGGATCGTGGCGGTGAGGTTTTCCTGCCCGCCGTCCCGGCGATCTGGAAAACCTGGTGGCAGACGGGCATGGCCGCACACCCTGCGATCTCGCTGGCCCTCTGTGCAGGATCCCCACTTTCGCTGGAGCTGGAAACGGTGATCCATTCCGATTGCGGCCTGAAAGTTCATAATTTCTACGGCACCAGCGAGACCGGTGCGATCGCCTTCGATTCTTCCGAAGTGCCAAGGGACCGTGCGGATTTCGTCGGAAAAGCCCTCCCAGGAATCGAAGTATCTGTTGATACGTCCGGCCGGATTCTCGCAATCAGCGACGCCCGCGCACTCGGCTCGGATTTGCCTGCCTGGGACGATGAGTTCGATAGACCGATTTATCATACCCTGGATGAGGGGGAGGTTTCAGATGAGGGAATATGGATCACCCGTTGTATCGGTGAGGCGATCAATGTCGCGGGGAGAAAAGTCAGCCCCACGCGGCTGCGGACGATTCTGGAACAACTCGATGGTGTGTCGAAAGCCACTATTGAGAATGGACAAAGTCGAGATTTCGAACGCTTCGGAGAAATCCGTGTCCGCCTCGGCGTCGAAGCAGACTACGATAAAAAAGCCATTCGCGAGCAACTCCGGCAACGCGTTGAAAGCTGGGAAATGCCCAGGCACTGGGAATTCGAAGACTCTTGAATTGCCGGCTCTTCTCACGCGCTCTAGCAGCGGTCTCTGATGGATTCAAAGCCTGCCTGCTAGCACGGTGCGGGTGCCGCGCCATGAGGAAGTTTCGCGGATTTGCCATCTGCGGAGGTTCAGCCCTAGCAGCTCCTGCAGTTCGCCGGTTTGGAATCCAGCCTTGATGCTAACATGCATGTCGTGGCGGGTCACGTGGTTGAAGAATAACCCGCTGAGCAGGCCAATTATGTGGGAAAGTCTTGCGCGGTTGGGTTCGTTGAAAACAAGCACTTCGAAACCTCCGCAGAGCTGGCCCAATTGTATCAATGCCGGTGGCTCGAAATGGTGAAGAAACAAATTCGCGATGAGCACGCCACCGCTGATGTCGTTAGTCGATGCGAGAATATCGCCACGGTGCCAATCCACGCGCTTGGCGAGAGGCTCAGGTCGAGGTGCGAGGTCATAGGCGCTGAGCGGTGCGGTTGGAAATTTCTCAGCTAAGCGGTTCATCAGGGTGCCATCGCCAGCACCAATTTCGACGATACCCTTTTCTGCTGAAGTTTGGTAGGAGTGAACGGCATTAATGATTCGCACTTCATTATCCATCATCCAATTGATTCGCTGAAGGTCGCGTCGGCTGCGTTGAGCCGTGGGGTCGTCGGGTGCCAGATGATCGAGAATCTCAGGCTTCACGACACGTGAATTTTTAAGGAACATGTCGAGAGTTAATGCGGTGACTTTCCTGATGGCAAGGCAGCAGACACCGATCACGCAGGACTGGTGATGCGGCATGGGTGACAGGCTCTGCTGAGGCATCGATCACGTCCCGCTGAGCAAGATCGTCGCTTCGGCGATTTTTGTATCACCCTCCGAGACGGTTCCTTTGATTTGTATGAGATTTCCCATCCGCCCTTCGACCGTGGCCTCAATGGTGAGCACGGCCCCGGGATAGGAGGTTCCCAGGATTTTCGCGTTCCTAACAGATGTGAGGCGCATGTCGTCGAGGGCGGGATGGGCCGGATCCGATTGGGCGACCACCCCGCCAAGCTGGGCGATCGCCTCAATCATGATGACGCCAGGCCACATCGCCCGCCCGGGAAAATGGCCTTTCAGGAACGGTTCCTCACCCGTGATCGTATAGTTGGCGCGGCCTGAGACTCCGTGCTCCAGGGCGGTCATTTCATCCAGGAAACGGAATTCGGGGCCGTGGGGCAGTGACAGTAATTCTTGGTCGAATGGCATGAACAGGAAATTGATTCTTGGCAACCGCATCATGTGGCATTGAATCGGCCAGTAGATTGTCCTGAAATCCTGTGAATTCAAATCCCAATTCGAAATACCCACCGCCCGTTCAGGGCAAATCCGTAGCCTTGGTGCTCCGGTTTTGCCTTGGCTTGGTGTTCACGGTGATTTTCTGGCCGCTGGCGGTGGTTTCCGTGCTGATCATCAGCTTGGTCTCCGGGGGGGCGGGCGATCACGATGAACATCGCAGATTCGGGGAGCGAGCGCTCGGGACAACCCTCGGAATATTTATCGGAGCACTGGAGTTATTGGGAATCATCCATGTCTTCGATAGGGATCTCAAACAACACGCCCATATGGCCGGGCCGCTCGTCATTGCCTGCAACCACCCGGCACTATGGGATGCAGCTCTGGTGATACGTCGCTTTGTTCGGGTCACCTGCATCATGAAAGAGGACGTGTTGAAAAACCCTTTCCTACGGAACGGCGCACTTTTTGCCGGTTTCCTTCCAAATTCCCCGCAGCTACAGATGATCCGGATGGCGCTTGGGCGTTTGGCGAGCGGGGGCAGGCTTCTGCTTTTTCCCGAAGGCACACGCACGCGTGAGGAAAACGGGGCGGTCAATCCCTTCCTCCCGGGACTGGCCCTTCTGGCCAAACACTCGGGCGCGCCAATTCTCCCGGTCTTCATTTCTTCCAACAGCCGCTACCTCCAGAAAGGTTGGCCGATCTGGAGGATGCCGGATCTGCCGATATCCATTTCCATTAGCGTCGGTGAACTGATCCTGATTCAGCCACGTGAAAAAGTGAGGGATTTCTCGAAGCGACTGGAGGAGATTTTCCGAAACGAGCTGAGTTAAACCAATCAACCCGCCAACAGGGCAATTCTTACCGGAGTGCTTTCGCGATTGTATCCGACCCTGAATCCGTTCATGTCCTTTGAGCATCGCATGAAAGCCTGTGTATTGATACCCTCCTACAACTCCGGACCACTGCTCCGGCAGACACTCTCTGGAGTGCTCGGTGCCTGGGATGATGTGTTTGTCGTAATCGATGGCAGCACCGACGGGAGCGATGAAAAGATCGAGGACCTGGCAAACGGTAAGGATGCAAGGCTGAGGGTGCATCGGATGCCCGCAAACCGGGGGAAAGGTTCCGCCATACTGCAAGGAATCACGCTCGCCGGAGACGAAGGCTTCACCCACGCACTGGCAATGGACGCCGACGGCCAACACCCATCCGATCACATCATCCGTTTCATGGAGGCGGGGAAAGCCCATCCCGAAGCTTTGGTGCTCGGCAAACCGGTTTTCGACGCCTCAGCTCCTTCGCTCCGGGTGCAGGGACGAAAAATTTCCAACTGGTGGGCGAACCTCGAGACCTGCGGATGGGGCATCCATGATTCACTTTTCGGGATGCGGCTCTATCCGATTGCGCCTCTGAAAAAGGTTTTCACCGAGACATGGTTCGCGCGCAGGTTCGACTTCGATCCCGAGGTAGCGGTCAGGCTTTGCTGGAAAGGTGTTCCTGTCATCAATCTCCCCACCCCGGTGAAATATCTCAGTGCGGAAGAGGGCGGGATCAGTCAATTCCGTTACCTGCGTGACAATGCCTTGCTCACCTCAATGCACATCCGCCTGGTCTTCGGCTTCTTCCTGCGGCTTCCGTCCCTCCTCTGGCAGAGGGAAAATCCCCTGAAAAACTACACCCAGGTCACCAATGTCTGAAGCTTCCAGAATCGCAGGTCAAATCTCATCCCTTTGCGGCGGCCTGTGGCTGCCGCACTACACATCGTGCAAGCTGCGTACCGACCCGCTATACGACGGCGTCTATCGGGAAATCAAGGCCAGCGGATTCCCGCTGCTGGATATCGGCTGCGGCATCGGCATCCTCGCAATGTATCTGCGCGAGCGGGAATGGGGAAACCCCGTCACGGGATTCGATTACGATGCCAGTAAAATCAAACACGGCCGAAGCATCATCGCTGCGGGGGCATACCCGGACATCAACCTCAGCCAAGGCGACGCCAGACAGGAACTGCCCGAACACTGCGGCGATGTGGCGATCCTTGACATACTCCAGTTCTTCGACGGCACGGAAAAAAAAGTATTGCTGAAATCCGCTGCGGCGCGGGTCGCGCCCGGAGGCATTCTCATCGTCCGCAGCGGCCTCTACGAAAAGAGCCTGCGGTTTTACACCACTCTGGCCGGGGATATGTTCGCCAAGCTGACGTTCTGGATGAAATCGGCACCAATACACTATCCAACAGGGGATTTTTTCCGAAGTGTGCTCGAAGCGGAAGGTTTGAAAGTGGAGATCCGCCCGTTCTGGGGTAAGACACCGTTCAACAACTACCTCATTCTGGCGAAACGTCCGGAATGACAAATCTGCAGCCGTTTTCCTCCGCCATCGCGAGGATGCCGGCAATCACCTCGCAAGCGATGGGTGTGCCTTCATGGGCGAGGATGATTTCACCCTCCCCTGCCGTTCTGCGTATCCTTCGCAGCACCTCCGCAGGCAATGACGCGACCCCATCGAAGCCGCGACTGCTCCAACCGACCAATTTTAATTTCTCCTGTTTCAGGACCGGGTGGACGAAAAAATTGTAATGTCCCACCGGCGCGCGGAAAACCTTAGGCGCCTGCCCGATGATGCCCTCAATCACCTGCTGGCATTTCACGATCTCCCTCCGGGTGGACCAGGGGCTGAGGCACCAGAAAGACGCGCGTGGGTGGCTCCAGGTATGGTTGCCGATCTGGTGTCCACGACGGTGGATCTCACGGATGAGATCGGGATGTTTCTCCGCTTTCTCACCGATCACGAAAAAGGTCACCTTCGCATCATGCCGGTCCAGCAAGTCGAGGATGGCCGGGGTATCGACGGGATCCGGACCGTCGTCCAAGGTCAGCCAGATTCCATTTTTACATCGGGTCTGCACGGGTCCGAACAGCCGGGAGGACGGGTTAAACGTTCCGGCAAGAAGGTAACCAACGATGAGCATGTGTATGATTGCCCCGGCCAGAAAATGCCCGGTCACGAATACCGCAGTCCCTCCGCCGAACATCGCCGTGACCAGCAGCACCCTCCATACCTGTGCGAAGATCATTCCGTGAAAGCCTCCTCGAAAACGAACCATTGCAGCGCGTGCTCTTCAAGGAACGGCATCAGGCTGCCGACCCACGCCCTCGCATAATCCATTTCCCTCACCGGGCTGCCCGGCTTGCCTGCGGAAACCACCAGGGGCGCTTGGAAAATGATGCGGTAGTGGCGATGGCGGTCACGCACGACATGGAGCGGATAGCAGGGGCATTTCGCAAGGGAGGCCAGCGATAACGGCCCCTTCGGAAGGCGGAATTTCGCGCTCCGGCCTCTCAACGGTACCTCGAGCGCCACCACGTCCGCGATCACGCGGTCGCTCTGGATCGCGACCAGTTCCCCCTCCATCAGCAAGCGCGCCAACTCGATCCCCAGCATGCTTTGGGAAGAATTGTAGTGGACTTTGAAATGCTGGAAGCGCCGGGTATCGCGCTCCAGTTCCTTACGCCGGATTTTCTCCAGAAATGGCGATCTCTCCGGGGCGCGGACGGTATGCATATCCCGCCCGAACTTCGGCGAGAAAAGCGCCGCCGCCAGATCGTAATTCCCCGTGTGCGTGGTGAGGATGATCGCCGCCCCGGGAGTGGCGCGCAGAGTCTCGAAGATCGGGATGTTGTCGATTTCCCACGTCACGACCTTCTGCCCGAGCCGGGTGCGCATGCCGTCGATATAGGTCCATCCGAAGTTCACAAATACGCGGAAAACACCCAGATGACCCTCCGCCCACGACAAATCATCCCAGATCACACCGAGGTTCTTACGGATGGCCCGCCTTTGCCCGTGGGCGAGGATAAGGACGATGAACGCGAAAAAATACAGCAGCCCGGCCTCAATGAAATAAGGCATTCGCGGGCTTAAGCGGAGCGCCAGAAACATCGCTCGGCTTGGCAAATCGCCGAAAAGCCCGAAACGAGACACATCTGTTCCTTGATTTACGCCGGTTCCAATGCTTTTCTCTCTGGTCATCTGGCGGGCGGCATCTCCTTGTCCACGACTCCTATTCACAATTCCAAAATCAATCAACCATGCAAATGATGAATCAACGGGATCCCCGCCCAATCGCCGGGGGAGTTGATCGCTCCGTTGACTATGATGTCATTATCGTGGGTGGCGCGTTTTCAGGATCATCGTCCGCCGTACTACTCAAGCGCCAGTTCGCGGATCTTCGCGTCCTCATCATCGAACGCAGTGAGGAATTTAACCGCAAGGTCGGCGAAAGCACCTCGGAGGTCGCCGGTTGTTTCCTCACACGGGTCTTACGTGTCGGTATGTACCTAAACACCAAGCATGTCACGAAACACGGGCTCCGCATGTGGTTCCACAAGGATGGCAACAACGCCCCCGGAAAATCCACGGAAATCGGCCCCGCTTTCCAAGGCCGCCTCCCGACCTTCCAGCTCAACCGAATCACGCTTGATGCGGAACTGCTCAGGACAGCTGAGGAACTCGGATGCGAACTAGCGCGTCCCGCCACCATCAAAGAGCTCGAACTCGGCGGCATCGGAAAAAATTCTGTCACTTACAAAACGGCGGATGGCGAGACCCGCACGGTCACCGCTGGCTGGGTCATTGATGCCTCGGGAAAAGCTGCGAAAATTGCCAAAATGCGCAAGACTTGGCGGTCGAATGCCAAGGAGCACCCGACGGCAGCAATCTGGACCCGTTATAAGAACGTCAATTTCCTCGATTCCCACGAGGGTGCGAAACAGATGGAAGGTGTGAGTTCGAAGGTTATTTCGCAGCGCGGTTATGCGACGAATCACTTGATGGGCTACGGTTGGTGGTGCTGGATTATCCCGCTCGACAGCGGCGAGGTCAGTGCGGGCCTCACATGGGACACGCGCCTTTTCACCCCTCCATCCGAAGGCGACATTTCCGCTCGCTTGAAGGAGCACATGCTGAAACATCCCGTCGGCAAAGTAATGTTCGAGAACGCGGAAGCGGTTGAAAATGACAACTGTTCATACAAGGATCTCGCTTACTGGTCGGAGGAAGTTGCGGGTAAAGGCTGGACCATCGTCGGCGATGCCTGCGGATTTATGGATCCACTTTACAGCCAAGGTCTTGATTACTGCGCGCACACAGTTTACTCGTCTTACACTTTGATCCGTGACCACTACACCGGCAAGTGCACCAAGGACGGGATCATGAAACGAAACATAGAATTCAAGCGCAGCTACTTCGATTGGTTCAATGCACTCTACAAAGACAAGTATTGGTATCTCGGCGATGCTGAACTGATGCATGCCGCTTTTCTCATGGATATCGCCACCTACTTTGTCGGCCCCGTGCGGGGAGTTTATAGCAACGAAGACGTCGAGTTCGAGGAAATGCCCTACTCCGGCCCCATCGGTCACGGCTTTGCTCTGTTCATGGCCTTCTACAACCGCCGCCTCGTAAAACTTGCCAAGAAAAAAATCACCGCAGATATCTACGGGGACAAGAACCTCGGCGAAAGTTACCTGATCACCTCCAGTTTCAACCCTGATACATCAAGCATGAAGCTTCTCTACAAGGGGATTAAAATTTGGCTGAAACTCGAAGTGAAATTAGCATTCACTCCTGCGGCAAAAGATTTGAACGAGCCCTCAACGTCCTCGCCGCTGCCACAATCCAGGTATTACAAGCACGCTGAGCAGAGTTGTTAGAAGTATCCCAAGGCTACACAGCAAACCCATGCTTCGCAGCATCTCGTTGGATGCGAAAAGCAGCGATCCAAAACCAATCGCTGTCGAAAGCCCGCAGAAGCAAATCGCCTTCCCCACCCCGTTCCAGACTTTGTCGAAATCCCCTTCACTGCGGCGCAACGCAAAGATCAGGTGGATGCTGTAGTCGATGCCAGTGCCGACGATCAGCGGAATCGCCATGCCGCTGAGGAAATTCCAGGCCTGCCCGGTGGCCACGACAAACGCATTCACCAGCGCCAGCGAGGCCAACAGGACGGCGATACTGATGGCCGCATCCCGCAGGGACCGGAAGACCAAAACCAGCGTCAACAGAAGAACAACCGTCGCAGGCAGGAAAATCAGATAGAGATCCCTTTTCACCGATGGCTGCAGCACCGCCTGAATCACAGACCAACCCGTGACGTTGAAATGCCAGGAGGAAAGCGGTGCCAGCATCCCGATGTTCTCCGGAGTGATCGGCTCTGCAACCATGATACTTCCGGCCAGATAACATTTCCCATCCGGGGTCTGCCTCAGGAAATGTTCGGTCAACGCTTTGCTGTCCTTGGAACCTTCCTCAACCGCCAGTGATTCTAGGATCATCCGATCCAAGGCCACCCCAGTCTCGCTGAAACCATTGGATTCCAGGGTGCGGATGATTCCATCGCGTTTGCCGGAGATTTCAGCCAAGTCCTCCCTGTTCGTTTTCTCAAACCCACTGTCCGGGATCAGCTCGACCGGCCATTGGAAATGCACCAACACCCCTTCGGCCTTCAGTTTCAGGAGTTTTTCCCGCGCCCCCCCGGCGTAATGCCGAAGCTCCTCCCACGATCCTGCCGATGCGATCATCTGCACATTCCGATCAGACCACGCCGGAAACTTTTCCTGGATCTTCTCGAAGGTCGCCGCCGCCTCACTCGAACTCGGCTGAACCATCGAGAAATTGAAACTGATATCCGGTTCGCCCTTTACGGCAAAAACCGCTAGGGCAAGAAGCACGCAGCCGCCCATCACCGAGCGCGCCGCAAGCCCCCCGACAAATGGAGCTTTGAGCCATAGTTTTGCCGGCTTGCTCGGAAATTTCCCGAGAAACATGGGCGTGAAAACCAGCATCACGGACGCCCCGGTGACCAAGCCGATCACGATCAGTCCGCCGAGCTGCCGGACGCCATTGAAGGTGCTGAACGTCAGCAATCCGAACACCACCGCAGTGGTGAACGCCGCCCAGAGGATACCGGGCGCAATCTCCCGCCGCAGTGATCCGGGCGAGGAAATTCCGCCAATGGATTCACGGGCGATGACGACACCATAATCGACCACCAGCCCCAGCAAGATTGCCGCAAAGCCGACACTCACCAGATTGAGCGAGCCAAACACCCATCCGCCTATCCCAAGTGTGATGAGAAACGAAAGTCCCAGAAGCACCGAAATCATCAACAACTGCCCCGGATGGCGCTGCACGAGCAGGAACAGCAGCCCGACCAGCACCGAGGTGATCATTATGGTGCCGGACATGTCCTCCTCCATCCCGGCACCGATCTCCGCATTGAAAACCGGCCCGCCGGTCAGCCCGAAGTCCAATCCGTGTTCCTTCATTCCCGGCCAAGTCCTGACCGCCTGCCTGATCTCACCCAACCAAACGACATCCTTGTGATAGTCCGTTGTCGGATGCGGGTTTTGGATCAGAAGGATACTCGATTTCCCATCATCGGATTGAAACGACATTTCGCTGCCGATGAATTCACTGATCACCGGATGTTGCAGGAAACCCAGCGGATCATACGCCGCCATCGTCGATTTCTCCTGATCGAATGATCCCCGGATCTCTTCCTTCACCTCGCCGATATGGGCATCGAGCGCAGCATCGTCGAGCAGGCGCGCCGACAGGCGTTTCACTTCGGCAGGCGGCGCGTAACGCCAGATTTCCGCCAGCGCTTCGCCAAACGATGAGGGATCCTCCTCCAGCTCCGACTTATAAAGCACCTTCGCCGGGGATAGCTTCTCCCGCAGATGCGCCGCCAACTCCGCGACATCCTGCTCGTCGATCTCCTGCCCCTCGCTCTGCAGCAACAGAACCACCTGACTGTCGTTGCCGAAATGCTTTTGCGAAACTTTCAGCGCCTCCACACTGGGAAGGTTTCCCGGAAGGACTTCAAGGATATCCGTTTCGAAACGCAGCCTCGTCAGCCCGGCGACCGAGAAGCCGATGACCAGGAGCAGCAGGATGATTAGTCGGAGCCGGTGACGCACACCCTGAGGCTATTGTCCGGCAACCGATCCGCAACACTTTCATGGGTTGAGAATGCACTCGACTTCGTGTAAACAGGACACATGTCCGCACGCCTGCTCTGCCTCGCTCTCTTTCTCATACCCTGCCTCGCTTCCGCCGACGAAGTCGCACCGTTGAGAATCGCCCTGGAAAAGCAGGCAGAACACAAGACGGTCAGCGTCAAGGTCAAGCAGACGAAAAAGATCCCCGCCCTCACCGAGGACATCGTCATGAAGGGCCACCTTTGGCTCAAGCCCGGCCAGGCTTTCCGCTGGCAGCTCGGCGAACCTCTCGTCCAGAGCGCCGTCTACGACGGGACGAAAGTCCTCCTCATGGATGAGAAAAAGAAAACCGCCGTCTCCCTCGATCCCGGCGACCGCCGCGCAAAGCCCCTTCTCCTCATGCTCGGCATCGGCGAGGGTGCTTCCTTGGAGAAAATGCAGGAGGCCTTCACTGTCGGCGGCACGACCACCGTCGGAGAGCACTTCGTCGTCAGCCTCCTGCCGAAGGGCCAGGTGAAGCGCGCGATCAGCTCGATGGTCATGCAGTTCAACACCCGGACTTCGTTTCCCGAACGCATCGAGTGGACACAGAAAGACGGCACCGTTGTCGTCACTGAGTTTTACCCGCCGGCCATCGACAAAAAACTCCCCGCCGGAATTTTCGATGTGAAGCGCGAGAGCTACACCTGGGAATGAACTTCCCAAGTTAGGCAGCTTCTCAAAATGAAAAACTAGCGCCCACCGTGAAGCCAAGCGCATCAATCCCCGGGTTTGGAGTCGTCGCGCCGCCATTGGACATATGCTGGAAGAATGGCCCGCCGAACACAGCAACATCCTCGTTCAACTGATACCTGAGCCCCGCCTTCATAAACCAGTTCAACGTGAGATCCTGGCCCTGCCCCCCCACGACACTCGTGCTGTCGATCACCCCGAAGCCCCCGCCGATGGAAAAATATGCGGACCAAATCTGATCTGCGGACCACCACTCCAGCGATGGTGAGCCTGAGATCCCGATGTAATGGTTTTCCGGCCCCTCCTCCACCCACGTGGCGATCAGCGACGCATGGTGCCTCACCACCAGTACGGATCCATCATCGAAATCCTTCTTCAGCACAAAGGGGCTTCTCCACGAAAATTGCGTCTGCACCAATGTGTAATCCAGCGGCGTATTGTTCCCCACTTGCCAAAGCACGCCCGTCTCCAAATCAAACGCATGCCTACCCCAAGGCGCCTCAACCGCCTCAGAGGCCAAACCCATTGCGGATGAAACAGACAAAATCCCGAAAATCAGCGTGTGCATGACCCATACAATATCCCCCCGCCCCGCTTGACAACCCGCATTCCAGTCATTTCGAAAACAAAAAAAGGGAGCCTTCGCAGGCTCCCTGATCTTTATCCCATATAGAAAAGTGCTCGAAAGAGGACTCGAACCTCCACAGGTTACCCTACTAGATCCTTAGTCTAGCGCGTCTACCAATTCCGCCATCCGAGCTTTTTCTTTCCGGTTTGGGTGGGCGCAGGAAATAGGA
>Ga0163144_10006055_pt1 | contig 26779 bp, 27 predicted proteins | sample OliLak19BULKMAT1_FD_123175 | JGI IMG/M metagenome (GOLD analysis project Ga0163144, IMG submission 123175) | Freshwater microbial mat bacterial communities from Lake Vanda, McMurdo Dry Valleys, Antarctica - Oligotrophic Lake LV.19.BULKMAT1 | ecosystem: Environmental > Aquatic > Freshwater >...
GGTTCGCGCGACCGGGGATGACGACATCGACGAGTACGTCTCCTGTGATCGGCAGTTCTATCGCGTGCTGGCTGACGCCGCGCACAACACCCTGATGGCCGACTCGATTCCGCGCGTGTTCAACCTGCACTTGCGCTTGTGGTTCTTCATTTCCCGGATGATCGGTGGTTGGCATGAGATCGCGGAGGCGCACGAGGTCATGACCCACGAGGTCGTCGCCGCCCTCGGTTGGCGCGACCCCGCCAAGGCCAAGGCCGCCATGGAAACATACGTCACTGGCCGGCTTGCGGACATCAAGAGGATCCTCTGATACGAGCCGGGTACGGCCTTCTTGCAAGGGAAGATCATGGTCACCCTCGAAATCTACGAGCCTCCCATCGGCTGCGGGGTCGGTACGTGCGGACCCGACGCGGAGGAAGAACAGTCGCGCTTCAATGCCGCCGTCGAATGGCTCGAGGGCCGTGGCGTCGAAGTGCTTCGCTACAACCTCGGCTTCGAGCCCGAAGCCTTCACGAGCAACGCCATGGTCAAGGCGGCGATCAAGGAGCATGGCATTGCCTGCCTTCCGATCGTCATCGGCAACGGCCGGGTCGTGTGCGAACGCCACTATCCGTCGCCCGGCGAGCTCATCCAGCAGCTGGGCGAGCCTTTGCCGGCCCCCTAGTAGCTGCGCCGGCCGTCTCGTTCCGCGCGGCGCGCAGCGCAGCGGACTCCCTTGCAGACGCGACCGCTCGCCATGTGTCAGGTGCATGCCTGCCATGCCGGCGCAGGCAATTGACGTCGGGTAGCCGCTCGCTAACGTAGCGCTCTGTATCCCGCTTGTCGGGCCCCTGCTTTCGCGCCCTGGAAAGTACTGCGCCCTGCGCATGCCTGAGCAAAGATGACGCTACCCATGAGGAACGATTCCTTGCACGTGGCAAGCCTCGCGGGCGCGGCGCGGACGCGGCGCTGGTCAGCGCTGGCCGCATGAGATCCGCCGAGGCTTTCGTGGCCGATGCGGTCAAGCTGCCTTCCGCGACCCGGACCGAGACCCGGACATCCCGCGCCGCTCCCAAGGCGGCGTACACCGTCTTCATCCGCGACCTCGAGATCGAGACCTGCGTCGGCGCATTCGCTCACGAGCGATTGAGGTCGACGGTCCTGATGATGGACATCGAGATGGAAGTCGCTTCGCGCGCCGGAACGACGGACCTCCTCGCCGACGCGGTCGACTATGGGGCCGTCGTCAGCGATCTTCGGCGCTGCATGGCCGGCAAGCGCTATTACCTTCTCGAAAAGGTGTCCGAGTTCGTTGCCAGCCGCATCCTGGAGAAGTTTGGCGCATCGCGGGTCTGGGTCAGTGTGGCCAAGGTCGGAATCATCGATGGCGTCGGCAGGGTCGGGGTGGCGGTCGATCGGCGCGGCCCGGGTGGCGAGTGTCCTGCCGTCGCCGCCGCCGCGAAGTCGGGCCGGTCCCGCACTTCCTGCCCGTGACGCCCGCATGCCAGCGTCGCCGCTCGCAGCCGCTCGCAGCAGGCTCGTGACGCTGACCGGGATGAACGACTCGAGCAAGCGAACGAGGCACGCCGCAGGTGAGCCTCGTCTCGCAGTGTCCTATTAAGCCTCTCAAGCAGGAACCTCACATGGAATCCGACATCCAGATCGCGCAGAAGGCGAAGATGAAGCCGATCGGCGAGATCGCCTCCAGGCTCGGTATCCCCGAGGAGGCGATCGAACCCTTCGGCCGCACCAAGGCCAAGATCTCGTTGAGCTACATCGACTCGATCAAGTCGCGGCCCGACGGCAAGCTGATCCTCGTGACGGCGATCAGCCCGACGCCGGCGGGCGAGGGCAAGACCACGACCACGGTGGGTTTGGGCGACGCGCTGAACTACATCGGCAAGAAGGCGGTCGTGTGCCTGCGCGAACCTTCCCTCGGGCCGGTGTTCGGCATGAAGGGTGGCGCGGCCGGCGGTGGCTACGCGCAAGTCGTGCCGATGGAGGACATCAATCTCCACTTCACAGGCGACTTCAACGCGATTGCACTCGCGAACAACCTTCTCGCCGCGATGATCGACAACCACGTCTTCCACGGCAATGAGCTGGGTTTCGACGTCCGCCGGATGGCTTGGAAGCGCGTCGTCGACATGAACGATCGTGCGCTTCGAGACATCACGGTCGCGCTGGGCGGTCCGGGCAACGGCTATCCGCGCCAGGACGGCTTCGACATCGTCGTCGCGTCGGAGGTCATGGCCATCTTCTGCCTGGCCACCTCGGTGACCGATCTCAAGACCCGGCTCGGGAACATCGTCTGCGGCTACACCTCGACCCTCAAGCCGATCCTGGCCCGGGACCTGAAGACGCACGGCGCGATGGCGGCGCTCTTGATGGGCGCCCTTGCCCCCAACCTCGTGCAGACCCTCGAACACACGCCGGCGTTCATTCATGGCGGGCCGTTCGCCAACATCGCGCATGGCTGCAACTCGGTGCTGGCGACGCAGACCGCCCTCAAGCTGGCGGACTACGTCGTCACCGAGGCCGGCTTCGGTGCGGATCTGGGGGCCGAGAAGTTCGTCGACATCAAGTGTCGCAAGGCTGGGCTGAAGCCTTCGGCGGTCGTGCTCGTCGCGACGGTTCGAGCGCTCAAGTTCCACGGTGGCGTCGACGTCAAGGAGCTGGGTACGCCCAATCTGGTCGCCCTAGAAAAGGGGATCGCCAACATCGAGCGGCACGTCAACAACATCCGCAACCACTACGGCTTGCCGTGCGTGGTGGCGATCAACCACCGGACGGAGGACAGCGAGGCCGAGGTGAAGCTGCTGATGGACAAGCTCGCCCACCATGGGGCGAAGGTCGTCCTGGCGAGGCACTGGGCCGAAGGCGGCGCGGGCGCCGCAGAGCTTGCGCGCGAGGTGGTCGCCATGTGCGAGCAGCCGACCGACTTCAAGTTCGTCTACGAGGAAAGCGATTCCCTCTGGGACAAGATGAAGGCGATTGCCACCAAGATCTACGGCGCCTCGGGCATCACCGCCGATTCCAAGATCAGGGCGCGAATCAAGAACCTGCAGGAGTCTGGCTACGGTCACTATCCGATCTGCGTGGCGAAGACGCAGTATTCGTTCTCGACCGACCCGCAGCTTCGGGGTGCACCCTCGGATCACGTGGTGACGATCCGCGAAGTGCGGCTTGCCGCCGGCGCGGAGTTCGTGGTCATGATCTGCGGTGACATCATGACGATGCCCGGGCTTCCGAAGGTGCCGTCGGCGTGCTCCATCGACATCGGCGACGACGGAAGAATCGTCGGCCTGTTCTGACCCGGAGTCGCAGCCGATGACCGCTCGCATTATCGATGGCGTCGCCATCGCCAAAAGGCTACGGGCCGAGTATGCGCAAAGAGTGCGGGCGCTGGCGCCGCTCGGCGTGGTGCCGGGCCTTGCGGTCGTCGTCGTCGGAGACAACCCTGGCTCCAAGGTCTACGTCCGCAACAAGGTCAATGCGTGCCGCGATATCGGCATGCACTCGCAGGTCCATTCGTTCGCCGCCGAATGCACCGAGGAGGAAGTGCTGGCCCGGATCCACGCCCTCAATCAGGATCGCCGCATTCACGGCCTCATCGTCCAGCTGCCGGTGCCTCCTGCCTTCGACATGCGCAGGATTCTGGAGAGCGTCTCGCGGGCCAAGGACGTCGACGGCTTTCACCTCTACAACGTTGGCAGCCTGGTGTTCGGACAGACCATCTTTCCGCCGTGCACACCCTACGGCGTCCAAAGACTGCTCGAGCACGAGGGCGTCACCGTCGAAGGCAAGAACGTCGTCGTGGTGGGCGCGAGCAACATCGTCGGCAAGCCCATGGCGATGATGCTCCTGCAGAAGGAAGCGACGGTCACGATCTGCCACGTCAAGACCCGCGATCTGGCCCAGTACACGATCCTCGCCGACATCCTCGTCGTGGCCGCCGGGCGTCCCAATCTGATCCTGCCGCAGATGGTCAAGACCGGCGCGGTCGTCATCGATGTCGGCATCAACCGACTTCCCGACGGACGGCTCGTCGGCGACGTCGACTTCGAGGGCGTCCGGCAGAAGGCCTCCCACATCACGCCGGTCCCCGGTGGCGTGGGACCGATGACGGTGACGATGCTCCTGCAGAATACGATTGCCGCGGCGGAGCGCGAGGCGTTCCACACCCCGGTCCAGCAACCCGACTTCCACGAGTTCGAACGCTCGATGGCATGACTTCACAGGTCCGATTCATCGGCTCCGGAGACGCCTTCGGCAGCGGTGGGCGGTTTCAGACCCGTATCCTCGGAGACCTCGGCGGGCGACGATTTCTGCTCGACTGCGGCGCCTCCTCGCTGATCGCGATGCGCGCCCAGGGGATCGATCCCAACAGCGTCGAGGTCATCCTGCTGACTCACATGCATGGTGACCACTGTGCCGGGGTTCCGTTCCTGCTCATGGACGCGATGCTCGGCAGCAAGCGACGCGCGCCCCTGGTGGTCGCGGGGCCGGCAGGGACGCAGGCGAGCATGCAGGCGCTTCGCGAAAGCCTCTTTCCGGGCAGCAGTGGGATGGCGCCCTCATTCGCGTATCGTTACGTCGAGCTTCCGACAGGCGTCCGGACCGACGTCGACGGTATTGCCGTCACGGCATACGCGGCGGCACACACTCCTCAGACCCATCCAACCATGCTGCGGGTCGAATGCGGCGGCAAGACCGTGACGTATACCGGGGACACCGAATGGACGGATGCGATCCTGCCTGCCGCCAAGGACGCGGATCTGCTGATCACGGAGTGCTGCTTTTACGACAAGGCGGTGCGGACCCACATGAACTATCTGGCCTTCAAGAAGCGCCTTCCTGAAATCGAGGCGCGGTCGGTGGTACTGACCCACATGGCGCCGAACATGCTGGATCGCGTTTCCGAGGTCGAGGAGCTGTGCGCATTTGACGGGATGGTGGTCAACCTGTAGAGGATGCTCGACGGCGTCGCGTCCTGGTCTGGTTCGGCGCTTCGCGTCCAATGACGCCAGGCAATGCGTGCCGAGCAGGGCAGTACGACGGTTTTCGGGGGGCCCTCATGTTGCCCGCTTCCGTTCGATCGGACTAAAATCTGGACGTTGGTGCCCGTGAAGGTGTTCTTGCCTTCACAGTTAAACGGGAAGCAAGCGGAACGCGTCGATGACGCGAACCATAACTGCGCTGCCCCCGCAACGGTACGACGGGCGACGCGGCATTCATGTGGCGTCGGCTCGGGTGAACATACCACTGGAAGGAACTTCCGGGAAGGTCGCCCTGGTGCCCGTCAGCCCGGATACCGGCCAACAAGCGGAGACGGCTCACACCGCCTTCATCTCGCCGGCGCTCACGGGGAAGCGGGCCGCCGGCAGCGGTCGAGTGCTCCCATGCCGGAATTCCTGTGCGTCGCCCAACGCGTGCCCGAGGCAGGCCACAGCATCGGGGCCTCGTTGTCGACCGATGCCCTCCCAGTGTCGTCCGGCACTCACGCGTTTGCGGCTCCGCAGGTGACTTTCGCTTCGACCGGAGCGGGCTCGAACCAGGTCCGATGCGCCAGCTTCCACGACTCCTCGCTGGGGAGAGCGAAATGACAGCGCGTGCCGTCATGGTGCTCGGAACGACGAGCGGCGCGGGCAAGAGCTGGCTGACGACCGCGCTGTGTCGCTGGTATTCCCGTCGCGGCCTGAAGGTTGCGCCATTCAAGGCCCAGAACATGAGCAACAACGCTCGGGTTGTTCCTGGTCTGCAAGGGCGCACGGGAGAGATCGGCAGCGCGCAGTACTTCCAGGCGATCGCCGCGAGAAATCCTCCAGAGGTTCACATGAACCCGGTCCTGCTCAAGCCCGAATCCGATACGGCCAGCCAGGTCGTCGTCTTGGGTCAGGTCCGAGCGGACCTTGCCGACGTGCCGTGGCGTCAACGCAGCGAGCAGCTCTGGCCCTATGCGCGCGACGCACTGCACTTCCTCGTCGAAAGCAATGATGTCGTCGTCATCGAAGGTGCGGGATCGCCCGCCGAGATCAATCTGCATGCGAACGACTTCGTCAACATGCGCACCGCCCTCGAGGTGGAGGCCGCCTGCCTGTTGGTGACCGACATCGACCGCGGCGGCGCGTTCGCACACCTCTACGGCACGCACCAGCTCCTGCCTGAGCGGGAACGCGCCCTGCTGCGCGGCTTCGTCCTCAATCGCTTCCGTGGCGACGCCGGGCTGCTGTCGCCGGGACCGGAGCGGCTTCAGGCCCTGACCGGCGTGCCGACGGTGGCGGTGCTGCCGATGTGGCGCGACCATGGCCTGCCGGAAGAGGATGGCGTCTTCGACGACGCGCCTTCAGGCGCTGGTGACGGCCTGCGCATCGCGGTGGTCGCCTACCCTCGCATCAGCAACCTCGACGAGTTCCAGCCCTTGCGGCAGGTCGCCGGCGTGCGCCTGGAGTGGGTTCGGGATCCCGGACGCCTCGCTGCCGCGGACTGGGTCATCCTTCCCGGCTCGAAGCACACGGGTGCCGACCTGGCGTGGCTGCGCGAGCGCAGTCTCGACGTCGCCATCGCGCGACACGTCGCGGCGGGGCGCCCCCTGCTCGGGATCTGCGGCGGACTGCAGATGCTCGGCGAAGTCCTTCGCGATCCGCATGGGGTCGATGCCGACGCCACCGGACTCGGCGCCTTGCCCCTTTTCACGCTGTTCGAGCGGGAGAAGCTGCTGCGCTCGAGCGAGGCGGGCTTCGCGGCGACGACGGGGCCGTGGTCGCGGCTGTCGGGCGTTCGCGTGCGCGGCTACGAGATTCGGCACGGCCAGACAACGACCTCCGGGTCGGCCGAAGTCGGCGTCGCGCTGCGCAACGACCGCGGCGAGGCGATCGGCTGGCAGAAGGGCTCGGTTCTGGGAATCTACCTGCACGGACTGTTCGAGTCGCCGGCAGTCTTGAACGCACTGTTCGATGCGAGCCCAAGGACGATAGACCACGTGTTCGACGGACTGTCCGACTTCGTCGACCGTCACTTTGAAGCCGGTGTGCTCGCCGGCCTGATCGGGGAGTAGCAACATGAGTGTCGTCCTGCCGCGGGGTCCGCAGCGAATTGCTTGCCTGTCCACCGAATCTGCCGAAGTCCTTTATCGCCTGGGCGCGGAGGATCGCATCGTCGGCATTTCCGGCTACACGGTTCATCCCCCGAGAGCACGACGCGAGAAGGTGAAGATCTGCGGCTTCACCAGCGGTCAGATGGATCGAATCCTGGCGGTGCAACCCGACCTCGTGATCGGCTTCTCGGACCTGCAGCTGCCGCTGCTTCGCGAGTGCGAGCGTGCCGGGCGGGCTATTCTCTGGTTCGACCACCGTGACCTGGTCGGCATCGTCGAGATGGTTCGCGAGCTGGGTCGACTCGTCCACGCGACCAAGGCGGCGCGTCTGCTCGTTGCGCAGCTCGAGTCGGCGCAACAGGCCGTGACCTTGGCGGCGGAGCGGCTGCCGTGGCGTCCGCGGGTCTACTTCGAGGAGTGGGATGAGCCGATGATCTGCGGCATCCACTGGGTGAGCGAGCTGATCTCGCTCGCCGGCGGTACGGACGTCTTCTCGGGGCGGGCCCGGGCGCCTGGCGCGCGCGAGCGCATCGTCAGCACCGAGGATGTCGTGGCGGCCGATCCGCAACTGATCCTCGGCTCCTGGTGCGGCAAGCGGTTTGCGCCGGATCGCGTCCGTGAGCGCATCGGTTGGCAGGGTCTTCAGGCCAGCATGGTCGAAATCAAGTCGTCTGACATCCTGTCCCCCGGACCCGCCGCCATCGAGCGGGGGCTGCCGCGTGTGCTGGCCGCCATCGCCGACCGGGTGGGCATGCCGGTAGCGTCGCTTGGCCTGCCGGCGGAGTGGCTGGGAGCCTTCGACCATCAGCGCTTGTTCGGCGCTGCCGCATGAACGGTGGCATGGCTGCGCAGCTGCGCGCCCCCGGTCCGCGATCAGGTTTGGGGAACCGGCGCTTTCGGTTGGGCAGTCGAGCCGCGCAGGAAGAAGAGAATTGCCACCGATGCGATCCCCAGGCCCGCCGAGAGCCAGAGGGCGTCGGCGTGCCATCGGTCGAGGCAGATGCCGAACAGCCACGGTGCTGACGCCTGGGCGATCCTTGCGGGCACGGTCAGCAGGCCCTGCCTCAGGCCGTAGCCCTGGGCTCCGAACAGATACAGCGGCAGCGTGCCCTTGGCGATGGTCAGGATGCCATTGCCCGCGCCATGCAAGATCGCGAAGGCAATGGCCGCCGGCGAACCGGCAATGACCAGGGCCAACGCGCCCAGCGGCTGAAGAATCGCTCCAAGGCGCGCGGAAACCAATGGATGGACGCGGCGCAGGAATCCGAGCTCGAGCAGCCTGCCGGCCACCTGCGCCGGTCCGATCAGAGCCCCGACGGCCACGGCCGCACCGAGGGTCGCGCCGCTGAACATGAGCAAGCGGGGCAGATGCGCGGCCATGGCCGTGCTGATGAACCAGGTGAGGGCGTAGAACACGCCGAGCAGGATGCCGGTGCGAAGCGCATGGGCGGATGTCTGGGTTGCGACGGGCCGGTCGCCGGTGCAAGGCGTGATGTCCACCTCAACGGCCGGGCTGGCCTTGGGAAGGGACCAATTCAGCGGCAGCGCGAGGAAGAGGTGAAGTGCGCCCCAGGCGAAACAGGCGCCCCGCCATCCGACTCTCGCCTCCAGCCAGGCCGACAGCGGCCAGCCCAATGTGCTCGCCAGGCCGCCGAGGAGCGCGATGCCGGTGATGGCGTTGCGGGAGTCCCGTCCATAGAGCCTGACCAGCGCCGCAAAGGCCGCCTCGTACAGGCCGCTGGCCATCCCGACCCCGATCAGGGCCCAGGCGACAAACAGCCCAACCGGCCCCTGCGCCAACCCTAGGCCTGCGAGCCCGAGTGCAAAGACCACGTTCGACGCCATCAGCACGGGTCGGCCGCCCCAGTAGTCGATGGCGCGTCCCGTGTAGGGGCCAGCCACCGCCGAAACAAGCAGGGCCGCCGAGAAGGCGCCGAATACCGTCGGCACCGACGTGCCGAGATCCTTGGCCATCGGCTCGGCCAGGACGGCGAGGAGGTAGTACGACGACGCCCACGCCAGAGTCTGCGCCGTCCCGAGGGTGATGACGACGCGTGCGCGCCCCGGAACTACTGCCATGGGGTTGCTAGATCGCCGCCTGATTGACTCGCTTCGAGAGTTCGGCGGCCGATTCCTTGCGCTCACTGTAGCGGTCAACCAGGTATGAGCTCACGTCGCGCGTGAGGAGCGTGAACTTGAACAGCTCTTCCACCACGTCGACAATGCGTTCGTAGAACGCCGAAGGTTTCATGCGGCCTTCGTCGGTGAACTCGAGAAAGGCCTTCGCGACCGACGACTGGTTCGGGATGGTCACCATGCGCATCCAGCGCCCCAGGACACGGAGCTGGTTGACGGCGTTGAACGACTGCGAGCCGCCCGACACCTGCATCACGGCGAGTGTCTTGCCCTGGGTCGGCCGCACCGCGCCGATCGCGAGCGGAATCCAGTCGATCTGGGCCTTCATGATGCCTGTCATGGAGCCATGCCGCTCAGGCGAGCACCAGACCATGCCTTCCGACCATTCGGCGAGCTTGCGGAGCTCTTGAACTTTCGGGTGCGTCTCGGGCACTGCGTCGGGAAGAGGGAGTCCGGTGGGATCGAATATTCGCACCTCGCCGCCCATCGCCTCCAGCAGGCGCGCGGCCTCGAAGGTGAGCAGGCGGCTGTAGGAGCGCTCCCGGATCGAGCCGTAGAGCATGAGGAAGCGCGGTCGATGCCTTGAAGGCTCGTCCACCCGCAACCGCTCCTGGGTCGGAACGTCGAACAGGCTGGTTTCGAGCGCGGGGAAGGTCGGTGGGGTCTCGAACACGATGCTTCGTTCCTGGTTCAATGATGAGTCTGCCAGCCGGGCGGGCGAAAGGGAGGCCGGTCGGGTGCCGTTCAGGCCCCTGCGTCGGCGGCGATCCTGGGGCGCCGCCGAGACGTGACGGCCCGCTTCTCGCCCTGGCAGCAGTGCGCGGTCAGGTAGGCGACCAGCTGGTTCATGCGGTCGTAGGCCGCTCGATAGACAAGGTAGCGACTTTCACGCTTCTGGGTGATGAGGCCGGAGTGCGTCAGCTCCTTGAGGTGGAAGGAGAGCGTTGCCGCCGGCACTTCCAGCGCCTCGGCCATCGCCCCCGGGGTCAGGCCGGTATTGCCCGCCATCACGAGGAGGCGAAAGACGCGAAGCCTCAGGCCCTGGGCGAGGGCTGCCAGGGAGCTCACCACTTCTGCTTCTTCCATCATAGTAGTATAGTCGAAATGATAAACAACGGCAGCGTTCGCTTGCCGCCGATGCGGGTACAGCCATCGAATCCGTGAGTCTTCTCCGGGCGCTCGAGCGCCCCGACCGGCTTGCGCTTATTCTATGATTCGAGTAAGGTCGAACCATGGAAGAGGACGACGTCGTCAAAGCCCTCGCTGCCCTGGCGCAGCCGATCAGGCTGCAGGTCTTTCGGGCGCTGGTCGTGACCGGCAAGGCGGGCTTGACGCCTCGAACGATGTCCGACGCCCTGGACATTCCCGCAAACACGCTGTCGTTCCATCTCAAGGAGCTCGCCAATGCCGGGCTGGTCACACAGGAGCGAGCGAGTCGCAACATCATCTATCGCGCTGCCTACTCCCGCATGGAAGCGCTGCTCGGCTACCTGACCGAGAAGTGCTGCCAGGGGGCTGCGTCTGTCGCCGAAGACGCGTCCACGCCCTGCTGCTGAAACTCAACCGGAGAATCGCATGAAACGCTTCCATGTTCGACCGATACCGAGGAGGAGCTTGCGGAGTTGAAGGCTCGCGCCGAGGCAGCGGACATGACGCTGCTCGACGAAGGCGAAACGACCTGCTGCTACGCCAGGAGCGGGAAGCACTGGGTCACCGATCCGCAGGGCATCCCATGGGAGCACTTTCACACGCTGGGCGACATCCCGGTGTTCAGTGAGCGCGCCAAGAGCACCGCTGAGGAGGCCGCAGCGTGCTGCGTCACACCAATGTCACGCGGCAAGCCTATAAGCGTTCCGGTGAAGCAGGCCTCGTCCTGCTGCTGAGGAATCGCCATGGATGACAGGGTCTACAACGTTCTTTTCATCTGCACCGGCAATTCGGCTCGTTCGATCCTTTCCGAGGGCCTGATGAACAGTCTCGGGAAGGGCCGGTATCGTGCATTCTCCGCGGGCAGCCAGCCCTCCGGGGAGGTCAATCCGCTCGCCCTCGCCGAGTTGAAGAGCCTTCACATCCCCACTGACGGCTTCCGCTCGAAGAGTTGGGAAGAGTTCGCGCAGCCGGAGTCGCCGCATCTCGACTTCGTGTTCACGGTCTGCGACAACGCTGCCGGCGAGACCTGTCCGGTATGGCCGGGGCAACCGATGACGGCACATTGGGGCGTCCCGGACCCGGCGGCGTTCAAGGGCTCCGAAGAAGAGAAGAGGGCGCAGTTCCGCAACGTGGCGGTGACCCTGAAGCGGAGGATCGAGCTCATGCTGGCGCTGCCGCTGCAGAGCCTGGATGCCATCGCCATCAGGAAGGAGATCAAGGACATCGGCACCCGTTGAGCGATGAGCACGAATGTCCTGATCCTCTGTACGCACAATTCGGCTCGAAGCGTGCTGGGCGAGGCGATGCTGAACCACTGGGCGAGAAGGCTCGGTAAACGCGTGCGGGCCTTCAGCGCGGGCAGCGCCCCGAGCGGTCGGATCAATCCCTTGGCGCTGGGCGCGCTGGGAAACGCAGGGGTAGACATCGCGGGACTGCGCAGCAAGAGCTGGGATGAATTCGTGGGTCCGGACGCACCTGCGATGCGGATCGTGATCACGGTCTGCGACAACGCAGCCGCCGAGCAGTGTCCGTTCTGGCCGGGAGGCCCCGTCAAGGCGCACTGGGGCTACCCCGATCCCTCCGACGCGCCGGAGGCCGAGAGGCAGAGCGCGTTCGAGTTGACCCGCCAGGCGCTCGGCTATCGAATGATCCAGCTGTTGCACTTGCCGACTGAAACAATGAGCGATCGCGAACTGCAGGCCGCTCTTGACGCCATTTCACGTGACTGACAGGGTCGCGTCCTAGCGTACCGCCGCTGCTGGATCGAAGCGCGACACTTCGCCGGCCTCGAACTGGTGACCTGCGCTGGCACTGCGCTTTTCGCATGCCAGATCTGTCCTCTCCGCATGACCCGCAAGAGGCCGAGATTCAACGCTGCACGCCTCGATGCTCCAGGCGAAGCCGCGCGGTTCGCATAGGTCAGCTTTCACTTATCTGTAGGCGAAGAAGAACTGACTATGAGAAAGGGGCACACCGCTTCATATTCGTCCCACTCCTCCACTGCCACTCTCCGAGCACCGTGAACAAACCCGTCGAAGACGCCGTCGTCACCGATGCGAATAAGCGCTATTCGGCCGGCGTGCTGCGCTACAAGCAGATGGGCTACTGGCAGCCCGACTACGCTCCCAAGGACACCGACGTCATCGCCCTGTTCCGGATCACGCCGCAGGAGGGCGTGGACGCCGAGGAATGCGCCGCAGCCGTCGCCGGCGAGTCGTCGACCGCCACCTGGACCGTCGTCTGGACCGACCGGCTCACCGCCTGCGAGCTCTACCGCGCCAAGGCCTACCGCGTCGATCCGGTTCCCAACACCGGCGCCGGCACGAGGACCGAAGCGCAGTTCTTCGCCTGGATCGCCTACGACCTCGACCTGTTCGAGCCGGGCTCGATCGCCAACCTCACCGCCTCGATCATCGGCAACGTCTTCGGCTTCAAGGCGGTCAAGGCGCTGCGGCTCGAGGACATGCGCATTCCGGTGGCCTACCTGAAGACCTTCCAGGGGCCGGCGACGGGCATCGTCGTCGAGCGCGAGCGGCTCGACAAGTTCGGCCGGCCGCTGCTCGGCGCCACCACCAAGCCCAAGCTCGGCCTCTCCAGCCGCAACTACGGCCGCGTCGTCTACGAAGGGCTGAAGGGCGGGCTCGATTTCATGAAGGACGACGAGAACATCAACTCGCAGCCCTTCATGCACTGGCGCGACCGCTTCCTCTACTGCATGGAGGCGGTGAACCGGGCCACCGCGGCCACCGGCGAGATCAAGGGCCACTACCTGAACGTTACCGCCGCAACGATGGAGGACATGTACGAGCGGGCCGAGTTCGCGAAGTCGCTCGGCTCGTGCATCGTCATGATCGACCTGGTGATCGGCTATACGGCGATCCAGTCGATGGCGAAGTGGGCGCGCCGCAACGACATGATCCTGCACCTGCATCGCGCCGGGAATTCGACCTACTCGCGGCAGAAGAACCACGGCATGAACTTCCGCGTGATCTGCAAGTGGATGCGGATGGCCGGGGTCGACCACATCCATGCCGGCACCGTGGTGGGCAAGCTGGAAGGCGACCCGCTGATGATCAAGGGCTTCTACGACACGCTGCGCGAGCCGCACACGCCGCAGTCGCTAGAGCACGGCCTGTTCTTCGACCAGGACTGGGCCTCGCTGCTGAAGGTGATGCCGGTCGCCTCCGGCGGCATCCACGCCGGGCAGATGCATCAGCTGATCCACTACCTCGGCGAAGACGTGGTGCTGCAGTTCGGCGGCGGCACCATCGGCCATCCGCAGGGCATCCAGGCGGGCGCGACCGCCAATCGGGTCGCTCTCGAAGCCATGATCCTGGCCCGCAACGAAGGCAAGGACATCTGGAACGAAGGGCCGCAGATCCTGCAGGACGCGGCGCGCTGGTGCACCCCGCTGAAGCAGGCGCTCGATACCTGGGGCGAGGTCAGCTTCAACTACGAGTCGACCGACACCGCCGACTTCGTCGCCACCGCCACGGCCACTGCCTGAGGAGCTTGCGCCATGATGACCAACACCGGGCAGCGACTGACCCAGGGCCAGTTCTCCTTCCTGCCCGATCTCGACAACGCCCAGATCTCGGCCCAGGTGGACTACGCGCTCGGCCGCGGCTGGGCGATCGGCATCGAATACACCGACGATCCGCACCCGCGCAACACCTACTGGGAGATGTTCGGCAACCCGATGTTCGATCTCAAGGATGCGGCCGGCATCGTGGCCAGCATCGACGAGTGCCGCAGCACCTTTCCCAACCACTACGTCCGCGTGACCGCGTTCGACGCGACCCGGGGCTGGGAGACGCCGCGCATGTCCTACATCGTCAACCGGCCGAAGCGCGAGCCGGGCTTCGGCCTGGCCCGGACCGAGGGCGAGGGCCGCAGCGTGCGCTACCGGATCTCGTCGTATGCGACCGACAAGCCCGAAGGCGAGCGGTACTGAGCCTTGGAATCGGACTCCATGCGCGTCGAACCAGCTGCGTCAGTCTGGAGCTGCACCGCCGCATGAGTGCGGAGCTGCGGAGCATCTCCACGTTCCCGGCTTCGTCGCCGACTACGGACGTGTCTGAGAGCCGAACTTCAGCCTGCAGCGTCGCCGACGTGCTCGCGCAGAGCCAGGTCGAGGCAGTCCTGGACGAGCTCGACCGCGATCTCGTGGGTCTCAAGCCTGTCAAGCAGCGGATACGGGATATCGCTGCGTTGCTCGTGATCGACAAGTTGCGCATGAACCTGGGCCTGCCTGCCCAGGCTCCCAGCCTGCACATGAGCTTCACCGGCAATCCAGGCACCGGAAAGACCACCGTCGCGCTGCGAATGGCGCAGATCCTTCACCGGCTCGGCTACGTCCGCAAGGGGCATCTTGTCGCCGTCACCCGCGACGACCTGGTCGGTCAGTACATCGGCCACACCGCGCCGAAGACCAGGGAAGTGCTGAAGAGGGCGATGGGAGGCGTCCTCTTCGTCGACGAGGCCTACTACCTCTATCGCCCCGAGAACGAACGCGACTACGGCCAGGAAGCGATCGAGATCCTGCTTCAGGTCATGGAGAACCAGCGCGACGACCTGGTGGTGATCCTCGCCGGGTACCTGCCTCGCATGGAAGTCTTCTTCCAGTCGAACCCGGGAATGCACTCCAGGATTGCACATCACCTGGACTTTCCCGACTACTCGAAGGATGAGCTGCTTGAGATCAGCGATCTGATGCTGCTTCAGCAACAGTATGCCTTCGCCGCAGGTGGCCGCGAGGCGTTCGACGAGTATCTGTCGCTGCGTCTGAAGCAGCCGCGTTTCGCGAACGCGCGCAGCGTTCGCAACGCGCTCGACCGCATTCGCCTGCGCCAGGCGAGTCGCCTGTTCGCCCAGCGTGATCGCAGGCTCACCCGCGAAGACCTGACAACGATCGAGCCGGCCGACGTCCGCGCCAGCCGGCTGTTCGCTGCCATCTCCTGAGCCGCGACGCAAGGATCTCCCCGTGCCGGACCCTCAGCGATGGACCCTGACGCGCTACCTGATCGAGGAGAGGCGTCGCTTCCCGCAAGCGCGCGGCGATCTCAATGCATTGCTGCTGGACGTATCGATCGCGTGCAAGGCCATTGCTCGCATCGTGGCGTTTGGACAGCTCGAGGAGTCGACCCGTGAGCTCGACGGTCGGGAGACCGGGAAGGTGAATGTCCAGGGAGAGGTGCAGAAGCCGTTGGACCTCCTCAGCAACGACATCTTCGTCAGGATGAATGAGTGGAACGGCCATCTCGCCGGCATGGCGTCGGAGGAGATGGAGGTTCCCAGCCAGATTCCGGGAGCGTATCCCCGCGGCAAGTACCTGCTGGCGTTCGATCCGCTCGACGGCTCCAGCAACATCGACGTCAATGTGTCGGTCGGCAGCATCTTTTCGGTGTTGCGTGCGCCGCCCGAGGTGGTGCAGAGTGGACGCGACGTGACGGAAGCGGACTTCCTGCAGCCGGGCGCAACCCAGGTCGCCGCAGGCTACGCGCTCTATGGACCGACCACGATGCTGGTGCTGAGCGTGGGCAACGGCGTCTCGGCCTTCACGCTCAATCCGAATCTCGGCGAGTTCATGCTGACGCACCGCGACATCCAGATCCCCGTCGATACACACGAGTTCGCGATCAACAGCTCGAACAGCCGCTTCTGGGAACCGCCGGTCAAGCGATACGTCGATGAATGCCTTGCCGGAAAGACAGGCTCGCGGGCGAAGGACTTCAACATGCGCTGGATTGCCAGCATGGTGGCCGAGGCGCATCGCATCCTCATGCGCGGCGGCGTGTTCCTCTATCCGCGCGACACCAAGGATCCGGCCAAGCCGGGACGTCTTCGCCTGCTGTACGAGGCAAATCCGATCGGCTTCCTGATGGAGCAGGCGGGCGGCCGCGCGAGTACCGGCCGTCAGCCGATGCTCGGCGTCAAGCCCAAGGCGCTGCACCAGCGTGTCGGGCTGATCTTCGGCTCGAAGAACGAGGTCGAGCGGATCGAGCGCTATCACCATGAACCCGGGATGGCGGATCGGGGCAATCCGCTGTTCGCCGAGCGCGGTCTCTTTCGAAGCTGAGGATGCGGACGACATGTCGGAACGTCATCCCATCATCGCCATCACCGGTTCGTCCGGCGCGGGCACGACCTCGGTCACGCGGACCTTCGAGAACATCTTTCGCCGTGAAGACGTTCGTGCCGTCACCGTCGAGGGCGACAGCTTTCATCGCTATGACCGGCAGGAGATGAAGGTGCGACAGGCGGAAGCGGAGAAGGCCGGCAACCGGAACTTCAGCCACTTCGGTCCGGAGAACAACCTGTTCGAGGAACTGGAGCTTCTGTTCCATGCCTATGGCGAATCGGGCACCGGGAGGTGCCGCAAGTACCTGCATAACGCCGAGGAGGCAACCCCGTATCGGCAGGAACCCGGCACGTTCACGCCCTGGGAAGACCTGCCTGCGGACTCCCAGCTCCTGTTCTACGAGGGCCTGCACGGCGCCGTCGTGACGCCCGAGGTGAACATCGCCCGTCACCCGGACCTCCTGATTGGCGTCGTCCCCGTGATCAACCTGGAGTGGGTGCAAAAGCTCTGGCGGGACAAGAGGCAGCGCGGCTACTCCACGGAGGCGGTCACCGACACGATCCTGCGCCGCATGCCGGACTACGTGAACTACATCTGTCCACAGTTCGAACATACGCATGTGAACTTCCAGCGCGTGCCGATGGTGGACACCTCGAATCCGTTCATCGCGCGCGACATTCCTTCGCCCGACGAGAGCCTGGTGGTGATTCGCTTTGCCAATCCGAAGGGAATCGATTTCCAGTACCTGCTGAGCATGGTCCATGACTCGTTCATGTCCCGGGCCAACACGATCGTCGTGCCGGGAGGAAAGATGGAACTCGCGATGCAGCTGATCTTCACGCCCTTCATCTGGCGAATGGTGGAGCGGCAGCAGCAGGCCCGGCTGCTTTGAGACGAAGGGACGGACGATGAGCACGACTTCCGAAGCCAAGGTCATCCGCCCCGACAACGGCAGGCGCGACGAGATGGCCAACGCACTGCGGGCGTTGGCGATGGACGCTGTCCAACGTGCGAATTCTGGGCATCCCGGCGCCCCGATGGGAATGGCCGAGATGGCCGTGGCGCTGTGGAGTGGCCACCTGCGGCACAACCCGGCCAACCCGGCGTGGCCCGGCCGCGACCGCTTCGTGCTGTCGAATGGCCACGCCTCGATGCTGCTGTATGGACTTCTGCACCTGACCGGGTACGACCTGCCCATGTCGGAATTGCAGCGATTCCGCACACTGCACAGCAGGACTCCCGGCCATCCGGAGGTCGGGTTGACTCCGGGTGTCGAGACGACGACCGGTCCGTTGGGACAGGGGATCGCCAACGCCGTCGGGTTCGCTCTTGCCGAAAAGCTCCTGGCAGACGAGTTCAACCGGCCTGGGCATGGCGTCGTCGACCACCGGACCTATGTGTTCCTTGGCGACGGGTGCCTCATGGAGGGAGTCAGCCACGAAGCCTGTGCCCTGGCGGGCGCATGGAAGCTGAACAAGCTGATCGTGCTCTACGACGACAACGGCATATCCATCGATGGCCCGGTGGAGGGCTGGTTTGTCGAAGACACGGCGGCACGGTTTCGGGCATACGGTTGGGACGTCGTCGGCCCCGTCGACGGCCATGACGTCGTCGAAGTGGGCCAGGCGATCGGCCTGGCAAAGGCGTCGGCCGACCGGCCGACACTGATCGTCTGCCGCACCACGATCGGCAAGGGGTCGCCGCAGCGCGCCGGTACCGCCAAGGCCCACGGCGAACCGCTGGGCGCCGACGAGATCCGGCAGACGCGGCAGGCGATCGGCTGGCCTCATGCGCCCTTCGACGTGCCGCCGGCGATCGCATTCCGATGGGATGCCCGGCAACTCGGCGGCGCACGCGAAGCGCGGTGGCAAGCAAGCTTCGAGGCCTATCGCGCAGCTCATCCGGCGCTCGCGGCCGAATTCGAGCGACGGGCGTCCGGCAAGCTTCCGATCGACTTCGAGGAGACCGTGCTCAACGCGATGGCCGCCTTCGGGCAGTCACAGGAAACGATCGCCACCCGGAAGGCTTCGCAGGCGGTGCTGACAGCGCTGGCGGCGAAGGTGCCCGAACTGCTCGGAGGAAGTGCCGACCTCACGGCATCGAACCTGACGGACTTCCCCGGTTGCGGGGCGGTCCGGGGCGGCCGCAGGGGCGGGCGACACGTCAACTACGGAGTGCGCGAGTTCGGCATGGCTGCGGTCATGAACGGAGTGGCACTCCATGGCGGGTTCATTCCCTATGGCGGCACCTTCCTGACGTTCAGCGACTACAGCCGGAACGCCATTCGCATGGCTGCGCTGATGAAGCTGCGCGTCGTTCATGTCTTCACGCACGACTCCGTCGGCCTCGGGGAGGACGGGCCGACGCATCAGCCCGTCGAGCACGCGGCCAGCCTGCGCCTCATTCCGAATCTCGACGTCTGGCGTCCCTGCGACTCGGCCGAAACCGTCGTCGCGTGGACCCACTCGTTGGCGGAGACGACTCGGCCATCGGCACTTTTGCTGTCAAGACAAGGCCTGCCGGCTCAGAGCCGGACGCCGCAACAGGTGCTGGACATCCGTCGAGGTGGCTATGTCCTGAGCGACCGAAAGGGGGCGGTCGGCGTGGTCCTGGCCACCGGCTCCGAGGTGGCACTGGCCATGGCCGCACAACAGCTGCTCGACGCGCGAGGCATCGCCGTGCGCGTCGTCTCGATCCCCTCGTCGACGGTGTTCGATCGGCAGGATCGAGCCTATCGGGAACACGTGCTCGGCACCGGGGTCTCGCGGGTCGGCGTCGAGGCTGGCGTGACGCGCTGGTGGGGGCAGTACGGCTGCGGTGCGGCCATGGGAATCGACCGGTTCGGCGAATCGGCGCCGGCCGCCGACGTTTACGAGCATCTCGGCCTGACGGCAGCCAGGCTTGCGGAACTCGTCCAGTCGCAATGCGAAACTGAAGGGCGTCTGATCCGCTCGAGCAATTGAGCACTGACGATGGGCTACGACCTGATCTCCTTCGATCTCGACGGCACGCTGGTTGCGGCAAGCACTGGTCGCATGGGGGACATCCGATGAGCGAGCTGAAGGCGGTGCTATGGGACGTCGACGGCACGCTGGCGGAGACCGAGCGGGACGGCCACCGGGTCGCATTCAACCTGGCGTTCGACGCCTGCGGCCTCTCGTGGCGCTGGGACGAAGCCCGCTATGGCGAGTTGCTGCGGATCACCGGCGGGAAGGAGCGCCTGCTGCACGACATGGAGCGCCGTTCCGACGGGCCCGTGCTCGCTACCGAACGAGCCCGTCTGGCCAACCTGCTCCATGCGAAGAAGAATGCCTTCTACGCCGACATCGTGGCGCACGCGCAGATCCCCTTGCGCGAGGGGGTGGGTGAGCTGCTCGACGAGTGTGCCGACCGGGGGGTCCTGCTGGGCATCGCGACCACCACCAGCAGGATCAACGTCGAGGCGCTATTGCGCGTTCATCTCGGAGACCAGTGGGCGCGGTCATTCGCCGTGCTTGTCTGCGGCGAGGACGTGCAACGCAAGAAACCCGATCCCGAGGTCTACTTTCAAGCTCTGCGTGCGTTGGGGCTCGGACCACTCGACGTGGTGGCGATCGAGGACTCCCCAGGTGGAGCATCGGCGGCTCGCGCCGCGGACGTGCCGGTCGTCATCACCCGAAGTGCGTACTTCCTGAACGCAACGATCGAAGGCGCGATCGCGATCGGCCCAGGACTCGGGACGCGCTCGGGCTGGACGCCGGCGCTGCACCCGACCTTGGAGCAGGAGGAACGGGTCGGCCTCGACGATCTCGTGGACTGGTGCGCGCAGATGGATACCGTCTCTCAGTTCATGTAGGGCTTCGTCCTCTTTGCGCCTTTTTGCTCGACCTCACGAAGGGTGCGAACGACTGCTGCGAGGCTGGACCCACGAAGGCGTGGCGGCGGAACTCTGCTGCCGAGCGTCCGCTTCTCCCGTGTAGGCCACGGCGATGCCGCCAAGCCGGGAGTCCGGCGCGTCACGGCAGCAGCGCCGGCGGAATCTCGCGTGCCAGGAAGTCGTAGACCGCGCGCACCAGCGGGTTCGAACGGATCTCTCGGTGCACCGCGAGCCAGCACGGCAGCGAGGCGCCCGTGACCCCCGGCAGCACCTCGACGACGCCCGGCCAGTAGCGCAGGTTGTAGCGCGCCACGAAGCCGATGCCCGCGCCTTCGGCGATGAGCCGGCCGTAGGCGACCTGGTCGTCGGTGCGGAGCGCGAAATCGGCGCGTGAGAACACCAGCCCGGTCCGGGCGAAGCCGCGCAGGATCGTATCGTCGCGGTCGTAGCCGATGAGGCGATGCGCGAGCAGGTCGCGCGGGCTCTGCAGCGGCGGCGCGCCGGCAAGATAGCGCAGGCTGGCCGCGGCGACGATGCCGATCTCGCCGAGCTTCCTGGCCACCAGTGACGACTGCGCCGGCCGCACCATGCGCACGGCGACGTCGGCGTCGCGGCGCAGCAGGTTGGTCAGCTCGTTCGAGGCGATGAGCTCGACCTCGATCCGCGGGTGGGCCTGTTGCAGGCGGGCCAGCACGGCAGGCATCAGCCAGGTCGCGGCGACCCTGCTGGTGGTCACGCGCACCACGCCGCCGGTGGTCGAACGCGTCGTCGCCAGGCCGCGCGACACGGCGGCGGCGCCATCGTGCATCTGCCGCGCCGCCTCGGCGATGGCGAGCGCCGCACCGGTCGGGCTGACGCCGCGGCCGGTGCGCTCGAACAGCGGCACGCCGAGTTGCGACTCGAGCTCGGCGACGTGCCGGCTCAGCGTCGGCTGCTGCGCGCCGGTCTGCCGCGCGGCGGCCGTGAGACTGCCGGCATCGAGCACGGCGAGAAAGCTCCGCACCAGCGCCCAGTCGAAGTCAGCGGGTGATGCAGCCATGCGCAAGTGTATGGCTTGCATGCGGGATCAGGTGTACCAGCCTGTCTGCCGGAGACCGACACTTCCTTGCATCGGCGCGCCGCTGCCCTCATCGACGGAAACCTCCATGACCCCGCTTCCCACGCACTCCACCGTGCTCATCCTGGGTGCCAACGGCCGCTTCGGCATGGCGGCCGCCAGAGCCTTCGATGCGGCCGGCTGGCAGGTGCTGGCCCAGGTCCGGCGCGACGCGGCGGCCGGCATGCCGGAGCGCGCCGAGCTCGTGCGGGCGCCGCTCGATGGCGTCGCCGCGGCGCTGGCCGGCCGTTCCGGACCGGCGTCGCTGCCGAGCGTGGTGGTCCATGCCGTCAACCCGATCTACACACGGTGGGAGGCCGAGGCGCTGCCCGCCGCCCGAGCCGGCATGGGCATCGCCGAAAGTCTCGATGCCCGTTTCCTGCTGCCCGGAAATGTCTACAACTATGGCGAGACGATGCCGGCGGTGATCGACGAGGCCACGCCGCAGCGCCCGAGCACGAGCAAGGGCCGGATCCGCGCCGAGATGGAAGGCGAGCTCGAGCGGCGCGCCGGCGCCGGGCGCCTGCGCTCGGTCGTGATCACCGCGGGCGATTTCTTCGGCGCCGGCAGTGGCAGCTGGCTCGACCTGGCCGTCGTCAAGCCGATCGCCCGGGGCCGGATCGACTATCCGGGCGACCCGGCGCTGATGCATGCGTGGGCCTATCTGCCCGACCTGGCGCGAGCGTTCGTGGCGATCGCCTCGGTGCCCGCCTCGGCGCCGTTCCAGCGCTTCACCTTCGCGGGCCATTCGGTCACCGGGCAGGCGTTCATCGACGCGGTCGAGACGGCGGCCGCGGGCCTCGGCCTGGCGCCGGTCGGAGGCTGGCGGCATGGCCGGTTGCCGTGGCCGCTGATCCGTGCCCTTGGCCTGTTCGTGTCGATGCCACGCGAGCTGGCCCGCATGTCGTATCTCTGGCGCGTGCCGCATGCGCTCGACGGGCGCCGCCTCGAGGCGGCCGTCGGCCCTCTGCAGCCGACGCCGCTGGGCGATGCGATGGGCCGCGCGCTGCGCGACCTCGGCCTGGGAGCTTTAGCCCCGAGCGTCGCCGTGGGTCGCCCGGCCTGAACCCTTTCCCTCACCCGACCTTCCACCAAGGAACTGCCATGCACTCGATGTCCCTGGACCCCACTCTCGACTCCACCCGTGCCGCGCCCGCGGCCGCCGTGTCGCCGCGCCTTCTCGGCGCGCTGTTCATTGCCGAGGCGGTGCTTGCGTTCGCTCCGATCGCCGTGCTCGGGCCGGCGATCGGCTGGCCGGCGTCATTGCGGCAGCCGGCGGCGACGCAGCTCACGGCGATCGCCGCGCAGCCCGATGCGCTGGCGCTGGGCTACGGCCTGTACCTGCTTTACTCCATCCTGATCGCGCCGGTGATGATCGGCCTGGCGGCCCGCACGTTGGGCGGATTGGGCCGACCGATCGCGGCCACCGTGGCCGCCTTTGCCGCGCTCTCGGCACTGGCGCGATCGATCGGCATCCTGCGCTGGCTGACGGTGATGCCGGCGCTGGCCCAGTCGCACGCCGGCGCCGCCAATGACTCGGCGCGCGCGCAGATCGAGCTCGTGTTCAGCGCGATCACCAGCTATGGCGGCGGCATCGGCGAGCTGCTCGGCGTGAGCATCTTCATGGCGCTTTCGCTCGGCTTGCTGTGTGTGCAAGCACTGCGCAACGGTGCGCTGCCGCGGTGGCTGGCCGCACTCGGCCTCGTTACGGCGCTTGCGCTGGCCTCGGTGGCGACGCCGAGCTTCGGGTTGGCGCTCGCCCTGCCCATCGCCGTCGGCGCCACGCTGCTCTCGGTGTGGATGCTGGCCGCGGGCATCTGGCTGCTGCGCTCGCGTTGACGAGGCGCAGAGGAAGGCGGCGACGGCCGGAGATCGGCTTGTCGAACGCTGTCGGGCTGCTCGTCAGTGGTGATGCCCGTGATGCGCGTCCGGCACGTGCGGGTGCACGTGGCGCGTCGGTTCGTGGCGATGGCGATGACTGTGCGATCCCTCGGGCATCGCTTCGTGCCGATGCTCATGGTGCCCGTCGTCATGCCGATGCGCGTGCTCGTGCTCGAGCGCCTCGTGCGCGTGCTCGTGGCCGTGCGATTCGGCAAGGTGCAGCACCACGCCTGCAAGCATCAGCACGCTGCCCAGGGCCATCAGGCCGCTGGCGGAACGGTCGCCCAGCGCCAGTGCGAGCGCCGCGCCGATGAAAGGAGCAAAGGCGAACACCGAGCCGGTGCGGGCCGCTCCGAAGGCGCGCTGCGCGAGCAGATAGAAACGCAGGCTCAGTCCGTAGCCCGAGGCCCCCACCGCCAGCAAGGCCAGGGCGGCCGAACCCGAAGGCAGCGGCTCGCCGAACAGGACCGCGAGCACCACCGTGGCGGCAGTTCCCAGGGCCGCCTTGGCGAGCACCACCTGGCCCGGGTCGCGCTCGGCCAGCGCGCGCGACAGCGTGTTGTCGATGCCCCATGCGGCGGTCGCGAGCAGCACGGCCAGCAGCCCGGCCAACTGGGCACCACCCGAGCCCGACTTCAGGCTCTGGTCGAGCACCAGCACCATGCCGCCGACGAGCAGCAGGCCCAGCGCGCTCCACACGCGGCCGTCGATGGTCTCGCGATACAGCCGCCAGGCGAGCACGGCGGTGAACAGCGCCTCCAGCGTCAGCATCAGCGAGGCACTGGTGCCGCTGGTGCGCTGCAGGCCCCACGCCAGCGCGACCGGGCCGATCACGGCGCCGAACGAAGCCATCGCCAGCAGGCGTGGCAGGTCGCCACGCTGCAGGCGTGCCTCGCGCTCGATGCGGGCGCGCGACAGGGCGCCCACCGCCGCCGCACCCGCGTACAGCAGCGCCGCGGTGGTGAACGCGCCGAGCCCGGCGCCGAAGTGCTGGACCAGCGGCGTGCTGACGCCGAACAGCGCGGCGGCCAGCAGGGCGAGCAGGCCGCCGCGCAGGGCGGGCAGCGCGTTCACCTACTTCACCGTGAAGCGCACCGTGATCGCCTTGGCGTTGGACGTCACCAGGGCCACCACCACCTTGGCGCCGCTGGCCAGCCTGACGCCCCTGGCCTCGAGCTTGTCGCCGGCGGCGACGAGTTCGGCCTCCGATTTGTCGGCGCCGTTGAGCACCGTGAGCTTGCCCTTCAGGCCGGCCGGGGCCATCGGTTTGCCGTGATCCTCGACATAGATCGCCGCGCCGTCGGTGGTGGCCACCAGCTCGAACGACAGGTCGCTCGCGGCCTGGACCACGCCACCATGCCTGGGCTTGGCGCCGTCATGCGCCAGCGCGGCGTTGAAGCCGAGTGTGGCCAGGCCAAGCAGTCCCGCGGTCAGAAGCTTCTTCATCATCTTGGGTTCTCCAGTGTGCGGCGCGCTCGCAACAGGCGGCGCCGCGTCGGCCTGATCTTGCATCGGTTGTCGATCAGTAGGCTTCGCGCGTATCGGGCAAGGCCGGCGTGTGGGCCTCCCCGGCCAGCAGCCGCTCGGTGGGCCGGCGGCCGAACAGCCAGAACAGCACGGGTGTCAGCAGCGTGTCGAGCAGGGTCGAGCTGACGAGTCCGCCGAAGATCACCACCGCCACCGGGTGCAGGATCTCCTTGCCCGGCGCGTCGGCTGCCAGCAGCAGCGGCATCAGTGCGAAGGCGGCCACCAGCGCCGTCATCAGCACCGGGGTCAGCCGCTCCAGCGAGCCGCGCACGATCAGCGGCTGGCCGAAGGCCTCGCCCTCGAACTTGCACAGGTTGATGTAGTGGCTGATCTTCAGGATGCCGTTGCGTGTGGCGATGCCGGCCAGCGTGATGAAGCCCACCATCGAGGCCACCGACAGCTGCACGCCGGCGATCCACATCGCCGCCACCGAGCCGATCAGTGCCAGCGGGATGTTGGCCATGATGATGCCGGCCAGCACCGCCGACTGGTAGCGCGAGTACAGCACCAGGAACATCATCGCCAGCGACACCATCGACAAGCCGGCGATCAGCGTGGTCGCCTGCTCCTGGGCCTGGAACTGGCCCTCCAGGCTGACGAAGGTGCCCGTAGGGAATTGCTGCTTCGCGATCAGCGCTCGGATGTCGCCGATGACGCGGCCCATGTCGCCACCATCGGTATTGGCATAGACGACGATGCGCCGGCGGCCGTTCTCGCGGCCGATCTGGTTCGGGCCGTCGGTCTCCTCGACGCTGGCGATCGCCGATACCGGCAGCCGGCCGGCGGGCGTGTCGATCAGCGTGCGCGCCAGGTCCTGCGGGCTGCGCTGATCGTCAGGCAGGCGCAGCACCAGCTCGTAGCGGCGCGCGCCGTCGACGATCTGAGCGCCGTGTGCGCCCTCGGTCAGCGCCTGCAGCACGCGGATCGCTTCGCCTGGCGCCAGGCCGGCCTGTGCCGCCTTGCGGTGGTCGAGCCTGACGGTGATCTGCGGGATCAGCACCTGCTTTTCCACCGTCAGGTCCACCAGCCCCGGCACCTGCGCGAGCCGGGCTCGCATCAGCTCGGCAAGACCGCGCAGCGTGTCGGTATCGTCGCCGTAGATCTTCAGGGCGATCTGCGCGCGCACACCGGACAGCAGGTGGTCGAGCCGGTGCGAGATCGGCTGACCGATCGCCACCTGGGCGGGCAGCACCGCGAGCTTGTCGCGGATGTGCGCCATGACCTGCTCTCGGCTGCGTTCGCTGCGCTTCAGGTCGACGTCGATCTCGGCCGAATGCACCCCTTCGGCGTGCTCGTCGAGCTCGGCACGGCCGGTGCGGCGGCCGACCTGCAGGACCTCCGGCACTTCGCGGATCAGCCCTTCGGCGACCGCGCCCACGCGGTTGGCCTCGGCCAGCGAGGTGCCGGGGTTGAGCACGAGCGCGAGCACCAGCGAGCCCTCGTTGAACGGCGGCAGGAACAGGCGCTGCATGTAGGGCACGCTCGCCGCGGCGGCGGCCACCGCGAGCGCAGCAATCGCCAGCAGGGCGCGAGCGTGCCCGAACGACCAGGCCAGCAGCTTGCCGTCGACCCGCTTGAGCCAGGCGACCAGCGCGCTGTCGCCATGGTCCAGCGCCTTCATCCCGGGCAGCAGGTAGTAGCACAGCACCGGCGTGACCGTCATCGAGACGAGCATCGACGCCAGGATCGACACGATGTAGGCGATGCCCAGCGGCGTGAACAGGCGCCCCTCGATGCCCGGCAGCGCGAACAGCGGCACGAACACCAGCACGACGATGATGGTTGCGTACAGGATGCCCGAGCGCACCTCGACGCTGGCGCGCTGCACCACATCGAAGGCGGGCAGCGGCGCGGACGCGGTGCGGTTCTGGCGCAGCCGCCGCAGGATGTTCTCGACGCCGACCACCGCATCGTCGACCAGCTCGCCGATCGCGATCGCCAGACCGCCGAGCGTCATCACGTTGATCGACTGGCCGA
>Ga0163144_10006056_pt1 | contig 26775 bp, 25 predicted proteins | sample OliLak19BULKMAT1_FD_123175 | JGI IMG/M metagenome (GOLD analysis project Ga0163144, IMG submission 123175) | Freshwater microbial mat bacterial communities from Lake Vanda, McMurdo Dry Valleys, Antarctica - Oligotrophic Lake LV.19.BULKMAT1 | ecosystem: Environmental > Aquatic > Freshwater >...
AAACACAATCCAACGCGTCAGATGGATCTGCTGACTCTGCAATAACTGAAGCTCACGCTGCACCTCCATCACCGGCTTGCCGTGATCGAGCGTCCGCATCCGCACGAACTGGCGAACGCCAAGGATGAGCACCGCGATGGCTCCCACGTTGAGGATGGCCGCGGGGATGAAGAACCGCATCTCTCCCGCGTGATCGGCCATGAACGACCCGAGCCACCACACCAGGACGACGTTGATCACCACCTCCGCGAGAACCACGAAGGACGAACGCCTCAGCGTGCGTTCCGTCCGGTCGATCAGCGACTCGCGCACAAGTCGCGCGTTCAGCCGCAACGAGGCGTCGAGCTTAAGGTCGAAGTCCATCCAGCGGGCCTTGAGGTCATCGAGTTCCATGGTCATTCTCCTGAAGGGCGGCGGCCGCAAAGGCGCGCCGCAACATGTCTTTGATACGACTGATCTTCGTGGCCACGTTCGTGACGGTCAGGCCGGTGATCTCGGCCATCTCTTCCTGGCTGTGGCCTTCGAGGTAGAGCAGAATCAGCGCGCGATTCAGCTCATCGAGCTGGCTGATGAAGACGCGCAACTGCCGGATCTCGGCGGATGAGTACTTGGCTTCTGTGTATGGCGAATTCGCTTCGCGATCCTGATGGCCGCCCAGCCGTCGGGTAACCTGGCCGCCAAGACAATGCCCGACCAGGAAAACGATCTCCCCTTCGGGCTGTACGAGCGCCTAATAACTGTGGGCCTGAAGGATCGACTCCTTCGATTTGATCCCGCCCGGGCGCGTGTTGTGAAGGCTGCTATTGATCCCGCGGAGGCGCACACCACCCTTGCGCGCCACGTCGGGCGGATCGTCGCTCGTGCCTTGGACGGCCTTCCGCACGGCGATCGAACGGCGAGACAGTCACAACTAGTCAATCAAATTGTCGAGCTGTTGGCAGGCGGTCAGAACGCCGAACTCGTTGAGAACTCGCCCGAAGAACTGCGTTCAATTCAGCCTGCCACAGGCGAGCTGGGCGTCGATCACGACATCGTTGCACCATTGGTCGCGCTATCGGCGTCCGATCTCCTCGTCAACGCACGCGGCGAACCTGCGCTCGCGCACGCGCTGGCCCGTGAGATCCCTTCTGCTGACTCGATCGACTTGCTGTGTGCCTTCGTTCGGTGGCATGGGGTGCGGTTACTTAAGGACCAGATTGAGGCGCACTGCCGCGCGGGAAAGCTGTTGCGAGTAATCACCACCGTGTTTACGGGATCCACGGAACGCAAGGCACTGGACTGGCTGGTGACATGCGGCGCGCAGGTCAAGGTGTCGTACGACACGCAATCGACGCGTCTCCATGCGAAGGCATGGTTGTTCCGCCGCGACACCGGTTTCTCAACGGCCTACATCGGCTCCTCGAATCTGTCGAAGTCGGCGCTCATAGATGGGGTGGAGTGGAACGTGCGGCTGTCGCAGGTGGGCTCACCGGACCTTTTAGAGAAGTTCGACGCGACATTTGAGAACTCCTGGGAGAGTTCGGAATACGAGTCCTTTGAACCCGCTCGCGATGGACCTCGGTTCGATCGCGCCGTAAGGCCCGCGCAAGGCGACTCCCTCGATGCGCCTCTCGTTTTCCTGGACGTCGAGCCGTGGCCGCATCAGGCCGAGATGCTCGAGAGGCTCGCCGTGGAGCGAGAAAGGCATCACCGGTTCAAGAATCTAGTCGTGGCCGCGACGGGAACTGGAAAGACCATTGTTGCTGCCTTGGATTACAAACGGCTGCGGAAGAAGCACGGCGACCTGCGCCTGCTCTTTGTGGCGCATCGCCAAGAGATTCTCAAGCAAAGTCTCGGTGCATTCCGACAGGTGCTGCGTTCCGGGGATTTCGGTGAGCTCTACGTGGATGGACAGCGGCCTGTCGAGGGGAGGCACGTCTTTGCGTCGATTATGTCCCTAGCTCAGGTAGATCTGCGAAAACTCGATCCGTCGGCCTATGACGTCGTGATCGTGGATGAGTTTCATCATGCGGCTGCGCCCACGTATTCGCGACTACTTAACCATCTCTTTGGAGATGCGGCCCCACGAGAGACGCCCAGGATCCTGCTAGGCCTGACCGCCACACCGGAACGAACTGACGCCGAAGACATCTTGCACTACTTCGACAACCGAATCGCTGTGGATCTCCGCCTTTGGGACGCACTGGAACGCGGCCTGCTATGTCCATTCCAGTATTTCGGTCTGCATGACGGCACCGACCTATCGTCCGTCGGTTGGTCGCGCAGGGGGTACGACACGGACCAGCTTGAGCGGCTCTATACGGGCAACGATGCACGCGTGAACCTTGTGCTCGAGCAGGTGTCCCAGAAACACCGTGACGCCTCGGCGATGAAGGCGCTCGGCTTTTGCGTCAGCATCGCGCATGCAGAGTTCATGGCGGATCGGTTTACTAAGGCTGGCCTCCCTGCGATTGCGGTATCCGCGCGCACCGATACCGACACGCGGCAGGAGGCATTGGCATCACTCCGTGATGGACGGACGCGGGCGCTCTTCGCGGTAGATCTATTCAACGAGGGAGTCGATCTGCCAGAGGTCGATACGCTTCTCTTCCTCAGGCCTACGGAGAGCGCGCTCGTGTTCCTCCAGCAGCTGGGTCGAGGCCTTCGCCGCTATGAGGGCAAGGACTGCGTCACTGTATTGGATTTCATCGGCCAGTCGCACCGACGGTTCCGTTTCGACTTGCGCTATCGCGCAATCACCGCCGCCACACGCAAGGATGTCGAGAAGCAGGTTCACCTAGGTTTTCCGTTCCTGCCCGCCGGATGCTCGATGCAGCTCGATCGAGTCGCCACCAGAATCGTCCTCGACAACATCAGGATCGCCATCCCCTCCCGTCGGCCCGCGATGACGAGCGAACTAAGAGCGCTTGAGGCCAGTCGTTCGGCTGCGAATGCCCCCCGTGTCACTCTTCCAGAATTCCTTGACGAGACCGGACTGGAGTTGGAGGACGTGTACCGTTCCGGATGTTGGTCAAACCTTCAGAGAAGTGCCGGCGTGAGGGTGCCGGCGCCCGGACCGCACGAAGCGCTCATTGGGCGCCGTTTGGCTGGGATCCTCCACGTGAATGATCCGCTGCGGTTGGTTGCCTATTCGCTCCTGCCAGCCTCCCTGGAGGACGTAACTGAGGACACTCGCCGCCTCATGACCGGCCTCCATTTCGCCACGATGCCCGCGCAGATCGCACCTGCGTCACTCGCTGAATTCATCACGCTTTTTCACCGGCATCCAGCAATCGTGGAGGAAATGCGCGAGTTATTTCCTTTGTTGGAACAACGGTCCACTCACCTGACGTTCCCGCTCGATCTCGCTCACCTCAGTGGGCCACACGTATCCATACCCCTATCGGTGCATGCTCGCCACACTATGGATGACGTGCTTACCGCGTTCGGGATCCTGGATATCGGCAAGCCGACATGGACCCAGACTGGCGTTATCCGCGACGAGCGCACCAACTCCGATCTGTTCTTCGTGACACTGGAGAAGTCGGAACGTGACTACTCGCCGTCGACGCTCTACAAGGATTACGCGATTTCGCCCACTCTCTTTCACTGGCAATCCCCGTCGACCACCAGCCAGCAGTCAAGAACCGGGCAACGGCATATCCACCATCAGGAGCGGCACGGCAATGTGCTGCTTTTCGTGCGCTCGCGGAAACGGGAGGACGGGCGCACCATGCCGTACACTTTCCTCGGGGCGGTGGACTACGTGTCCCACAAGGGCGAACGGCCGATCAGCTTTGTCTGGAAGCTTCGCACTCCCATGCCGGCGGATTTCTTCCGACAGGCAAAGGTGGCAAGTGGCTAAGGCGTTCAACCCTCAACGCCGCCCTTGGCTTCGACAATGACCTTGCGCGCGGCAGCGTCGACCGCCTCGCAGGTGGCGCCCCATTCGATGTCCCGGTAGCAGGGGCCCGCACTACACCGTTAGAAACCGCGCGCTTAAGATCGACGTCTGCGACCGAGTCGCATGATGGCTTCTCCCCTTCCCCACTCGCATTCATCGGCGCCCGGTCGGGACGGGCGGCATGGTCCCGAGCATCGATGGGCGAGCATCTGGTCGAGGTATCCGCTCACGCCTCTCGCGACTTCGGATGCTGAACGCACCGCGGCCGTGCGCGTTCTTCCCGAGTCCGACGTGCCGTTCATTGTGTTCGGCAGGGTGCTGCCCTGGTTCAGTGATGTTTAGCGCGGGCATCGGGCCGCGGGTGGCGTCGCGTTCCGTGAGGCGCTTGCGGTTCACGCGGCGGATTGGATGCGGCTCGTGCCGAGAGCGAAGGGATCGCTTCGTCGGCAGCATTTCGTCGGCCTCCTCGCGATGACGGCTGATGAAGACGGACTGGCAGCCGTCTGGTAAGAACTCGTAGCGGCGCTTGAGTCTGCGCTTGCGGGCGCCGGGCTGGTGGCGCTTACGGGCGGGGCCGATGATCCGACGCGGCGAGATTCGCCGCCTTGCGCCTGCATCGATCACATCTGCGCCCGTCGCGATTCGCGGCGGCGTGCCCGGGCTCCGCGTCGGTGGCCCGATACTCCTGGGCCGGAGCGGTGCAGGACGGATCACTTGGGCGTGGCAGTGGTGTTGGAGAGAGCCATCACCGGAGATTGCGTGGGGCGATCAGGACGCTTTGCGGAACCCGGGCTTGGGGCGCTACCATCTACACTCCTTTCGGGCAAGAACTCATGGCTGATCTGGCAGATCGAATCACTGTAAACCCCCTGCAATGCGGGGGCGGCCGTGTGGCCGGGGGATGCGGATCCGGGTCGTCGATGTTCTTGACCTGATGGCCAGCGGACTCTCGCCTGCGCAGGTGCTGGAAGAGCTTCCAGACCTGGTGATGGAAGACATCGCCGCCTGTCTTCGGTTCGCCAGCCACCGCATCGATCACCCGATCCTGGCTGCGTGAAGATCTGGGGTGATGCCCAGTTCTCGCCTTGCCCTCGCGCGGTGGCTTGCTCATGAACTACGTGTAGAGGCAACGGCGCTTAAGGATCTTGGACTGCGCGATGGGGAGGATGCGGAGATCTTCTTTGCCGCGAGGAGTGCTGGCGCCATTGTCTTGACCAAGGATCGGGACTTCGTCGATCTCGTTCGGATGCCTGGCGCGCCCCCGCAGGTCATTTGGAGCACCTGCGGCAACACCTCGAACGCGAGCCTCCAGAAGATCCTGGCCGGCGCGTGGCCAGCGGCCCGTCAGCTTGTCGGCGCCAACGAGAGGCTCATCGAGATTGGCGGACGGCCAGAGTAGGCCAGATACTGCCGGCGGTGACGGAACTTGCGGCACGGCCTCGAGGTTGGCGTGACCGAGGCCGGGATTGCTTCGGGCGATCCAAAGGGACGCGCCCTCGCAATGACGACGAGGGGCAGGGTCACACCCGCCGCTTCAGGGTCGCAAATTGCGACCATGGAGAAAGGCCCTGGAAGAACATCGAGTACTCTGCCCCGGGAAGCAAATCGGCTCTCAGGTCGAGAGTTGGGAGGCTGGGGTAGCCATGCGCCAGATTGACGGTCGCCTGATCGTTTCACCCACGGACCTTGTCTCCTTCCTCGCCTGCGGGCACCGCACAAGGCTCGATTGGGAGGCGCAGCAGGGCATGCGGGAACCGGCGTTCGACCGCGATCCGGTTCTCGAACTCGTGATGCGCAAGGGCGGCGAGCATGAGCGCCGACATCTCGACCATCTGCGGTCGAAGGGCCTGTCCATCGTCGACCTGAGCAACCTCGGCAACAAGTCGGTGGCGGAGTCGCTCGCCGCCGAGGCCGCCACGGTCGAGGCCATGCGCGGGGGCGCCGACGTCATCTATCAGGGCGCTTTCTTCGACGGTCATTGGCGTGGACGGCCTGACTTCCTGCTCAAGGTCGAGACGCCAGGTGCGCCTTTCGGCTGGAGCTATGAGGTGGCCGACACCAAGCTCGCGCGCGATGTGAAGGCGGGAGCCATCGTCCAGCTCGTTCTCTATTCCATACGCCTGGAGGAGATGCAGGGCAAGGCGCCCCGCAACATGCGCGTCATCACGGGCGCGAACGAAGAACGCGTGTTCCGCGTCGACGACTACTCGGCCTACCTCCGCAGGGTGCGCGGGCGATTCGTGGCGCAGATTGATGACCCCGAGTCCCTCGCGTCCACGTACCCCGATCCCGTCGAGCATTGCCGCGTGTGCAGCTGGGCTCGCGTGTGCATCGAGCGGCGGCGGGACGACGACCACACTTCGCTGGTCGCGGGCATGACTCGCACCGCCACGCGCAAGCTCGTCGACGGTGGCATCGCGACCACCGCGAAGCTGGGCGCGGCGGCGCCCGGCACGGAGGTCAAAGACCTCGCCCGCGCGACGTTTGACCGTCTCCAGGCGCAGGCCGCCCTGCAGCTGAAGCAGCGTGCGGATGGAGTGGTTCGATATGAGTTCGTCGAGGAAGAGCCGGCACCTCCTCCACCGCCTCCCCCGAAGGTGGGCGAGAAGCCGAAGGAAGCTCCGCGACCTCTTGGCCTCGCTGCACTTCCCCCGCCCACGCCGGAAGATCTGTTCTTCGACATCGAGGCCGACCCATGGGCCGGCGAGAAGAGCGAAGGGATCGAGTACCTGTTCGGTCTATTGAGCGCGCCGCGGGGGACTCCCGTTTATGAGCCCCATTGGGCGCACTCGGCCGAAGAGGAGAAGGCCATGGTGGAGCGATTCATCGACCGGTGCCTCAAGTTGCGGCGCGAGCACCCGAGCTTCCACGTCTACCACTATGGCGCCTACGAGGACGCGGCGGTCGATCGGCTGGTCAGGCGCTACGCCACCCGCGACCTTGAGCTGGAGCAGCTGCAGCGGGGCCAGGTGTTCGTTGATCTCTATTCCATCGTCCGGCAGGGCCTGCGGATTTCGCAGGAGTCGTATTCGCTCAAGAAGGTCGAGGCGCTCTACATGCCGCGGCGCGAAGGGCCCATCACCAAGGGCGGGTTCAGCGTGGTGGAGTACGAACGGTGGCTCGACGACCGCGAGCAGAGGCACCTCGACGACCTGGCCGCGTACAACCGCGACGACTGTCTCTCCACCTGGAAGCTCCGCGACTGGCTGGAGGAGCGGCGAAGCGAGCGGCAGGTGGAGTTGGGGCGAGAGATCCCTAGACCCGAGCCAAAGTCCCTCGATGCGCCGGAAGAGAAGCAGGAAGAGATTGAGGCGACCCAGAAGCGGATCGACCGCCTGCGCGAGGGATTGCCGCTCGATCCGGTCGATCGTGACCTCGCAGGCAATGCGCGATGGCGATTGTCGCTTCTGCTGAACTACCACCGTAGGGAGGAGCGGCCTGAGTGGTGGCGGTGGTTCGACCTGCGCAAGAAGTCCCCTGCAGAGTTGGTGGCTGAACCGGATGCGATTGGCGATTTGAAGTATCAGGGCGAGGCCGGCACGGTCAAGCGATCCACGCTGCACCGGTACCTGTTCGACCCCGAGCAACCCCAGAAGTTTGACGTCGGCGACAAACCCATGGACCCTTTGACCGGCGAGGGGTCGGGCGAAGTTCACTTCATCGATGCGGCCGCGGGCGTCGTCGACCTGAAGCGAGGCTTCGGAAGCCCGGTCCCCCATCCTCAAGCCCTTATCCCCGAGGGCCCCGTTCGGACCGGGCCTCTTCGAGCGGCCCTCGGGCGGCTCGCGGATGACGTCATCGAGCGCGGCGCCGATGTGGCCGTCGGCAGCTGGCAATCTGCGCGCGAACTCCTGCTGCGGCGCAGCCCCAGGATCTCGGGCGAGTCCGCGGACGACCCGATTCGAAAACCCAACGAGACCTCCGAAGCTGCGGCGGTTCGCGCGATCCTGGGCTTGCAGCATTCCTATCTTGCGATCCAGGGCCCCCCCGGTACGGGGAAGACCTGGACGGCGGCAAGGATGGTCTTGGCGCTTCATGCCGCGCGGCGGCGGGTCGCGCTGACGGGCCCCTCACACAAGGTCATTGAGAACCTCATCAAGGCGGTTCTGACCGAGTCCGAGAAGCTCGGCGTGAAGGTCAAGATCGTTCAGAAGGCGGACGAGGACGGCGGCTTCGACGATCCGAGAGTGGAGGCCGTCAAGAATGCAGCGGAAGTCGTGAAGCGCCTGGAAGCGGGAGTTCTCATCTCGGCTGCCACCGCCTGGCCATACGCCTCTCCCGAGTTGGCAGGCATGCACGATGTGCTTTTCGTTGATGAAGCCGGGCAGTTTTCTCTGGCGAACGCCTGCGCGGCTTCGGGGACTGCGCGCTCACTCGTGTTGATCGGCGATCCGAACCAGCTCCCCCAGGTGACCAAGGGCGTTCACCCCGAAGGCGCAGGGCTCTCGGCGCTGGAATATGTGCTCGACGGCGCCACAACCCTTGACCCGCACATGGGTCTCTTCCTCGACGAGACACATCGGCTGAATCCGGCCCTGTGCTCGTTCATCTCCGACACGTTCTACGACGGGCGTCTGACGCCTCACCCGAAGACCCATGGCGTTCGCGTGAACGGCGGCGGGGCGATTGACGGAACCGGCCTTCGCATCCACAACGTCGCGCACGTCAACCGATCCAGCCGCAGCCGCGAAGAGGCGGAGGTGATCGCGGATCTTGTGAAAGACCTTCTGACTCGGTCCTGGGTGGATCGCGAAGGGAAGACACGTCCGCTGGGAATCGACGACATCCTGATCGTCGCGCCCTTCAACGCTCAGGTCGCTACCATTCACGAGGGCCTGAAGCGCGCCCTCAACGTCGAGGCCAGAGTGGGAACCGTCGACAAGTTCCAGGGCCATGAGGGGGCCGTGGTCTTGTACTCGTTGACGTGCTCCAGCGCCGAGGATGCGCCGCGGGATCTCGAGTTTCTATATTCGCCCAACCGCCTCAACGTCGCGATTTCGCGAGCCCAGGCGCTCGCCATCGTGGTCTACAACCCCGACCTGCTGCTCGTTCAGTGCCGGACACCCGAGCAGATGCGCACGGTCAACGCGTTGTGCCGGCTGGTCGAAACCGCCCAGCAGATGTGACCCCGCTCGAACGCGGTCACACTTCCGGCGGAGATTGCTTCACTCCCTGAGATACGACGTGTCGTTCGCAAAGACGGATTGGGGATCTCTCGCAAACAGTCACGGCCCTGGAGTGTCTCCGCCTGCTGTGAAAACCTTCAAGAAGGCCCATTCCAGGACTTTCCGTCATTGCGAAGGACACGGCCTTTTCCTGGGACTGAAGCAATCTCGAAGCTCGACAGATTGCTTCACTCCATGGAGAACGGCCCGTCGTTGCTGAGAAACTCGTTCGAGAACGCCCCATTTGGGGCACTTTTCGCTCTGGCGTGGACCCCGGCTTTCGCCGGGGTGACGGAGAGTTTCTCCCAAATGTCACGGACGGAGTCCGTGCTGAAACTCGCAATGACGGCAGGGATTGCTTCACTCCATGGAGAACGGCCCGTCGTTGCTGAGAAACTCGTTCGAGAACGCCCCATTTGGGGCACTTTTCGTTCTGGCGTGGACCCCGGCTTTCGCCGGGGTGACGGAGAGTTTCTCCCAAATGTCACGGAGCGCGCAGCCTGGCCTTGGGCCACAGCGTCCGTACTGAAACTCGAAATGACGGCCATTTTTCAGGTCGCAGTTTGCGACCTGAAGAGCCGATGAGACCGTCCAAACTTGTGATGCCAATTTGGCATCTCAAACGGCCCTTATCCGGCATGGGCTTGGGCTACCTTCGGATCCTCATGAGCACCGAACTGGTTCCGGCCGTCTTCATCGAACGAAGCATCCGCCTGGTCCGCGGGCAGAAGGTCTTGCTGGACGCCGACTTGGCCCACCTCTACGGGGTGTCTGCCAAGCGCCTGAACGATTGCTTCGGGCGACTTCGACGACACGCGCCCTCGCAACGACGGGCAGTTCCGGGCCGTCTTCGAGGCTATTCGGGAGTTGATGACTCCGGCTCGAAAGCCTGGGAAGCGGATCGGTTTTCAGGTTGTGCCACCGCACGACGCCTCCGGTTCAAGATAGGGTTCCAGTAGCCGCACCAAGCCCAGCATGACCACCGACCCCTCCCTGCTCCACATCATCACCCATCGCTTGGAGCCTCATGCGTCGGAAGGCGACTGGCCCTACCTCGTCCTCGCCGCTCTCGATGGGGACAGCGCTCTCGAAGGCGCGCTTCAGCCGGCCGCACGCATCGGCCTTCCAAAGGCCGAAGCCCCGGCGGGTCAGGCGGCTCAGCCGCGCAAGGTCTTCCTGCAGGAGATCCGCGTGCGCGGGTTTCGCGGCATCGGCCCCGAATCGACGCTCTCCATAGCTCCCGGGCCGGGCCTCACCCTCGTGGTCGGACGGAACGGCTGTGGCAAGTCGAGCTTCGCCGAGGCGGCCGAGTTGCTCATCACCCACAAGAACATGCGCTGGGAGAAACGAACGGAGCAGTGGAAGGAGGGCTTCCGCAATCTCCATCAACGCAAGGCCGCTCTTCGCGCGCTGTTCACAGTCGAAGGCGGGCGCTCGTACGAGGTCCACCTCGAATGGAAGGACGACGCCGACCTTGGTGACTGGACCGAGTACGTTCAGCCGCAGGGCGAGCCGCGCACCACTTATGACGCCCTCGGCTGGGCCACCGATGTGGAGTCGTACCGGCCCGTTCTTTCCTACAACGAACTGGGCGGGATGCTGGAAGAGCAGCCTTCGAAGTTCTTCGACGCGCTGTCGCGGATCCTTGGTCTTGATGCGCTCACCGATGCGGCGGGACGTTTGCAGAAGGCGCGGGCCGAGCGTGACCGTCTGGTCAAGGACTCCCAGAAGGCGCAGAAGGAACTGGCCGCGCGATTGAGCGGCCAGGCGGATCCGCGCGCGCAGGCGATCGCCGCGGCCGTCGCGAAGAAGCAGGTTGATCTTGGCGAGGTCGAGAAGGTCCTGGCCGGAGGCAGCGACCCGGAAGGGTCGGCGGGCGAACTGAGGACGCTGAAGGGCTTGATGGCGCTGGGCGAGATCAGCGATGACGCGGTGGGGAAGTCGATCGAGGCTGTGGACCTTGCGACATCCACCCTGCGCGCGAAGGCGGGGACCCTGGCCGCGCGCTCGGCCGAGCTTGCGAACCTGCTCGACGCCGCGCTGCGCTTCCACACCGCATACGGCGACGGTGATTGTCCGGTGTGCGGCCAGCCGGGGGCGCTTCACGCGACATGGCATTCGGAGCATCAGGCGATGGCGGTCACGCTGCGGGCTGAAGCGAAGAGCGTCAATGACGCACAGTCGCTGCGGAAGGCGGCGCTCGATGGCGTCCGCTCCATGGCCCAGGTTTCGGAAGGTCTCCTGAAGTCTGCGCTCGCCCTCGGTCTTCCCGCTCAGGACGTTCTCGACGCCCGCGCTCGGGTGATGGCCGCGTTAGAACTTGACGCCGAGGCGTGCGCGGCTGAAGTGAAGGAAGGTCTTCCCCGCCTGCGCGATGCCCTGGGTGAGTTGAGGAAGCGGGCCGCGGTTGAGCTGTCCCAGCGCGAAGACCTCTGGCGTCCCCTGGCCCAGGCCGTCAACGAGTGGCTGCCGGGCGCGCGCAAGGCGATGGAAGCGGCCGGTCGTCTCAGCGACATCACCAAGGCCGAGAAGTGGCTGAAGGATGCGAACGAGGATCTTCGCAACGAGCGCTTCGCTCCGCTCGCATCCGAGGTGAAGCGCATCTGGGAGCAGCTCCGTCATAACAGCAATGTGTCGCTCGAAGACATCCGCCTCACCGGCGTCAACACATCGCGCCGGGTGCAGCTCGACGTCAAGGTCGACGGTACGGAGGCGCAGGCCATAGGAGTGATGAGTCAGGGCGAGCTCCATGCACTCGCGCTGGCCCTCTTCCTTCCCCGCGCCATGCTGGCCGAGAGTCCCTTCGGCTTCGTCCTCATCGATGACCCCGTGCAGTCGATGGATCCCGCGCGGGTGGACGGCCTTGCCCGAGTGCTGCGCGATGCTGCGAAGACGCGACAGGTGATCGTGTTCACTCACGACGACCGGCTGCCCGAGTCGATGCGGCGCCAGGGCGTGGCCGCGACGTTCCTCGAAGTGACGCGGCGTGACCAGTCGGTGGTGTCGGTATCGATCCAGATCGATCCGGTGGGCCGCTACCTCGAGGATGCCCGCGTGCTGGCTCTCACCAAGGACCTGGCCCGAGCCGCCCGCGACCGCGCGATTCCTGGGTTTTGCCGCGGGGCGGTGGAGGCGGCGGCCATGCTGGCGCTACGGCGGCGCTGGCTTTCCGCCGGGAAGGGGCGGGACGAGGTGGAGGATCAGCTGCTCAAGGCCGAGAAGCTGAACCAGAAGCTGGCCCTGGTTCTCTTCGACGACGCGTCCCGAACCTCGGATGTCATGACCACGCTCAACAAGACGAAGCGAGAGTTCGCGGATACGTGCCGCGCGCTGAACGAGGGCGCACACGGCGCAGAGGTCGAGGACGCGCCCGGCCTGGTGAAGGAAACGCAGAACCTGGCGGAATGGGTGAGGGCGCACAAGTGACGGAGCCTGTGGCCCTCATCGACCTGGCGGCCGAGATGCTGGAGCGGACGGACACTCGCCGCCCGGGGTTGTGGCCGCGCGCGTCGTTGCTGGTGGCGCGCCAGGCCCTCGAAGGGGCGGTCGCGGGTTACTGGCAGATGAAGGGCATCGCTCTCGAGGACTGCTCGATGCGGGCGCAACTCATCTGCTTGCGCGAGTACCTGCGCGAGGGCGACCTGGCAAGCCGCATCGCCCACGCCTGGGCCGCCATGTCCCGCGCGTGTCATCACCATCCGTATGAGCTGACTCCTTCCACCGAGGAGATTCGGAATTGGATGGAGCCGGTGAGGGAGTTGCGGGAGGCGGTGCTCCGCGGGTGACTCTTACCACCCGGCCAGGCCACCTCCCATCCTGATGGTAGCTTCTTCACAAATGCCCGATACGTTCATTCCCTATTGCGAATCTCTTTGGCAGGCGTGGCTCCAGGGGCAAATCGCGGTGTCGCCCCTTTCGGCCAGCGCCTTCGATCTAGACGCCGCACCAGAGCCATACATGTCTTTCCGGGCCGGCGCTTCGCCGCTCATCGCTCTCACGACGAACCCCGGGACGACGATGGATCATCAGCGAAGGGCGTCGGTGCAAATCGGCGCGGGCCCGATCAACGCCACCATGTCCTACGCAGCCGCGGCGAGCGCGCTCGGCGCTTTCTACGAAGACAAGAACAACTTGAAGGGCCCGGCGAATCGCCGTATCGCAGCGCTTCAGTCGCTGGCCGGCCTTCTCGGACGCGATGGTGTCCTGCAGGTAGAGACGTGCCCGTTTCACAGCAAGGCGTTCCCCGGGAAGGCGGCGTTTCTGACCTCACTCGAGAGCGACCGCATGCTTGCCGAGTACGTCGATCGAGTGCGATCCTTCCTTCGAGATCGGCCCGTGGTCATTGTTGCCGCGGTCTCCATTCAGGCTTCGCTTGGACCGAGCATCCAACTCTCCGGATGGCTGTCGTGGCAGGCCGAGCTTGCCGGACTTGGCCGCGCGAGCGCGAGGTTCGCTCCGTTGGTCGAACGGGCCGGAAAAGTGACGTGCGGTGCCCTGGTGTCAGGAGAGGCAGATTCCGCAAAGGCATTGGTGTTGATGATGGGTGGGAACCACCTGCCGGGGTCGCGCGGTCTGACGGCCCTGAAGCAGGAATGACCTCGACGCTGGCGTCACCGAGGCCGAGATTGCTTCGGGCGAACCAGCGGGACGCACCCTCGCAATGACGGCGAGTGCTATCCGAGGTCCTGAGGCAGTCCACCCCGCTCCGGAGAGAACGTTTCGTCGCATCCGCCCCGCAGCGCGTCTCGGCCATTACACCGCCCAGGTCCGAGAGCCGGACGCCAAGGTCCTGTTCGCTTCTATCCAGGCGCTCGGACGTCCTCGGCATCTGGAGCAGTTTTCACCCACCACCTTTGACTACATTGTGGTGGATGAGTTCCATCACGCCGCAGCGCCCACGTATCGCCGGCTCGGCACTTCCGCCCGCGGTTCCTGCTCGGACTCACGGCCACCCCTGAGCGCACCGACGGTGGCGACCTGTTGGCGCTGTGTGAGGAGAACCTCGTCTACCGCTGTGACCTGCTCGAAGGCTTGCGGCGCAACCTGCTGTCGCGTTTCGAGTACTTCGGCGGGCCGGACGAGGTGGACTACACGAACATCCCCTGCTGAAGCCTCAGACCCTGTTTGGCCTGGGCACCCTAAACCGCGTTTCTCAAGTCATCCGGTGTGAGGCTCACCTGGCGGAGGATGGCTCGCAAGGTCCCGCGGTCTATCTGCCGATGGTTCGGCACCACCGTCTGGGCGAACGGCTCCGCTCTTCGCATGATGATGTGGCTCCCCTGCTGGCGGCGAACCGTGAACCCAAGCTTCTCAAGGGCGCGAACAAGGTCCGGACCCGAAATCTGGGGGAGTTCGCTCATACCGCCAGAAGAAGCGCATCGAAATGCTCCGCCGGTACCGGCAACCCGTCATCCTGAAGCGCGAGCACGTAGCCCTCGATGGCCTCGCGAATGTTCTCGACTGCGGCTTCACGAGTGTCGCCTTGAGACACGCAGCCCGGCAGGCTTGGGCACTCGGCGACCCAAAGCCCGTCCTGGCCGGGATAGAGGAGTACCTGTCGCATGGCGAGAGGATACTCCGCGGCCGGTGATGGCGGCGTCTGTGGGCGGGATCAACGCTCAGCGTCAGTAGTCGGCCTTATCCGTCGTCGCGTTCGTCGGGGTTGAGGTCGAAGAACGAGCCGACGTGGCGTCTTGGGAGGATCAGCGTGTGGCCGGGCGAGCTGGGGAAGCCGTCGCGGCTCGCCAGGCCGTGCTGTCGGCTCGGAGAACGACGGCGGGGGGCATGCTTTGCGGAATCCGGGCTTGGGGCGCTACGATCTAGACTCCTTTCGGGGACGAACTCATGGCTGATCTGGCTGATCGAATTACCGTAAACCCCCTGCAATGCGGGGGGCGGCCATGTGTCCGCGGGATGCGGATCCGCGTCGTCGATGTTCTTGACCTGATGGCCAGCGGACGCTCGCCCCAGCAGGTGCTGGAAGAGCTTCCAGACCTGGAGATGGAAGACATCGCCGCCTGTCTTCGGTTCGCCAGCAGCCGTCTCGATCACCCGATCCTGGCTGCGTGAAGATCTGGGTTGATGCCCAGTTCTCGCCTGCCCTCGCGCGGTGGCTTGCTGAGGAACTACGCATAGAGGCAACGGCGCTCAAGGATCTTGGGCTGCGCGATGGAGAGGATGCGGAGATCTTCTTCGCCGCAAGGAGCGCTGGAGCCATGGTCCTGACCAAGGATCGGGACTTCGTCGATCTCGTTCGGATGCATGGCGCGCCCCCGCAGGTCATTTGGATCACCTGCGGCAACACCTCGAACGCGCACCTCCAGAAGATCCTGGCCGGCGCGGGGCTCGCCGCCTGCTGAGGACGACGTCGAAAACATCCTGGTTCGCCTCTACTGGGAGGTCGGCCGGATCATCAACCAGCGCCAGGGGAGGACCGCGTCGATCGCGCCAAGCGATCGCGAATTCTCTGTGCGACCATCGGCGCTGGCTGGTGCACGGTCGCTCGATCACCATCGAACGACTTGCGCGAGATGCGCCTCAACGAGGCTGTTGTCTGGACCGAAACCATGACCTTAATCAGTCTTTCTGGTGATGGTAGTTCTTGTGACTTGTTTTATTTCCCTTTCGCTCGGCGCGTAGGAATAAGTCTTCGTGGGTTCACCGATCTCAGGCTCGCCGAACCTGCCGTTAAAGCTGCTTTCCTTGACCTTCATGCCGTCCGCATCGTAGAAAGTCAGATACCACTCAAATATGTTAGTTCTCTTCTTCGCTTTGACGAGGAGGTTGAATCTGCCCAGGCGAAAGTCGTAATTGTTCTGCGAAGCCCGGGGCGGCGAACGTTAAAACGACGCCGAGTGTCGCCGGCAGCAACGACTGCCAGCATTGAGTTGTTGGTTTCTTCATTTTGTTCATCTGTTTGGTCTTACTTTGCCGCTCGCCGCGCGGAACCCGGGAGCGGCCGCCGGCGCGCCGGCGAAAGCTACTTCTCGCCGGTGAGCTGCCACCGGATGAGCGATACCGGCATCATGCCCGCGCCATTCACGTCGTCGAAGAACCCGCGCAGGGTGAACCGGTCACCGAGCTGTTGCGCGCGATCGCGGATCAGCTCGTCGATGAGGGCCTTGCCGGTCACGTAGCTGGTGCCGTAGCCGGGCTGCCGCAGGTAAAGCTGCTGCTCGAAGCCGAGCAGGTCCAGATCGCGTCGCATCCATCCGCGCGGCGTCCACCGCACCTGGAAATCCTTGGCTTTTGCGAGATCGAACTCGTTCGCCTGCGCATAGAGCGAGGCCAGGCCGCGCGCGGCCCGCTGGGCGAGCATGATCCAGACGATTTCGCGGGCCCGCGGGTTGTCGTCAAAGTAGCCGGCCAGCATGACGATTTCCTCGAACGCCGTGGACATGCCTTCGGCCCGGCTGTCCCACACGTTGTAATACCAGGCTTTCTGCCGGATAGCGCTCGAATGCGGCGCCCGCTTCAGCCATTCAAGTTCGAACCAATGGTAGTCGTGGGTGTACTGCGTGACCGGTTCCAGGTGGCTCGCGATTCGAAAGAAGTTGCGTTTCTCTTCGGGCACGAAAGGGCCGATCTGGCGTCGCAAGGCCGGCTCAAGGTAGTCCTGCACGGTCAGCAATGGCTTGTTCTTGAGGAACGCCATGTACTTTGTGACCGCCGCGCTCGTCCGGGCCTCAAACTCCTGCTGATCGCGGACGGGCTGGATCATGGGGAGGCCGCGGTTCCGCTCCTCTTCCACCTTCAAGGCGGCGTGAGCGCGGTTGAGCTCTCGTTTGAGGAGAACCACTTCGTCTTCCCACGACATCGGCACGAGGTGCACGTTGCGCAGGCTCCACGTGTATTGCTCTTTGCCGATTCCCGACGGCCCGGTCTTCGACGAGGCCTGCGATTCCAGCCACTTGACGAAGCGGGTCGTGGCGGAGAACGCTTCCGCGATGGCCGCGCGCAGCGGTGCTCCGGCCGAAACCGTGCGCTGCGCGAGGCGCTCGAGATCCGCGGCCTGGGTCAACATCGTGCCCGTGCCGGTGATCCACAGGTCGCGCGCGTTCCCGGTGAGATTGTGGCGGGCCTGGGCCAGCAGGGCGGGAATGGTCCTGAGCTCGGCGGTGAGTCGGCTCTCGTCACTTCCGGAAAGCGGGAACGTGTATGTCCACAACTCCACCACCGCGTGATGCGTAGGCCCTTCGTGCTCCGGGGTGTCGCTTTGGCCGGTCCAAATGGACTTGTAGAACGCGGGATCGCGCACCCAGGGCTGAAGCACGCGGAGGTAGAACTCGTGGCCATTGAACTGGGCGCGCACCAGGGCATGATCCACCTCTTGGTCGCGTGGCCATGACGCGGGTGAGAGTGCCTCCAGCCGGTCCTTGAAGTCCTTCAGTCCTTCAAGCTTGCGCGCCATGGCGGGCGCGCTGTAGTCGGGGGCGCCGGCCGTGAGCGTAGGCGCTTCGAACGCCCGCCACTCGTCGAAGAGGGCGACGAGACCTGCGTATCCGGTCGCCTTCTGAATCTCGGCATGCACCGTCCCGCCTGCCATGAAACATGCCGCAATGATCGTGCTGATTGTTCGTCGATGGGTCATATCTGCCTCCAACGAATCCTAAAGCTTTTGCTCGACCAGGCGAAGCGATCTCCCAGAAGGTTTCGCGCTGATCAGGGGCCACGCTCCTTGTTCGCGGGTTGGACCGCCGTGGTACCGTCCCTAACGAGCATGCGACTCGGGAAACTGGCTTCAGCCGCGGCGACTTGGGCGCTGGCGCTTTCCGCTTTTGCTCTTCCTGCTTTTAGTCCTCAGGTCGCCGAGCCGCTCATCGAAGCGAAGGTGACCGGCGACGCGGGCAAGCGGCAGTTGTCGGTTGAGATCGCCTGGCCCTCAGGGCTCAAGCCGCGTTTTCCGCGGGATGAGAGCGGCGCCATCTTCGACCGGTCCGTGGCCATCGCCGGAGCGGCTCGGACTCCCTTCGCAACCATCGAATCCCGTCCCGACTGGGCGGCCGAGTGTCACCGGGAAGGATGCCGGATCGCCTATTCGGTCGACTTCGGAAAAGGGATCGTCGGGGATCGGCGGGGGGGATGGGGGTTCGAGGAGAAACAGGGAATCGTGCTGGCGCCGCTGGTGCGCTGGCTGGTTCGGCCCGAAGACCGCGGTGCCCGTGGACGTCTGCGCGTGGACTTCGCAGGAGGTAAGCACCTCGAGATGGTCTCGGGCGTCATGGACGGGCGGACCAACTCTATCGACACCGACCTCGTGGTGATGGACGGACCGCATGTGGTCCTGGGCGATTTCACGCACAAGACGATCGATCTGCCCGGAGCCCGGATCGACGTGGCCATCGGCACCGGCGCTCGCGGTGTTCGCGACGATGATCTCCTTCACTGGATCCGCGAGGGCGCTCAGGACGTGGCGGCGCTTTTGGGCCGGTTCCCACTCGCGCGGCTGCAGGTGATCGTTGCGAGTGGCGGCCCTTACGCGGTGGGTTCGGCGGTGACCATGGGAATGGGGGGAGCGTCCATCTTCGTGGTGGTGGGCGAGCGAACCCGCAAGGCCGATCTTCTTCGGGATTGGGTGATGACTCACGAGATGCTGCACGTGGCCTTCCCCAATATGGGTTTCCGACAGCGCTGGATGGAGGAGGGGCTTTCAACCTACCTTGAGCCCCTTCTTCGCGCCCGCCGTTCCCGCCACGAACCCCGGCTGGTCTGGGCGGAGTTCGTTCGCGCGATGCCTCAGGGCCTTCCCAAGGAGGGTGATCAGGGTCTGGATCGGACCTTCACGTGGGGGCGCCGCTACTGGGGTGGTGCCATGTTCTGGTTGCACGTAGACCTCGAGATTCGAAAGCGGACGGACGGCCTCAAGTCGCTTGACGATGTTCTCCGCGCGATCACGGCGCGCGGCGGCAACGTGGCTTTACGCTGGGATCTGGCGCAGCTTTTCGCGGTTTCAGAAAATGCCACTGGCACGACCGTGTTGCGGGAGATCTACGACGACTGGTCCGGTCGCGCGGTCAGTCCCGACCTCGATGCGCTGTGGACGTCGCTGGGAGTCCGGCCGGAAAAGTCCGATCGCATCCGCTTCGATGACGAGGCGCCCCTCGCCCCGATCCGCCGCGACCTGACCGCGAAGTTCCCGGTCCCCGCACTCGCGGCCACGCGGCCGTAGGTTCCGAGGTTCGCCGGGCAGCCACAAGGATCCGCAAGGAGGCCGCCCCTACGATTCTGCGGCGCGAGTTAGTTAGCGCAGATCGGGAGCGGTCTCTGCGGTTCGGACGTACAGGATGAGGTCCACCACACCTCGCATGTTGTAAGGACCCAGACGCAGGTACTGGCCTGCGGCTTTGTTCGCCATCTGCGCGTCCTGGGTCACTGACACCACATACATGTCCACATTAACCTCGGGCTTGAACTCGCCCCAGTAGCCGGTCTTCGAGTAGTCGCGCAGGTACCAGGCCATCGGCCAGTTCTCGGGTGCGAAGACGGCGATGCCGGTCTCTTTTCCGGCAAGGCCTTTCGCTTTCTCTTCGATCAGACGGATGAGATCGAGGAAGGACCGCTGGGTGTGCGCGTAGATGTAGGGGTGAGTTTCGTCGTCGTAGGTCTTCGTTTCGAGGTCCTGGCTCTTCACCAGGGAGTAACCCGCACCCGCGGTCAGAAGCAGAGCCGCCACGGGTGTGAGAGAAATCCGGCCGGCGAGAAATCGCACCCGCGAAATCTCATACAGCAGATAGCCCGCACCGATGCTGAGGGGCAGAAGCATGTTGAGGCCCAGCCACGGGGTTTTGTACTTCACCACCGAATAGGCGAAGAAGAGCAGCAGGGCCCACACCGCGGCCATCACGGCCACGAAAGATCGCCTCAGGATCACGGCCAGGAAAATTCCGGCAAAGCCCGCGTACAAAAGGACGGGGTCGGCTTCGTGCAGCCAGAGGAAGTGCTGGTTCCACGGATTCTCGTGATCGCGGACCGCGGTCTTCGTCCAGAAAGCAAACGTCCGGAACGCATCGACCACTCCCATCGGATTCCTGAAGAATGACGAGTACAAAAGGCCGGCCGTAGCGGCGAACACCAGGACCGCGTGCATCAGATTCTCGGCGTGTTCCCGGCAGTAGGGCCCGAATGTCCGCAAGACGGCGAGCGGGGAAAGGCCCTCTACAAGCCAGGCCGCAACGAGCGCCCCCGCGATGATTGCCCCCACCGACACGAACGCCGTCTCCTTGGTCGCGAAAAGAAGGGCGAGCGAGAAGCCGGTGGCCAGAAAGCGCCAGCGTTGACGCTGGTCGCGGCGAGGGGCTGAGACCACGGCGCCCAGAGTGAAGGCCGCGAAAAGAGCTTCGTGGATGAAGTAGCGCGAGTAAAAGACCGCACCGGGGGACGTGGCGAGAAGGCCCATCGCGCCGAACCCGAACATCGCTCCCGTGGGCCCGAGCAGCCGCCACAGCAGGAAGACCGTGAACGTCCCGAAAGCCGCGGTGGTGCCACGTAGCGCCGCATCCGAAAGTCCCAGGATCGCCGTGACCGGCAGAGTCAGGTAGTAAAGAGTCGGACCGTGGTAGTTGCTCGGGTCGTACTTGAAGCCTCCCTCACGCAGCAGGCGCGCGAGAAAAAAGCCGTTCACGCCCTCGTCGTGATGAAAGGGGCGAAGGCTGAGGTCCTGGAAACGCAGGGCCATGGCCAGCAGCAGGAGGCCGAGGGCGATGATCTGGTTCTTCGAGAGAGGCTTCATCGGACGCGAAGCAGACGATAGGGCGATTCGACCAGGGATGGAAGTCCCGCCATGGCCTCGGGGCGAGAGATCAGAGCCCACTCCGCCGGAGTCACCGCGATGGCGTTGATTTTCGGAAAGCGGCCGGCCGGGCCGTCTCGGGGCTGGGGTTCGCCGCGGAACACCGCTTCGGCCACCGGTTTTCGCGCGAGATAGTCGAGACCGTGAGACCAGAGGTGGCCCTCGTAGCCCATGAAGACGCGGCGGCCGGAGAGCAGCGCTCCATGATTGTGAGTGGGCGCGGTCAGGATGGTGTCGGTGGGTGCGGTCGTTTCGCGAACGCGTGCGCCGAACGCAACGTCCGCGTGGCTGAAGATCTGATACTCGCCGCCCGAAAGGGCCACCTTGGAGACGTCGAGGGCGCCCGAGAGGGTGGCGCCGATCAGCGAGGCAATAGCCGCGGCTCGACCCGCGCGTCCCCGGCCCCACAGGAAACCGAGAGCGAGGGCGGCGAAGGGCGCCAGGCCCGCGTGGGCGGGAGCGAGGAACTTCATGTTGTCCCAGATCCAAGGGGCCAGGCGGAAGAGATTGGCTGCGATGAACAGGGTCGCGAATGGCAGGGCAAGAAACCGAAGCGAGGGTGCGGCTCGCGCGATTCCAAAGATGACCAGGGGCAGAAACAGACCCGCGTTGGTCAGCCAGTATCGAAGGGGCAAAGTGGCGCCACCGTCAAAGCCCGGCTGCCAGGCGAAGAACTGGCCGCTGGAGAGAGAGTTGTGGGTGAACATGAAGAGAATGGCCGGGGCCGCGAGGGGAATGACGCCGCGCGCGAAGGCCGGAACCGCGGCCCGGAGGCTGACCCGCGTGGCCAGAAACGTCGCGCAGAGTCCGAGGACGACGAACGAATGGGAATGGACGAGGGGCAGAAGGGAACCGAGGATCCCCGCGCGCAGCCAGAGCTTTCCGACCATCCCCGGCTCGGCCTTCCGGCTTTCCACGAGGAAGGCGAGGGCGAAGAAGAGCAGGGGCCAGCCGAAGAGGATGGAACGTTGGGGCACGAAGAGCGTGGTGATGAAGTTCGCGTAGCGCACGCCCCGGTCGTGGATGGTGAGATCGGGCCCGGTGGTCCACCATGAATTGAGGGCCTGCGCGTCGGTGAGGGCCAGGAACCCGAGCCCGCCGGAGAAGAAGGTGAGGGCGGCGGCGGTGCGGCCGAGTGCTCGCGAACCCGTCACCGCTTCGCCGAACCGGACGAGGGCCACGGGCACGCTCAGTCCGAGGATCAGGGTCGGCCAAAGGAAGGCGTCACGCCACGTGCCGCCCACGGCCACCATCATTCCCGAGATCAGGTCGCAGAAGAACGGGTAGGTGAGGGGCACGCCGCCGAGTTCGGGATGGTCGGGAGGGAAGTTGTCGGCGTAGGCGAAGCCCGCGGCGATCGCCATGTGGAAGGGGAGATCACCGAAATTGTGGCGGTCTCCGGTGGCGATGCCCGACTCGTTCTCGAAGAGCGTTCGATCGGCGAGGCGGGCGACCACAAGGCTGGTCAAGAGGCACAAGACGATGACGCCTTTGGTCGGTCGCGACCCTCCGGCTCTCGATCTCCACACCGCGCCGGGAGCTTCGCCCAGGACGAAACCCACTGCGGCGGTGGCGAGGGCTGCGCCCACGACGGTCAGGGGCGATAATCCGAAGGCGGATCCAAGGACGAAACCGAAACCTGCGAAAAGAGCGAGGCCCACCGCGGCCCCCAGGGCCAGGGCCTCCGCCGGTCGGGTGGAAAGCGGGTCTAGCTTTCGAGCGAGCAGCGTGCCCGCGGCACACACCCACAGCAACAGAAGAAGAGCGACCACGTCGACGAAGCGATTCCTTCGCTAAACCATCGCGGTTTTACGAACGCGGTCTCGATTGGCTCGGAAGAAAGTGACGATCACACCCAGGTAGCTTTCCATCTTCGGGCACGAGAGCCCGAGGGTCAGGAGGTCGGCCTTGGCCTGCGAGGCGTCGTAACGGCACTTGTGACCGAAGTAGGCGATGGATTCGGGGATGAGGCCCACGGCTCGTTGGACCAGCGGAATCGACACCGCGGCTCGGACGAAGCTGAGGGGGAGGGGCACGTAGAGATACGACCGGCCAAGGGCCTTTGCGAGCTGTCGTGCAAAGGATCGGACATCCATGCCTTCGGGATCGGTGAGGTTGTAGGTTCGCCCGAGGCTCAGCTCCGAGGCTGAAAGGCGCGCCAGGCCTTCGATCACGTAGTCGACGGGAACCACGTTCATGGTGGCGTCGCGTGGTCCGTCGAGGAAAACCAGAGGGATCCGCTCCATGGCTTCCAACACCGCATACGGTCCGTCGAACTTGGCGGTTTCACCGGTGCGGGAGTCGCCCCACACCACACCCGGGCGATACACGCTGAAGGGCAGGCCACTTTTCGCCACATCCTTCTCGGATTCGAACTTCGTCGATTCGTAGTGATTCTTGAAGGTCTGGCCGCGGTCGAGGTCGGTCTCGCGGAACACACCTTCGAAGTTTCCCGACACGTAGGCGGTGGAGACGTGATGGAAACGCGAGAAGTGAGGCGCCGCTTTCGCGAGGGCGATCATGTGCCGCGTGCCCAGAACATTCACCTTGTGCGCGAATTCGGCGCTGACCGCGAGGTCGTAGACCGCGGCGAGGTGGAAAATCGAATCCAGGCGGGTCAGCAGACTTTCCCGCCGTGTGGGGTCGATGCCGAGGCCGTCGAGAGTGATGTCGCCTTCGATCAGACCCGCGCGATCGGGCGGTATGCCGAGGCGCTCGAGCCCGGCTCGCGCCTGTTCCTTGAACCGGCTTTGCACGAGACACAGAAATTCGGTGCGCGGGTGGAGTTCGACCAGTCTCGGCAGAAGCCTCTCGCCGATAAATCCAGGGAAACCCGTGATGAGAGCAATGGGCGAGGTCTGGGTCACGCCGCGGAGTCTACAGATAGGATCCTCCAAATGGCCTGGAAGGAGGGCCACAACATGCTGAATGATTTCAAAGCGTTTTTGCAACGGGGAAACGTGGTCGAACTGGCGGTAGCGGTGGTGGTGGGCGGGGCTTTCGGGAAGATCGTCACTTCGCTCGTCGACGACATGGTGATGCCGCTCGTGGGCGTGATCCTCGGAGGCGTGAACTTCAAGGATGTGGTCCTTCAAGTGGGTGGGTCGACCTTCAAGTACGGGAACTTCATCCAGACCTCTTTCGACTTCTTCGTAATCGCCCTGGTGGTCTTTGTCCTCGTTCGTTCCTACGAGCGGTTGCGCGGGGTTCCGCCCAGGGCGGAGTAGCGAAAAGACGGTCGCGGTCCTTCTAAGCCTCGCGGAGTTTGCTACGCTCGGTCGCTTTGAAACGACCGAGCGCTGGGGAATGGGGAGGGGCTTTCGCCCTCTTCACTCTGCTGACCGTGGCCATGACCTGGCCGTTCGCCGCGCGTCTTTCGATCATCGACGCGGGCGATGCAGCGTTTTTCGCCTGGGCCATCGGATGGCAGACGCAGGCGATTAACGCCGACCCCGCTTCGCTCCCACACGGAAACTTTTACGCTCCGAGCCGGTACACCTTCTTTATGGATGAACCGGTTCTGGGCACCGGGCTCCTCGTCCTTCCGCTTTCCTGGTTCACGGACGACGCCATCTTCCTGTTCAACATCGCTCGACTGCTGACCTTCATTCTCACCGGCGTGTTTACCTGGCGTCTGGCCCGCGATCTGGATGTGGGTCCGGGACCCGCTCTAGCCGCCGGTGCGTTCTTTGCTTTCGCCCCGATTCGCGTGGACCAGGTCTCCCATCTCTCCACCCTGGGGACACAGTGGATTCCCCTGGTGTTTCTCTTTGCTCGGAGATTCTGCGAGGCCCCGAGCGTCATCGACGCCGTTCGCACTGGATTGTTCTTCGCTCTTTCGTTCCTCGCCTGCGGCTATCACGGCCTTTTCTTCGCGGTGCTCCTGCCGGTCTCCCTCATTCCCTATTTGTTCGCGGGCCAGGCGCGGTCGATTCTGGCCAGGGGAAGCCTGGCGGTGGTCACAGCCACGGTCTTTCTCTATCCCCTCTACTCGCTCAGTCGGGAGGCCCTTGGTCCGCTCGCTTTCGTGCGCTCGACCGCCGACACGTTGAAGTACGCGGCCTCGATCGAGACGTTCTTCGCGGCCAACCGCTGGAACCGGGTCTGGGGCGGCCTGAGCGAAGACTTTCGTGGCGACCCGAGCAATCTGTTCGCGGGCGTCGTCGTGCTCGGGCTCGCCGCTTTCGCGGCCTTTCGATTCCGCGCGATCATCCCCGCCGAAGGCCGTCGATTCGCGTTCGTCATCCTTGTGTTAGGTGTGACCGCGGCACTGCTGGCCCTCGGCCCGGAGATTCGTTTTCGTGGCCTCTCGCTCGGCCCGGGGCCCTTTGCTCTCCTCCGCGACCACGTGCCCGTGTTCTCGAACATCCGGGCCACCAGCCGGGCGGGAATCTTCCTCGCCTTCGCGCTCGCGATCCTCGCGGGCTACGCGCTTGCCTCGTTTCGCCGACCGGGGGTCGCCGCGATGATCGCCGGGTGTCTCTTCCTCGCGGAAGCGCGGATCGCTCCCATCGACACACCGTCGTGGACCAACGTGATCGATTCGCGGGAGCCGGCGCCCCCGGTGTACCTCTGGCTCAAGAATCAGCCCCGGGGTACGGTGATCGCCGAGCTTCCGGCACGCGACGCCGCCGACTACGCGCGTCCGGCCTTCCACGACAGCATCTACATGGTCTGGTCCACCCTCCACCTCCAGACGCTGGTGAACGGATTCGCCGGAGCCGAGACGCCGCTGATTCGGAGGTTTCGCGCCACCGCCCCGTCATTCCCGGACGAAGAAGCGCTGGAGGTGCTGAGAGAAGCGGGGACGCGCTATGTCGTGGTCCATCTGCGTGGCTACGGCCCCAATCTAAGAGCCGGCCTCGAGACGCGAGCGGCTGCCCTAAAGTCACGGCTTCGAGAGGTCACGCGCTTCGTGAACCCCGCACGGCCCGATGTCGACATCGACGTCGTCTATGAACTGATCGGCGAGTAGAAGGGCGGGGATGCGGACGCGTGAGTCGCCGCCAGCGTCGGTATCAATTCGGTGTCGCGCGCTCGACCGCATTTCCGTACGAACCTCCCTCAGCGACCGCTGGATACCGGTGGCTGAGTCCATTGAACGCTTTTGGTCGAGCGCGCAACCTGCCCTTGGGGGCGCGAGGCCCGGCCTTGGGCCGCAAGCCACCGCAGCCCTTGTGGGCCGCAAGGATAGGCGGGTGAGGGATCGAGTAGGTCACGTGGTCAGGTGCTTCTCGTATCGATGGTGGCGAAGCGAGTTCGCAACTTCGGGTCGAATGATCTCAGGCGCAAGGAAGTCCACTCGTCCTTCAACGCAGAGGCGAAGGACGGTCCGTGCTTCAGCCTGAAGAATTTCAGTGCGAACCACTTGGTCGTGACCGAGGAATCGACGACAAGGAGCAACTAGTCCTCTTCGCCGGTGTCGCGGACGCGCCGAATGAAGTCGGTGCTGTCCGGCAGGACGCCTTTTCCGCTTGGATGCGCTCGCAGCTGGAATCAATTCTGTCCACCAGTTCCTTCGGGAACCTGTCGCCGCGGTCGGATTTGGCGAGGCGGTCGATGTGAGCCTCGATTTCACGCTGCTGTTGAGGGGTCAGCGACTGGATTCTTTCGATAAGTTCCGTAGTGCTCATAACGGGTTCACGCGTTCTGCGGGATCAGTTCGAGCGGGCCAGCCTGAGCGTAGTTCTCAACTTGGCGGAGGGATGCGGACGCGTGAGTCGCCGCCAGCGTCGGTCACTTCGGTGTTGCGCGAGGCTGCGCGCAGCCTGGCCTGGGCCACGGCGACGGAGTGCGCGGCGCTTACCGACGTGCTCCGATTGCGCCGTTTGACGCCTGCTTCGGAGTGTTTTCGGGCTCGTTCTCTTGCAGTAAGGTGGGTCCAGATGGGCACGAAGCTGATCGAGTCGATGGGATCTGCTGAACCGAAGGCTGCGGCC
>Ga0163144_10006057_pt1 | contig 26774 bp, 21 predicted proteins | sample OliLak19BULKMAT1_FD_123175 | JGI IMG/M metagenome (GOLD analysis project Ga0163144, IMG submission 123175) | Freshwater microbial mat bacterial communities from Lake Vanda, McMurdo Dry Valleys, Antarctica - Oligotrophic Lake LV.19.BULKMAT1 | ecosystem: Environmental > Aquatic > Freshwater >...
ACGCAGGAGCAGACGAGGTTGCGGTCGCCGTAGACGTTGTCGATGCGTGAGACGGCGGGCCAGAACTTGTTGCTGCGGGTCCAGGGCGCAGGGAACGCCGCCTGGTCGCGGGTGTAGGGACGGTTCCAGGTGTCGCTGCAGACGACGGTGGCGGTGTGAGGGGCGTGTTTCAGCGGGTTGTTGGCCTTGTCCATCTTGCCGGTCTCGATGGCCTGAATCTCGCCGTGGATGGCGATCATGGCGTCGCAGAAACGGTCGAGTTCGTCGAGGGCTTCGCTCTCGGTCGGTTCCACCATGAGCGTGCCGGCGACGGGCCAACTGAGGGTCGGAGCGTGGAATCCGAAATCCATGAGGCGCTTGGCCACGTCTTCGGCGGTGACGCTCTTGTAGGCGCGGAGGTCGAGGATGCACTCGTGGGCCACGAGGCCGTTCTTGCCCTTGTAGAGCGTGGGGAAATACGGCTCCAGCCGTTTGGAGATGTAGTTCGCGTTGAGGATGGCGAACTTGGTGGCGTCGGTCAGCCCGCGTCCGCCCATGAGGGCGATGTAGACCCAGGAGATGAGGAGGATGCTGGCGCTGCCCCACGGTGCGGCGGCGATGGCACCGATCGGGTCTTCGCCGCCGAGGTTGACGACGGGATGGCCGGGGAGGAAGGGCACGAGGTGTTCCGCCACGCAGATGGGGCCCATGCCGGGACCGCCGCCGCCGTGCGGAATGCAGAAGGTCTTGTGGAGATTGAGATGGCAGACGTCCGCGCCGATGAAGCCGGGGCTGGTGAGGCCGACCTGGGCGTTCATGTTCGCGCCGTCCATGTAAACCTGGCCACCGGCGTCGTGGATGATCTGGCAGATCTCCCTGATGGATTCCTCGAAGACGCCGTGCGTGCTCGGGTAGGTGATCATGAGCGCTCCGAGGTTGGCGGAGTGCGCGGCGACCTTCGCCCGGAGGTCGCCGAGGTCGATATTGCCATTGGTGTCGCAGGCGACGGCGACGACGGAGAAGCCGGCCATGACGGCGCTGGCGGGGTTGGTGCCGTGCGCGGAATTCGGGATGAGGCAGACGGTGCGGTTCGGCTGGCCGAGGCTTTCCTGATGACGACGGATGACGAGGAGCCCGGCGTATTCCCCGGCGGAACCGGAGTTCGGCTGCAAGCTCACGCCCGCGAAGCCGGTGATCTCGGCGAGCCACTCCTCGAGCTGGCCGAAGATCGTCTGGTAACCGCGCGTCTGGCCGAGCGGGGCGAAGGGATGGAGCTTGCCGAACTCGGGCCACGACACCGGAAACATCTCCGACGTGGCGTTCAACTTCATCGTGCAGGAACCGAGCGGGATCATCGAATGGCAGAGCGAAAGGTCGCGCGCTTCGAGCCGCTTGAGATAACGGAGCATCTCGGTCTCGCTGTGGTAGCGGTTGAAGACGTCGTGCTTGAGGAACGCGCTGGTGCGGGCGAAGGGGGCGGGGAGGGTGGCTTCGGCATCGGCGGCCAGCTCTGCCACGGTCCACGCGACGGGTTTGCCGCCGTTCAAGACGACGAGGATCTCGGCCACGTCGGCCTCGCCGGTCGTCTCGTCGAGCGAGATGCCGATGGTGTGCGGGTCGAAGATGCGGAAGTTGATCTTGTGCGCTTCGGAGAGCTTGGCGACGTCCACGGTGCGTTTGCCGCGCAGGCCGATGGTAAGCGTGTCGAAGAACAAGTCGGGCGACACTTCGAAGTCGAGCCGCTCCAATCCTTCGGCCAAAGCAGCCGTCAGCAGGTGGACGCGATGGGCGATCTTCTTCAGGCCTTCCGGCCCGTGATAGACGGCATACATCGCGGCCATGTTGGCGAGAAGGGCCTGGGCGGTGCAGATGTTGGACGTGGCCTTCTCGCGGCGGATGTGCTGCTCGCGGGTGCCGAGCGAGAGGCGCATGGCGGGTTGGCCGGCGGCGTCCCTGGACACGCCGACGAGGCGGCCGGGCATCTGGCGTTTGAAGGCGTCGCGCGTTGCGAAGAAGCCGGCATGCGGCCCGCCATAGCCGAGCGGGACTCCGAATCGCTGCGCGCTGCCGACGCAAACGTCGGCGCCGAATTCTCCCGGCGGACGCAGGATGGTCAACGCAAGCAGGTCGGCCGCGGCCACGACCATCGCGCCGGCGGCGTGGGCTTTGTCGGCCAACGCCTGGTGGTCTACGACGGCGCCAAACGTATTCGGATACTGGATGAGGACTCCGGCGACCTGGTCGTTGAACTCGAACTTCGCGGGATCGACGATCTTGACCTCGACGCCGAGGGGCTTCGCCCGGGTGGCGACGATGTTGATCGTCTGCGGATGGCAGTCGTTGGCGATGAGGAAGACGTTCCGGCCTTCCTTGGTCGACAGGCAGAGATGGAGCGCTTCGGCGGCGGCGGTGCCTTCATCGAGCAGGGAGGCGTTGGCGATCTCCAGCCCGGTCAGGTCGCAGATCATCGTCTGGAAATTGAGGAGCGATTCCAGACGGCCTTGGGCGACTTCGGCCTGGTAGGGCGTGTATTGCGTATACCAGCCGGGGTTTTCAAAGACGTTCCGCTGGATGACGGGCGGCGTGATGCAGTCGTGGTAACCGAGGCCGATGTAGGAACGGCAGACGGTGTTCTGGGCCGCGATGGCCTTGAGCTTCTTCAGCACGTCGAACTCGGACTCGGTGGCGGCGATGGAAAGTGGATTGCCCGAGCGGATGACGGCCGGGACGGCGTCGTCGATCATGGCGTCGACGGAATTGTAACCCAGGGCCTCCAGCATTCGGGTGGTTTCCGCGGGGCTGGGGCCGATGTGGCGGTTCACGAAACGGTCAGGGTGCGCGAAAGGGCTATGGGTCTGGGCGGCTGTGGCGGACAACAGGGTCGGGTCTGACATGGCGCGGAGGTTAGGGTCGGGTGGGGCGAATTCAAGAGCACGGGCCATGACCGGGTCTGGTCTGCGTCGGGCTAATGGACAGCATCAGCCGAAGAGCGGCGTTGAAACGGCCGATCGTCCCGCCATTTCTCCCGAAACAATTTCCAATCAGGACTGGCCTCGGACCTAGGATTCGCCACCTTATCCCATATTCCTCCTATGATTTCTCGACAGTATCGTCCCGTTGCCTGGGGAGCCGGAGTCCTCCTCGGGGTCTGGCTTTTGGCTTGGGCCGGTCTCGCCATCGCCGACCACATGAAGGTCACCGCCGACAAGGTCGCGGCCTACATGGACGGCAACGACCTTTCCAAACTCAGCGGCGACGCGCGAAAACGCGCGATCAAGCGGCTGGCAGACATGCTCAACGCCTTGACGCCCGAGGAGCGTCGCAAGGCGCGGCTCCAACGGATGAAGTGGTTCGAGCAGATGACCGACGCCGAGAAGGGCGAGTTCATCGAGACGACCATGCCCACCGGCTTCAAGCAGATGATCACGGGCTTCGAGCAGTTGCCCGAAGAGCAGCGCCGCCGAGTGGTGGCCGATTCCCTGAAGCGGATGAAGGAAGCGCGGGAGAAGATGGAGAGCGGCGAAATCGACCCGTCCCAGATGCGTGGGCCCGGCGGCGATCCGCAGATGCAGGAGCTGAACCCGGAGCTGCAGAAAAAGGTCATCACGACGGGCTTGAGCACGTTCTACAGCCAGAGCAGCGCCCAGGCGAAGGCCGAACTCGCGCCGTTGCTGGAGGAGATGCAGCGCTCGATGGAACGCGGAGCCGCCTTCCGTGGCCAGCGTAGGCCGAACGCGGGTGAGGCTGGGGGGAAGGAGAAATGACGGGGCTCCGTCAGAGGTCTGCGTCGGTTGGCAATATTGCTTTTACCCTGATCGAGCTTCTCGTCGTCATCGCGATCATCGCAATTTTGGCCGGGCTTCTTTTGCCGGCGCTTTCCAAGTCGAAGGAAACCGCCAAGGCGACGGCCTGTTTGAGCAACCTCCGCCAGATCGGGGTGGCCCTGCAGATCTACACCGGCGACAACGGCAACCGGCTTCCCGTCATGTATGACCGCCCCGTTTCGTTGGGCGCCACGAATCTTCCCCTGAAGAGCGTCGTCGAGGTGATGAACCACGAGCTTGGCAACACCAACGTCCTCAGATGCCCGTCCGACACGAAGGATCTCTTCGCCCTCACCGGCTCCAGCTATTCGTGGAACACCCTGATCAACGGCCAGGACGCCGGCCGTATCGAGATCATGACGATCGCGTTCAACCCGCATCAGATCCCCGTCTTCTTCGACAAGGAAGCCTTCCATGCGGCGCGCGGCGAGAAGCGCGGCGTGAACTACCTCTACGCCGACGGGCACATCAAAAACCTCCTGGCCATCGACGGATCGAAATGACTGACGCCCTCATCCATCTGACGGACTTGCGCAAGGTGTTCGGCGGCCGGCCGGCCGTGGAGTCGCTCGATCTTGACGTGCCGCGCGGCGAGATCTTCGGGTTGCTCGGCCACAACGGCGCGGGCAAGAGCACGACCATCGGCATGATGCTCGGCCAGGTCTGGCCGACCTCGGGCAGCATCCGCGTTTGCGGCCATGACGTGACCAGCAACCGGCAGAAGGCCCTGGAGAAGGTCGGCGCGATCTTCGAGAGCCCGGTCTTCTACGACTATCTCAGCGGCTGGAGGAACCTCGACATCCTCAGCGCCTATTCGGGTGCGACCACCAAGGCACGCATCGCGGAGGTGGTTGAATGGGTCGGGTTGACCGGCCGCATTGATTCCAAAGTCCGGACCTATTCGCACGGCATGCGGGCGCGGCTCGCTTTGGCGCAGGCGCTCTTGCCCAAACCGGAACTGCTGATCCTCGACGAGCCCAGCGACGGTTTGGATCCCGAGGGCATCCACGAGATGCGCGAGACGATCCTGCGGCTGCACCGTGAGCTGGGTCTCACGATCATGTTGTCGTCGCACCTGCTCAACGAGGTGGAGCAGCTCTGCACGCGCATCGCGATTATGCAGAAAGGCCACAAGGTCTTCGAGGGCCGGGTTTCCGAGGTGAAGGCGGCGCGCGGCCGGGTCATGCTGAAGACGGCCGACTTCGATGCGGCGACGGCGCTTCTCCAAATCAACGGGCTGATCACGGCGGCGAGCGAGGGGCGGTTCATCGTGCTGGCCCCGGGCCGTTCCACCGCCGAGGTCATCAGACTGCTCGTGGCTTCGGACGTCGCCGTCGAGGGCGTCTGGCAGCACGAGCAGACACTGGAAGATTTTTACCTCAACCTCCTGAAGACCCCGCCGCCGGTGCCTGGCAAATGACGGGTTCGTCGAACTTCGAGCCCCTCCTAAAACGCTGATCCCATGTTTGTCCGACAACTGAGAAACGAACTCTGGAAGCTCTTCGGCAAGAAGCGCACCTACATCGGCTTCGGCGCGTTCCTGCTCGCGCAGGTGGCGATGCTGATGGCGTTCAAGTTCACCCGCTGGCAGAGCGACTTCGAGCGCATGCTCGGCGGCAACGGCTACGTTCCCACCGAGTTCATCTCGGCCCTGACGGTGGCGGTCGTGATGCTCATCCCGCAGATCATTTTGTTGATGCCGCTCTACGCGACGCTGGTCGGCGGCGACTTTGTGGCCAAGGAATCCGAGGACGGCACGCTGCGGATGATCCTCTGCCGGCCGATCTCCCGGGTGCGCCTGCTCTGGGTGAAATGGATCGCCGGAATCATCTTCGCCGGCGTGTTGGTCGCGGCGCTTGGTGGGACGGCCCTGGGCTTTGCGCGGATCGCGTTTCCGTGGGGCGGGTTGTTCGTGATGGTTCCCGGTCAGGCCTTCAGCGCGATGCCGGCGGGCGAAGGGCTCCAGCGTTTCCTGTTCTCCCATCTGTTCCTCGCGGTGAACGCGAGCACGATGGTGTCGATCGCGTTCATGTTCTCCTGCTTCAACATGAAGCCCGCCGCAGCGACTATCGTGGCGCTGAGCTATATGTTCATCAACGTGGTCATGGAGAGCATCCCGTTCTTCGAGCGCTACAACGACTTCTTCATCACCCACCACTTCCGCTGCTGGCTGCTGGTGCTGGAGAATCCCGTGCCGTGGTCGCGGGTCTTCCAGTCGGAAGTCATCCTGGTCGCCACGAACATCACCGCATTCATCATCGGGGCGATGGCGTTCCAGGTTCGCGACATCAAGTCCTAGCGGAAAACCAGAAGCACGAAGGCCAACAGGCAACCAGGGCCTTCGGGATTTGGCCTTCGGATTTCGGGCTCTGCCGCAGCGCGGCTTCAGCCGATGTCCTCACCCAGCTCAACGTTCCAATAGGCGATGTCGATGAACTGCTTCCAACTGTCGTCGTGGATGCCGCCGAGGCTGATCTGGACGAACGGACGCCACTTGGGCCGTTTGGGTTTCTTGACGAGGCGGAGTCCGGCCTCCTGCGGCGTGCGGTTCGCCTTGCGGGTGTTACACGGTATGCACGAGAAGACGATGTTCTCCCATGAGGTCGGGCCGCCGCGGTCTCGGGGAACGACGTGGTCGAGGTTGAGGTCCTTCCGCTCGAACTTCTTTCCGCAATACTGGCAGGTGTTGTGATCGCGCTCGAAGACGTTGTGCCGGGTGAACTTCACTTCCTTCTTCGGCATGCGGTCGAACACCAGCAGCACGATCACGCGGGGAATGCGGATGCGGTAGGAGACGGTGTGGACGCTCTCGGTGTCGGGGCCGGATTCGGAGATGTTGCGCCACTCCGGGAAATCATATGTCCGGAGACCCGTGCCGACGTCGAACACCACCTGCGCCCGTCCTTCGAAAAGGAGCGTGAGCGCGCGCTTTGCCGAGCAGACATTGACCGCCTGCCAGAGCCGGTTCAGCACCAAGACGTGCTGATTCAGGATTGAAGTCATGGCCGTGTTTACGGGGGCGGAACCTAGCACGGCACTTTTTCCAGCGTCAATGAACCACCGGTGAAGTTTAGGTGGCGTCGTCGTGCGCGGGGTTGCCAACTGGATTTTCCGCGCCTTAGTTTCCGCCAGTCTATGAAACGCACGCTCTGCGCCCTGCTTGTCGCCTCAACCCTCGCCGCCCGCGCCCAAGGCGGACCCGACGATGTCTACGTGCGCGCCTATGCGCTGATCGAGGAGGCGTCAAAAGCGGGCCAGGCGAACCAGCTCCGGTCCGCGTATGAGAAGTTCTCCCAGGCCCAGACCTCGCTGAAGGAACTCCAGAAGGGCTACCCGAACTGGAACGCGCCCGTTGTCGAACTGAGGCTCAGGCTGGTCGAAGAGGCGTTGGAGACGCTCAAGCCGAAGCTTCCGGCCGCTCCCGCCGATCCCGTTCCGATGAAGCCGGTCGTGCCCGACGCGTCCTCGCCTGCGGCCCTCGGCCAGCAGATCCAGTATCTCCAGGCCCAGAACTCGGCGCTCGAAGCGAAGCTGAAGGAGGCGTTGTCGATGCAGGCCGGCACGCTCTCGATCGCCGAGCGCGCCCGGTTGGAAGCCGACGTCACCAGGCTCTCCAAGGAGCAGGAGGTCCTGAAGGTCTCCCTCGCGAAGGAAAAGGAAACCGCCGCTGCAGCAGTCGCGAAGACCAAGGATCTCGAATCGCTCGCCGCCGACGGGAAGAAATTCCGCGAGACGGCCAAAGCGAAGGCTCAACTGGAAGACTCGGTGAAGGATCTCGGCCGTCAGGTTGCCCGTTTGCAGGACGGGGCCAAAGCCGACGCTTCCAAGTCGGCCGAATCGATCAAGGCCGCCGAAGCCCGCGCCACTGCTCTCCAAAAACAGTCTGACGATCTCAAGGCACGCCTTGGTGACGCCGAATCGCGTCTCGCTCCGCTCGCGTCCGCCGAAGCGAAGTCCAGGGCGCTTGCCGGCGAGAAGGCCGATCTGGAGAAGGAAGTTTCCCGCCTGAAGACTGAGCTTGCCCAGAAGCCCAAGGCTCCCGAACGCAATGCCGCCGCCGAGTCCGAGATCATCGCGTTGAAAGCCCAGCTCAAGCTCAGCACCCAAACCCAGGAAGCGGAGCAGGCCAAGGCCACGAGCCTGTCGAAGGAATTGAAGTCGGTCGAAGAACGCGCGATGAAGGATTCGGCGAAGCGCATCAAGCAGCTCCAGGAAGATCTGGCCGATTCGCAGAAGAAGCTGGCCTCCACCGAAACCAAACTCCGCGACGCCACCACCAAACGTAAAGGCCCCGCAGCCGATCAGCGGGCCGTGGAGCTCCAGGCCAAACTCGATGCGATCGAGGCCAAGGCGGTTCCCTACACCAAGGAAGAGCAGGCCCTCTTCAAGTCGCCCAACAAGGCCATCGTCGTCGGGTCCGTCACCAATTCATCGGCGACCGACAAGAAGTCGGTCCGGATCATCCCGCCCGGGGCCGGTGCCCTGGTGTCCGAAGCGGAACGCGCCTTCGCGTCTCGCCGTTTTGAAGAAGCCGAGCAGAAGTTCGCCCAGGCCCTGCGCCAGGACGACAACAACATCTTCCTGCTCTCGAACCTCGGTGCCGCCCAGTTCGAGCTCGGCAAGTTGGCGGACTGCGAGAAGAACGTCGCGAAGGCGCTCAAGATCGACGCCGATGATCCGGCCGCGCTCACGCTTCTCGGCATCCTGCGTTTCCGTCAGGAACGTTGGGACGACGCGCTCACCGCCCTCAGCCGCTCCGCCCAGCTGGCCCCGAACAATGCCGACGCCCAGAACTATCTCGGGATCACCCTCAGCCAAAAGGGCCAGCGCACCGCCGCCGAGGCCGCGCTCCGCAAATCGCTCCAGCTCCAGGCGGACAACCCCGCCGCCCACTACAACCTCGCGGTGATCTACGCGACGCAGAAGCCGCCTTTCGTGGAGCTTGCGCGCTTCCATTACGGCAAGGCCACCGGCCTTGGCCATCCCAAGAATCCCGAGTTCGAGAAGGCTCTGGACGCCATCAAGTAATCGGCGCATGGCCGGGCTGCGGCAGTCCATCCACGAAATCGCCGTGCGCACGCGCGGTCGGGGTTTCACGGAGATAACCGAAGACGTGGCCGGCTTGGTCCGACAGGCCGGCTTCAAGACGGGGGTGGTCACGCTGCACCTCCAGCACACCTCGGCGTCGCTGCTGATCCAGGAGAACGCCGACCCGGACGTCCGGGTGGATTTCGACAGGTTCTTCGCCCGCCTTGTGCCGGACGGAGACCCGATGTTCATCCATTCTGCCGAAGGTCCGGACGACATGCCCGCCCACATCCGCACCGCGTTGATGACCGTCAACCTGTCCATCCCGATCGCCTCCGGCCGGATGGCGTTGGGCACTTGGCAGGGCATCTACGTCTGGGAACACCGGCATGTTCCGCATAGCCGTCTGGTGGTCGTCCATCTGCTCGGGGAATAGAGGTTCAGGCCGACTTGCGCCGAGCTATCTGTTGCCCGGTCCCGCGGAGAAAAATCTTCTAAGGAACCCGGGACTCGGGTGTCGTTTCAGTATGACGTCCCAATTCAAGCTCCCGCTTTTTGTGGTTTTCATTGCCGCCGTCTCGTTTCAGTGCCTCGCGATGAGATCCGTTGGAACGTTGACCAAGAAGGAAGCCACAGAGATGGGGATCGAAGTCCGGGCCTCGGCGGCGGGGCCCGAGGCTCTCTGGCTGCAGCTCGAATTCAAACCTGAAGGGAAGCTCAAGGCCTACGACCACGTCGAACTGGAGATCGACGACGGCGGCAAATTGTTGGTGGCCTACGCCGCTTTGGGCGAGAAGCGTTCAAGTTCGGGGGCCGTGGTGGTTGGGTTCATGGCCAGCCGCGCCTACGTCGGAAAAATCACTCTGAGCATCATCACGGGCTTTCCCTCGAACTTTAGCGCGAATCAACTTCGGATGAAGGAGTTCGTAGACCTCTCGAAGATCCAATGACGGGGCGGCTCGCCGCGCGACGCGAGGAACTTGATCGGTGGCGGCTGCGACTTGGGAATGAACTGGCGCGTCGCCTGTTGCGTGGCAACTTCGCGGCGTGCGTTCGTCATTCCTCCGATTTGTTCCGGGTTGGGCCGCGTTCTTGGGCTGTGCGGTTGGAATTATTTCGGCCGCTGATCGGGCCGCATCCGGGCCGGCCTTCAGCTTCCGCGGACCCGAGATCTACCCCATCGATTTTCAGGCCTCGCTCCTTCACAAGGCTGATCTGAACGGCGACGGAAAGCTGGACCTCGTCGTCGTCAACAACGCCAAGTCGCGCATCCAGATCCTGTGGAACCAGACGGGCCAGACGAACCGCCCCGCCTCCGTCTCGACCCGGCGCGAGGTGAACGAACTTCCGCCCGACGCCCGCTTTCGCATCGATTCCGTCTCATCGGAAAAACGCATCGCCGCGCTCGCGGTGACCGATCTCAACGGCGACGGCCGGCCGGATTTTCTCTACTACGGCGGCGAGCCGAAGGAACTGATCTTCCAGGCGAATCTCGGAACGAATGGTTGGGCCGCTCTGAAGCGCTGGCCCATTGAGGATGCCATGCTTTCGCCGAACGCCCTCGCGACCGGGGACATCGACGGCGATGGATTGCCCGACGTGGTCCTGCTTGCCGAGACGCATCTCTACGTTCTTCGCCAGGGCAAGGACCACCAGCTTTCCGAGCCCGAGAAGATCCCGCTCTCGGCCGCAGTGAAGTCCGTGCAGATCCTCGATGTGAACGGTGACGGCCGTCAGGATCTGCTGCTCGTGAACTGGGATTCACCCACGCCGTTCCGCGTCCGCTTCCAGAACGCCGCCGGCCAGCTTGGTCCCGAGATTCATTTCAGCTCGCCGCCGGTCCGGTCCTACTGGGCCGACGACCTCGACGGGGATGGCCGCGCGGAGATCGTCAGCATCGCGCTGAACTCCGGCCGCGCGTCGCTCGCCAACGTGATGAAAGGAACCGCCACTCCGCTTGCCGCCGGATTGGTCGAAGGCCAGTTCGAGATCCAACCTCTCCCGCGCACCTCGAAGTCCAAACGCGGCCTCGCCTTTTCCGATGTGAACGGCGATGGCCTGACCGACCTGCTCGTGGCCGATCCTGAGAGCGGCCAACTCTCGCTCCAGCTGCAGAAAGCCGACGGCACGTTTGGACCCGCCGCGACGTTTCCAACCCTTGCGGGCGTGACCGAACTGGCAGGCCTCGACTGGAACGGCGACGGCCGCGCAGAGATCGCGCTGCTCAGCCCGGATGAGAAGCTCGTGTCCATCACGCGGCTGGATGATTCCGGCAAACTGCCGTTCCCGACGCCGCTCGCGGTCACGGGGAAGCCCCTCGTCCTGGCGTCGGGTCCGCTCGCAGGCGGCACCAACGTTTTTGCGATCGTTGCGGACAACGACGGCAAACGGTCGCTCCAGCTCTTCGGCCCGGGTGGTTTGGTGAAATCGCAGAAGCTGGGCGAGTCCTTCAAGGGTGCTCCCGCGACGATGATCGCCCACGACATCGACCAGGATGGGCTCACCGACCTCGTCATCCTGGTGGCGTATGAGAAAGCCCGCGTGCTCCGCCAGGTGGCTGGAAAAGACTTCGAGGAGATCGAGATCACGTTGCCCGGCGCCGATGGCGAACGGCCCTGGGCCGCGACAGCCGATGTCGATGGCGACGGCAAGGCCGAGTTGCTGCTCGCCCAGAAGAACTTTGTCCGCGGGGTCGTTCTCAAGAAATCCGGCGACCAATGGAGCGTCGATGTCCGGGAGCAGATCAACGGCTCAGGCGCGAATTCGCGCATCGTCGCGGCCGCTCCACTCAAGGTCGGCACCAACACGACCCCGGTGCTGTTCCTCCTCGACGCCGAGCGCCGCGTCTTGAGCTTCGTCCAACGGGACGCCGCCGCCGTCTGGCGGGTGGTGAAGAACATCCAGCTGCCGGTGACCGAGTTCAGCGAACTCCAGCCGCTGGCTCTTGGAGGCAAACAGGTGAACAGCATCGCCTTCCTCGGCCAGAACCTCGCGGCCTGGCTGCGTCTCCATGGCGATGTCCTCGAGCTCCGCGAACTCGACGGCTACGAGACGCCGATCAAGGACGGCCGGCTGAACGACCTCGTCTCAGGCGATCTCAACAGCGACGGCCGAAAGGATCTGGTCTTCCTTGAGACGGCCAAGAACCACATCGACATCGTCCTTTACCAGAAGCCGCACCAACTCGTGCCCGGCAATCGCTGGCAGGTCTTCGAGGAACGCACCTTCCGCCAGCAGCGCGGCGGCGGCATGGAACCCCGCGAAGCCCTCGTCGGCGACGTGACCGGCGACGGCAAGCCGGACCTGATCGTCTTCGTCCACGACCGCATCCTCGTTTATCCCCAGGAATAACCGCGCTATTGAAACGTCGCTCTAGCCGGCGCCTAATTCGATCAACTCCCATCGCACCATGAACCTTTCCCGTCGCTCCTTCCTCGCTTCCGCGGCCGCGCTGCCGGCAGCGGGTGCACTTGTCACCGCGGGCGCTCCGAATGCTTCCGCCGCCGCGAAACCGAAGCCCCGCATCCGGCTCGGCATCTCGACGTATTCCTACTGGCACTTTCGCACGGCTAAAGTGCCCATTGAGACTGTCATCGAAAAGGCGGGTGCCCTGGGAGTCGAAGGGGTGGATGTGCTCCACCAGCAGATGGACTTCGAGGAGAAGGCGCCGCTCGACGCCGCTGGCCGCGCCTATTGCCAGAAGCTCAAGCGCCATGCGTTCCGAAACGGGCTTTCGCTCATCTCGCTTTCCACCCATCAGGACTTCGTGGATCCCGATCCCACGGTCCGCCGCGCGGCCATCGACCACACGGTGAAGTGCCTCCAGATCGCGCACGAGCTCGGCGCGCCCAGCATCCGCCTGAACTCCGGCCGTTGGAATTCGATCGCCTCCTTCGACGACCTGATGAAGGCGCGCGGCGATGAACCTGTTTTGCCGGGCTTCAAGGAAGACGACGGTTTCAAGTGGTGCATCGACGCCATCGCCGAGGTCATCCCGAAGGCCGAGGAATACGGCGTGATGCTCGCGCTCGAGAATCACTGGGGCCTCACACGCACGCCGGAAGGCCTCCTGCGCATCATCAACGCGCTGCCGACGCCGTGGATGGGCATCTTGATGGACACGGGCAACTTCCTCGAGAATCCCTACGACCGCCTCAAGCAGATCGCCGCCAAGACGGTGTTCGTGCAGGCCAAGACCTACTACGGCGGCGGCGAGTGGTATACGCTGAACCTCGACTACAAACGCATCGCCAAGATCCTCACCGAGGCCGGTTACACCGGCTACGTCTCGCTGGAGATGGAAGGCAAGGAAGACCCTGACACCGCCGTGCCGAAGAGCGTGAAGCTCCTGCGCGAGGCGTTTGGAAGTTGAACGGGAAATGGAAGAGTTACGCCGGAGTAACCTCAGGAGATTGGGCTGTGGCGCCAGCCACCGGATCAGGTCCGAACGGGCAATCCGCCCCAGCAGGACGGCGGCCACAATGAAGCGATGTGATCCAAGTTAGGGCAGTCATCTTGCCTGTCCCGACCACTAATGGTATTCGTCTGGGTCAGGCTTGCCACCGCCCAAACGGCGTGGTTTTGGCAGTGAGACTTCGTTGGGCAGGCTGGAAAGCCGCCCTGCCTTCCTGAATTTGATTGCGGTGGCCCTTCAACCGCCTCGTTCCGGCCTCACCTCTTACCGCGGTAACCGATGCCGCGTGACCTTCAGCGCTTCGTGGCCCGTGAGATCGAGGTCTAAAGTCAGCCAGCCACCGTCCTTGAGCAGTTCCACCCCGGCGAGGGCCGGACACAACCGGGGCTTGAGCGGCTTCCAGAGCCGCGCACGACGGAGCGCTTTCGTGATCCGCAGGACGGTCGTGCCGAACCATGGAATCGGCGGCAGGCCCGCGAGCATCCTGGCTTTCCAAAATACGAGCGGCGAATGGAGATGACCGATGACCGTTGCCTCGATCTGGTCGGCGAATTTTCCGATCTCCGGGTCTTCGACGAGGAAGGGCAGTGCGGTGGGATCGTGGCAAAATAGCAGCACGCGTTGGCCCGGCTTCAAGGAGCCGAGCGAGCTGCGGAACGCCTCCAGCATCCGCTCACGCTGCGATTGCCATAGATGGCGTTCGGCGGGAAGCGCCTCTGCTTCGAGCACGGGAAACGCGATCACTGACGAAGCAATCCCGATGACCTTGTAGGCTCCGAAGTCGCGTTCCCAATAGCCGGGAATGCCGAGGTGTTTCTCCGAGACGTTATAGCTGTCGAAACGCAGGCCGCCCTGCTTTCCGGCCATGCTCACCTTTCCGAGTTCGTGGTCGCCCATCGTGGTCAGCAGCTTCTCCGGAAAGGCCCTGCGAAGTTTGCCGAGGCATTCCTCGGCGCTTTGCCGTGACGCCGGATCGGTGTGGCCGATGAAGGCGGTGTCGCAGGAAAAGTCGCCGTTGGCCACGACCAGCTCGGGCGCGCCGGTGCGCTCCAGAAAGCGGTCGAGCAGGTAGTTCTTCAGGAGCGGTTCACGCAGCCAGATGTGGTCGCGGTAGGCGGCGAGCGCGGCCTTGCCGAGGCGGGATTTGATCCAGCGCGTCTCGTGGTTGCGACGCTCCTGCTCCGGCGCGCTGGCGTAGTGGATGTCGCTGACGACGGTGATGTGGAGCCGACCCATCGGCCGAGGATGTGCCGGAGAACATGACTTCAGCAACCGCGCGCCATCATTCAGTCCTTCCCGCCTCGGCTGCCGCGCTTCAACGTCGGCCCGTGCCGCCCAGTGCGACGACCCGGACAACTTTTCGCCATGAACTCCTGCGCTCCCTGAGCACCGGAATCGTCGAGACTGCGGGCCGGACCTTCCTCCTCGTCATTGCGGTGCAGCACTTCCAGGCCGGCGCAATTGCCAAATCTTTAATCGCCGCCGGTGGAAGCATGGGCCTCCTGCTTACGCCGCTCGTCGTCTGGGTGGTGCATCGGCAGCTGTGGCGAACGGCGCGCGCCGCGTCGGTGCTGTTTGCCACGGGATGCGTTGGTTTTCTGGTTCCTGCGCTGCTGCCTTGGCCGTGGCTCTTCGTGCCGGGATCGGTGATCGGGATGATGGCCGGATACCTCGCCATTCCGCTGCTGACGCAGATGTATCAGGAGAACTACCCCGCAGTGGAACGGGGGCGGCTCTTCTCGCGGACAGTGATGGTGCGCATCGGCGGCGCGATCCTCTTCAGCGATCTCGGCGGGCGCATCCTCGAAGGTGGCAGCGATCGCTACCGCATCCTCATGCTCGTGTTTGCAGCGGCCCAGGGCACTGCGGCCTGGTGCCTTTACCGCTGCCCGTCGTCGTCTTTGCAGGGGGATCACGCCGAGCATCCGTTGAAGCCCATGCGGCTCATCCGCGAAGATGACCGGTTCCGGAACACCCTCATCTCCTGGATGCTGATGGGCTTCGCCAACCTGATGATGCTTCCACTCCGGATCGAATACCTCGCGCATCCGGAGAAGTATCACCTGGCCTTCGTGCCGTCGGCGGTGGCGATCGCGTGGATCACCGGCGTCGTCCCAAACATCGCCCGCCTGATCATGAATCCGATCTGGGGCTGGCTGTTCGACCGGATGAATTTCTTCGCCCTGCGCGCCGTGCTGAATGCCGGGTTCGCCATCGGCATCCTCGCGTTCTTTGTCAGTGATTCGATGACCGGCCTCGTCCTAGGCGCGATCGTCTACGGCATTTCCGAAGCGGGCGGCGATGTGGCGTGGAGTTTGTGGGTTACCAAGCTCGCGCCGGCGGATCGTGTGGCGGACTACATGAGCGTCCACACCTGCATGACCGGCGTGCGTGGCGTCATCGCGCCGGCCGTCGGGTTCGCGGCGGTGGGCCAATTGACCCTTCCGCAGATCGGAATCGCCTCGGCCATCCTCATCGTCGGCGGATCGCTCTTCCTCGTGCCCTCGATGAAGCGGCGGTGAGAGGCTGCCCGAGAAACGGCGCCGATGTGTAGGAAGCGATACCGAGCATTTGAAGGATTCGGCATGCCGCTTGGGTTACGTCCCAAGTGGTTCGCTGCCGTCCGTCCTCAACAACTCGCGCACCCGCTCGGCACCTTTCCACCAAACCGAATCAATGGCGTGTTTCGGAGAGGGAGGGCATGGGTGTGGGGCCCGGTCACTTCTTCTGTTCCTTGGCGGCGGCCTGGGCCTGTTCGACCTGGGCGACGAAGGCGTTGAACTTGTTGACGGTGTCGTTGAGGGCGGTGGTCCGTTCGTTGACGGCGGTGACGAGCTGGTTGCGCTCCTCGGCCACCTTCTTCATCGACTCGTTCTGGTCGCGGATGATCTCGTTCTGTTTGGCGATGCTCTCGTTCTGCTGCTTGATGTTGTCGTTCTGGCGGGCGACGGCCTCCTTATACGAGGCGATCTGGCGGTCGAGGGCGAGTTTGGCATTCTCGGCGCGCTTGAGGTCGCGGTTGAGGGCCCCGATGGTGAAGGTGTTGGTCTTCTCGGTGATGAGGAGTTCCTGGACCCGGGTGTCGAGGCGGGCGATCTCGGCATCCCACTTCTTGACCGTGTCGGAGAGCTTGACGATGTCCTCGGCCTTGGAGTGGTCGGCCTTGCCGACGGCCTCGAGGTCTCCGAGGAGGCGGGTCTCGCGGGACCATTGCACGACGCAGAGGGCGGAGAGGGCGATGTTGAAGAGCAGAACTATCTTTACGGAGAGTAGTTTCATGCGGGTCGGGTGTGGTGGTTACGGGCCTGGTTTGCCGGCCTTGACGTTGAAGGCGACGCGCTGGAGGCCGGCGCTGCGGACGAGGTCGAGGAGCCCGACCATGGCGCCGTGGGTGGTTTCCAGGTCGCCGCTGACGTAGACGGGGAGGTTGGTGTTGGACTGGACGCGTTTGGTGAGCTCCTTCTGGAGTTCGGGGAGGGTGATCCGCTGTTTTTCGAGGTAGTAGGTCCCGCCCTTGTCGACGGCGAGGTTGATGATCTCGGGCTTGAAGTCGGGCCGGGAGGCGACGGCGGAGGGGAGGTCGACCTTGATGGTCTGCTGCTTGGACATGGAGAGCGTGACGAGCATGAAGGACGCGAGCAGGAAGAACATGATGTCGATCAGGGGGATGATCTCGATGCGTGCGTGCGGGGCTCCATGGGATGAGAGGACGTTTTTCATGGATGGGGGCCAGGGTTACGCGTTGTCGCCGGAGGTTGAGGAGGGGTGGCCGACGGAGGCGGTGGGGCTGACGCGCTTCATGAGGCCTTCGACGTGGCTGCCGATTTTCTGGAGTTCGGTGGCGAGGTCGGAGGAGCGGCGGTTGCACCAGTTGTAGGGGAGGAGGACGCAGATGGCGATGCCGAGCCCGGCCGCGGTGGCGATGAGGGCTTCGCCGATGCCGCCCGTCACCTTCTCGACGGCGAGTTCGGATCCGCCAATGGAGGAGAAGGATCCCATGATGCCGGTGACGGTGCCGAGAAGTCCAAGGAGCGGGGCGAGGGTGATGAGCGTGTCCATCACGGGGATGAAGCGGCCGGATTTCTGGACCTCGTCGATGGCGACGACGGTCATGGATTCGGAGAGCGAGGTCGGGTAGCCCTTGAGCCCCTGGTGGACCATCTTCACGGCCGGATCGGGCGAACCGCCGGAAACGACGATCGCCCTTGAGAGGTCGCCCTTCTCGAGGGTGGCCAGCAGCTGCGCGAGGACCTTGGGCGTGCGGCGCTTGGAATGGAGGAACCACCAGACAAGCCTCTCGCCGACGACCGCGACGGCCGCGATGGCGGTGAGCAGGATGGGGTGCATGATCGGGCCGCCGTGCACGTAGAGGTCGATCAGGGCGTTGCCGAGGATGGGGCTGTTCATAGGGGGAAGGGAGTTTGTTTCAGTTAACTCTGGTGCCTTTTGCAGTGTGAAAAGACGGAGATTTTAGCGTCGCGCGAGCGAGAAGGTGAACGGGATTTCGAACCGGCGGACTGGTCCCGGAGGCCAGATCCACCGTTTTTTTACCCACTCCGCGGCGTAGGAATCCAAGTAGGAGTGTCCGGAGCTCTCCTTGATTTCGATCTTGGTGCACGCACCCGATTCATCGACCTCCGCGAGGTAGGTCATCTTGCCCGACATGCCGCGCTTGCGCGCCTCGAGAGGATAGGCGGGATAGGGAAAATCGCTGCGGTTCTCCTCGCCCGTGAACAACGACACGGCCGGGGGAGCCGAAGGCCGGCTGATCACGACATTGTTGATCGGCGGCGCCGTCGCCATCCTGGCCGGTCCGATGATTGTCCGGCCGATGACTGGCACCGCGAACGACACTTCCGCGGGGCTGGCCGCGACGACTGTAACGCTCGGGGCAGGCTCTGAAGTAGGGTCTGACTTTTCCGGCTCCGGTTGATCGGTCGACTGGGTTTGCGGTGGCGGGGGCTCGAAGAGCACCGGCACCGGATCGGGCTCCTTGGTTACGCCCATGACGAACTGCAGCGGCTTGCGGAAAAACCCGAACGTTCCAACGAATAGCAGCAACGCCGAGACCATTGAAGCCCAGGCGCAAATCCTCGGCCCGCTATCGTCGTCGGCCGGAAGGCACAGGAGCGCCAGATCCGATGGGTCCCCGTCGACCGGCCCGGACGCGGGAGGTTCGCCTGCGTTGATCACAGAATTCATCGTTTCCATAAGGGTGGCCGGAGAATTCCAAACCCGTCGGCCCGGCCTGCGGCCCGCACGGTGAGGTCACCCATGGTCCGGTTTAGCAACCACGGTGCCAGAGGGAATCGGCAGCTCACGTGATTGCCCTACCCCACCACGAGAGCACTTTGCCCCAAGCCCAAATTCGTTGGGACATATCCATTTATCCCATCGGTTCAATTCGTGAACCAGATGGTCTAATCTATCCAGCCAAGCTTCCGTGGCCGCCAAAACAAAACCGCATGCCTCAATCGGGACATCTAATTCGAGCCATCCGCAGATGCCCGGGATTGCTCGCGATCTGTCTTGGCCGGAAACGAAGGTCCCGCATCGGCTAAAATGTTTATGGACGGAAATCTGCTGATGGCAGATGGCGAGTTGTTGATCGCCGAGGTGGATCGACCTTCCGACGCCAATGAATCCTTACGATATCGTTTGTCTGCGTGCTGCTTTCAGCGTTGCCCGGAGCGCGCGAACGAATGGCAACCATCCGTTCGGTGCTGTGTTGGCGGAAGCGGACGGCACCATCTTGCTGCGGGCGGAGAACACGGTGGTCACCGATTCCGACTGCACGGGCCATGCCGAGACGAACTTGCTGCGGTCGGCGACGAAGAGGTTCACGGCCGAGCAGCTTTCCGCGTGCGTAGTCTACACGAGCACGGAGCCATGTCCGATGTGTGCCGGCGCCATCTTCTGGGGAAACGTCCGGCGAGTCGTCTACGGGCTTGGCCAAGGATCGCTCTATGAGATGACCGGCGATTCCCCGCACAAGCTGCCTCTAGGCTGTCGGGAGGTCTTCGGCCCTGGAGGTCGGACGACCGAGGTGATCGGGCCATTGTTGGAAGACGAGGCCCGCTGGGTGCACGAAGGATTCTGGGGTCCTTGATCGTCTGTGGTTCCGGTCACTTCGGCATGAACGAGGTCGTGAAGGCGGTCTTGTAGTCGAAGCCTTTCTTCACCAGTCCGAGATCCTTGAGGATGTCGTATTGGAACTTCCACCGGGCATCGACGAAGTGGCCGACGACGTCGCCCTTATCCGGATCGCCAATGACGAACTTCCCGTCCTTCAGCGCCTGCCAGGAGAACTTCATCTTCTCGGAGTTCAGCTCGGGGTTGCGCTTCTGAAGTTCGGCGTGAACGGCGTCAGGGTCGCCCATGTAGTCCTTCCATCCGCGGATGGATGCGCCGACGAAGGCGCGGAGGATCTCGGGATTGTCCTTCGCATACTTCCGCGTGGTGAAGAAGACGCGGTAGGGATCGTAGCCGGTCTTCTGCAACGGCAGCACGCGGGCCTTCTTGCCGGCCTTCTCGACGAAGAAGGGTTCCGAGGTGACGAAGCACTGGGTGATGTAGTTCGAGTCGGCGAGGAACGGCGCCACGCTGAAGGTAAGCGGCCGCTTTTTCACGCCCTTCAGGTTGAACCGCTTGATCATGTAGCTGAACCACGCTGAGCCCGGGACAAAGGCGATGGTCTTGCCTTCAAGGTCTTCGAACTTCTGCACGGAGGAGCCGGCGTGGACCATGATGCCCTGCGGATCGTGCTGCATGGTGGCGCCGATGGCGAGGACGGGGAGGCCGCGCTCGATGGCCAGAAGGATGTCCTCGGTGGCCGACATGGCGATGTCCACCTGGCCGCTGGCGACCCGCGGCAGCGCAAACGAAGAAGGACCGCCGGCGATGATCTCCACGTCGAGACCGGCCTCGCGGTAGTAGCCTTTGAGCATCGCGTAGTAGAAGCCGCCGTGCTCGGGCTGCGGATACCAGTCGGTCAGGAACCTCACCTTCTTCAGCTCGGCGGCCGGAGTCGTGAAGGCCGCAACGAGCAGGAGGAACGTGATCAGGGGGCGCATGGATCGTGTCGGTTCAACGGCGTTCGTGGATGCGGGCGGCGGTCTTGCGGTGGTGTTCGAGCAGGCGCGGCAGATCGACGCCGACGAGTTGCCCGTCGGCGACGCGCACTTCGCCGTGGACGACGAGCGTGTCCACCTGGCGGGGATGGCAGAGGAGAAGCGCGTGGACTTTGTTCTCAGCGCCGTTGCTCCAGATGTCCTCGGCCGGGAAGACGGCGAGGTCGGCGCACTTGTCCACCTCGATGGAACCGAGATCGGCGGTGCGGCCGAGGTTGCGCGCGCCGTCGAGCGTGGCCATCTCCAGCACCTTCTCGACCGTCATCGACTCCGCACCGTGGACGACCCGGGTGAGCAAGAGCGCGAGCCGGGCTTCATTGAGCATGTGGCCGGAGTCGTTCGAGGCGCTGCCGTCCACGCCGAGGCTGACGGGCGATCCGCCGTCGCGGAGGTCGTTGACGCGGCAGATGCCTGAGCCGAGGCGCATGTTAGAACATGGGCAATGGGCCACGCCCATCTTGTTGCGCGTGAGATGCGCGATTTCGGCGTCATTGAAGTGGATGCCGTGGGCCAGCCAGATGTCGTCGCCTTCCCACTCGTAGGCGCTGAGGCATTCGACAGGCCGCATGCCGAGCGTGGCCATCGCGTCGACATTCTCGGCGATGGTTTCGCCGGAGTGCGTGTGCATCCGCACCTTCAGTTTGCGCGCAAGGCGGGCCGTTTCCTTGTAGAGCGTGCCTTCGCAGCCGAAGACGGTGCATGGCGCTAATGCCACCTGCCGCATCGAGCCGGGGCCGCCGTCGTGGAACTTGTCGAAGAGCCGTTGGCAGTCGGAAAGGATCGCGTCGGTCTTCTGGCAGGCCCATTCCGGCATGATCGGACTCGGGTTGTTCACGCTGCCCCGGCAGCCGACGTAGCGGACGCCCATCGACTCGGCCGCGTGGAATCCGGAGTCGAGGATGTCGCGCGAAGCGCCGGCCGGGAAAAGGTAGTGGTGATCGCTCGTCATCGTGCAGCCGGAGAGCATCAGTTCGGCCACCGCCACCTGCGTGGCGACGAAGAGATCGTCGGGCGTGAAGCCTTTCCACAGCGGCATGTGGCCTGCGAGCCATGGGAGAAGCGGGAGGTTCGAGATCGGGGTGAACGCACGCGCCAGGTTCTGGAACATGTGGTGGTGCGTGTTGATCATGCCCGGCAGGCAGATGCCGCCCCTGGCGTCGACGACGCGTGCGCCTTCCAACTTGGGAACCGGGCCGGTGCCGACCTGCTTGATCCAACCGTCCTCGGCGATGACGAAAGCGTCCCTCAACACCTCGCGGTGCGGGTTCATGGTGACGAGGTGGCCGATGTTTTTTAGGAGGAGTCGGGTCACACAAATGGTGGTTAAGGAGCCGACCTATAGGGCCGGTGGCGGGAGCTTTGGATCGACGCCGACCTTCGACGGAGCGAAGGCGCCGGTATAGACCAGCGCGCGGTCGATCGGTGCCTTGATGAGCTTGTTTTCAAGCAGGAGCTGATGGAGTTCCTCCCAGCGCTGCGGTTTGACGTCGCCAAGGGTTTCGCCTTTGGCCGGATCGCCTTCGATGAGGCGAAGCTCGCGCATCTTGCGGTAGCTGAACTTCAAACCCTCGGACTCCATCGTGGGGCTGATGGACAGGATGTGGTCGTGGACGGGCAAAGGTTCGCGGCAGTATTCGATCCAGCCCTTGTAGGCGCCGATGGAGAAGGCCTTCACGATTTCGGGATTCTTCTCCACGAGCTTTTTGTTCGCGATGATCACGCGGTATGGGTCGAATCCACTGTCGCTGATCTGGATCATGCGGGCCTTCACTCCGGCCTTGGCCGCGTAGTAGGGCTCGCATGTCGGGTAGGCTTGGGTGATCCAGTTCGGATCGGCCACGAAATTGGCCACGCTACCCGTCACGGAGCGGGTGCGGGTTTTTTTGAGGCCGTATTTCTTCTGGAGATAGGCGAACCAGGTGTTGCCGATCTGCATGGCGAGGTCGCGGTCCTCAAGGTCGGTGAAAGTCCTCACCGGCGAATCCTCCCGCACCATGATCCCCTGGGGATCGTGCTGGAAGTAGCTGTTCACCGCGATGACCGGCAGGCCGCGTTCGACCGCGATGAACACCGCGTCGCCGCGCACAATTCCGAGTGTGTTCTCGTCCAAGGCCACCATCTTCTCGATCTCGGAGTTGGGGCCGCCCGCGACGACCTTCACGTCCAGGCCGAGTTCCCGCCAGATCCCCTTCACCTTCGCGGCGAAATATCCGCCGTGCTCGGCTTCGGGATACCAGTCGTGGATGAAGGTGACCTTGTGCAGCGGCTTGTTGGTCCCGTCTGCCGCGGCAGCGGTCGACGGATCGGACGTCTGCTTGGAGCAACCCGCCACAATCAGAGCCAAGAGGAGACAGAGCTGCGTGACAGGCCGGAAGAAGAACCGCCCCGGGGAAGAATTGGGTTTCATCGGTTGAGTCGAAGAGAGGACGGGCCTCATTGGAAAAAGGCCCTCCGCCGGCCAAGCCGGCGGAGGGTTTGCACAGGAGGAACCAACTCAGAACTTGAACTTGATCTGCCCGCTGATGCTGAACGGCTTTTCGGGGTAGATCACATCGTTGCCGGCGAAGCTGGGATCGATGGACGTCCAGTTGCGCTCGTCGGTGATGTTGAAAAAGTTGACCTGCGCCTCCCACTTCTTCTGTTTGTAGAAGACGAAGGCGTTGATCGTGTATTGGGCGGGGATGATCAGGGAGCCTTCCTGGTTCTGCCACTGTTCGCCGGTTATCTGCGGCCCGATGCTGGCGCCGAGGCCGTTGTCGAACTGGTAGGTAACGTAGGCGTTGAACATGACCTGGGGAACGCTCGCTGCGCGCTGTTTTCCCGCAGGTTTCGTCCGCCCGTTGGCCGAGTTGTAGTTCGGGCTGCCGAAGCCGGTTCCCGACTGGCCGTCGACGATGAATCCGACCGGATACCCGTCGCGGTAGTTGTAGGTCTGCTGGTAGCCGAAATCGTCCTGCGTGGCGTCCTGGTAGGTGAAGTTCGCCGAGGCATTGAAGTTGCGGTTCGGCTGGTAGAAGGCCTCCAACTCAATGCCCTTCGTCTCGATGCCGATGGGAGGTCCGACGAGCTGGGGCGCTTGGCGGGTTTGTTGGAACACGGCGGCGCTGAGGAACACTTTGTTGTCCAGAATGCTCGCCTTGCTGCCGAACTCGATCAGTTCGCTTTCCGACTGCAGGGAGCGCTTGAGGCCAGCCTTGCCTCCCGTCGCGTCCACACCGCCGAAGTTACCGCTGCCCTGCACGGCGTTGACGAGGTTGTAGGTGACATAGGACGAGAGTGAAGGTGTCCACTTGTAGATGCCGGAGACGAACACGGACCCGTTCAGGACCGTTTCGCTCGCGTCATAGAACGCACCGGCAGCTTGGTTGGCAAACACCGGGCTGTTCGCCGAAGCGTCGTAGTAGTCGCCGCGGCCGCCAACAACGACGCTGAACTTCTCGTGCAGCTTGAGGTCCCACTGGGTAAAGAACCCGGTTTGAAAGAGCGTGGACTCCTGGTTGCCGTTGCTCGGGAAAGGATTGCCGCCGTATCCCGGGGCTCCAGGAATATTGAAACCAGAGCCGCCATAGCTGGTGCCGGGAACATGGCCAGGAAGGATGAAGGTCGAAGGATTGGCAGTGACGTCGTAGAGGAAGAACGGTTCGGTTCCGAAATCCTGGTAGGCCAGGAGCTTCGAGTAGCGGATATCAACGCCGGAGATCGTCTTGATGGGGAGCTCCCAGCTTCCAATCTTCGGAGCAAACTCGATGTGGGCCTCGGTGCGATTGTTGATCATCCAGTTTTCCGGCACCCACTCGGTGTAACCGTAGCCCGAGATCTTCCGGCTCTCCTGCGTTTCTCCGTAGGCCCGGTTGATGACCTTGGCAGTGTCGCTCACCGTGTAGGTGGCGATCATCTGGGACGAGAATTTGTTCCCGGCCGCGCTGTCGAAGGGCGCGTTGATGGTCTGGTAACCGTAGACGTGCTTGCGGGTAGCAGTGGCTGGATCAAGCTGCGCGAAAAAGGGACCTGACGTGATCGCGCCGCCGAAGATGTTGTTCGGTTTCACCGGGCCGGCGATGTAGGTCCAGTCGTCGATCAACTCCTGGGTGACGCGGTTGATGCCGATGACTTCGTTGAAGCGCGACGTGTAGTATTGGGCGTTCCAGTCGATCGAAAGCTTGTCGGTCGGGTTCCAGGTCAACGCCGCGTAGATATCTTGCGTGTTGTCTTTGACGTTCCGGTAGTAGCTCTCCGCCTCGCGTCCGAGGTAGCTGACGCGGTAGGCCAGCTTGTTGTTGATCGGACCGCCCACGTCCACGATCCATTCGGGGCTGAAGTAGGACTGGCCTCCGGGAACATAGGTTCCGAGGCGGGTCGTAATGTCGCCGTGGAAACCGTCGAAGAACGGCACCTTTGTGACGAAGTTCACGTAGCCGGCGGGACCCTGGCCCTGCGGACCGTAGACGGCCGAACCGGGTCCCTTGACGATATCCATCGCCTCAACCTGGTTGAAACTCGCGAGCAGGGAGTTGCGGCTGTAGATGGTCCGCTGTCCGTTCTGGTAGATCTCGGACAGTTCACCGCGGATGACGGGCACGTTGGCCAAGCCGTAACGCGAAGGCGTATAAACCCCCGGGGAATACTGGTTGAAGTCGGTGGCGCGGGAAATTCCGCGGGCCTCCATCTGCGCCTTGGTCACGAGCGAAACGGACCTCGGCGTGTCGATGATGCTTCGATCGTCGCCCATGACCGACGACACCGGTCTGGCCGTTGGGAGGACGGTTTCCTCGATGGCGAGACCCTCGACCACTACGCGTTTCATCACGTTCGTCGCTTCTTGCGCCGTCGCCGTCGTTGCGAAGGTCGAGGCAGCCAGCGTGGTGGCAAGGCCACCGTAGCGGAGCAGTTTCCTGCGGGTTGATATGCGAGATTTCATGTTCCGAATTTCAGGTTGGTTGGAGAGCTGGCGTGGACACGCCGGGGAATCGATTGATGAACCCTGCCTCGAACCCATTAGCAGCACCGATACCAACCTCTATTTCCAGCGCCTGTGTTCGACCGATCAGGGGCTATCGGGAATTGCTTGGTGCCAAACAATCGCGTGCCAGCCGAACGTTTCTGCGATGTCAGCCTTCTCTCGGCGCTCGCTCGAGTGTCCGGCTGTGTTGGTGTTGTGAATTGGCCAAGCTGAAATGAAACAGGCCAGCCGATGCCAAAGGCTGCAGAATGTCGCGTTCTTGTCACCAGTTCGGGAATCGAGCGGAGAACCAGTCCGCGAATCCCACCAGACGTTCTTCTCCGCCCCGGAGCGCGATGACCTGGAATCCTATTCCGGTCGATTCGCCGTTCGGACGCCAGGGCACCGTCAGGACCGGCCAGCAGCCGAGGCTGGCCGGCGTTGTCAGCTTCAGGATGCGTGGCCGATTGGAGGATTGATCCTCGCCCGCAAGCAGCGCAGGAACCGGCGTTGCGGGAAGGACAAGAAGGTGGTGTGGGTTGAATGCTTCGGACCAGCGCGTCACCGAAGAGTGCCTTGCATCTTCGAGTTCAGTGAGGCGGGTGTCCTTGATTCCTTTGCCCCATTCCAGGCGGCTCAGCACCGGGGTCGAGTAGTGCTCCGCGTGGATTTCCAACATTCCCCGATGTTTCAGCCACGCTTCGTGCGCCTGCATCGGCGCGAAGATCTCTCCTGCCTTTTCCATTCCCGGTAGGTTCGCTTCCTCTGCCGCTAAGCCCGTATCGGAAAGCAGGGCCATGAACTGTTTCCGCGCTTCCAATACCGTGGGATCACACCCTTGGAGAATGGGGCCGCCGATGAATCCGATTTGCGAAGGCGGCTCCGCTTCGAGATGGGGTCGGAGTGCGCGGGCGACGAATCCGAAGTCTCCCAGGTGGCGTTGGATCCAGCCAAGCGTGTCGAAGCTGGGTGCCAGCGGAAACACGCCGGAATGGTCCGGGAACCAGTCACGCGAACGAAAGCTCACGAGACCGCACAACGCGGCGGGCACCCGCAGTGAACCGCCCGTATCCGTCCCGAGCGCGATGCACGCCGCTCCGCCAAGAACCGAAGCGGCTGCGCCGCTGCTGGAACCTCCGGTCAACCGTTTCGGATCCCCCGGAATGGTGCAGTCTCCGAAACGCGGGTTCTCACCCGTGATCCCATAGGCGAATTCGTTCAGATTGGTTTTGCCGGCGAGGCATCCCCCCAGCATCCGCCACAGGTCAACGAAGGGGGCGTGGCGTCGGGGGATTGCCCGGATGTCGGCATAGAATCCGGAACCGCAGCTCGTGGGTTCGTCTGCTATGTCGATCAGGTCCTTCACCGAAATTGGTAGGCCCAACAGTGGAGGCCTGCTCGTCCGGCCCTGGAATTCCGACGAAAGCATTTCAGCGCGGAGTCGGATCGGCTCCGGCTCG
>Ga0163144_10006058_pt1 | contig 26774 bp, 18 predicted proteins | sample OliLak19BULKMAT1_FD_123175 | JGI IMG/M metagenome (GOLD analysis project Ga0163144, IMG submission 123175) | Freshwater microbial mat bacterial communities from Lake Vanda, McMurdo Dry Valleys, Antarctica - Oligotrophic Lake LV.19.BULKMAT1 | ecosystem: Environmental > Aquatic > Freshwater >...
AAGAGCCCCCTGCCGGAATCGAACCAGCGACCTACTGATTACAAGTCAGTTGCTCTACCAGCTGAGCTAAGGAGGCTTAAATGAGGTGCAAAAATAATGGAAGACTTTGGTTTTGCAAGCCCTTGCTAAACGGTTTTCAGCAGTTTCAATTGTTTTTTCAACTCAATCAAATGTTGGCTGGCTTCTTCAATCTTGCCGTTAAATTCCTGCTTCAGCTTCTCAGCATTTTTAGAACGTCCAAAAAACTCCAGGTTGTTGCGCAGCACCGCCAGATCATTCTCTGCCTTGGTGATCTGCTTACGCAACGTCTGCTCCTTCTGATATATTTTACGCTCGGCCTGTGGGTCGTTGCGCAAGTTGGTCAGTTGTGATTCCAGATTGATGCGGTCTTTTTCATCGGCATTCAGTCCGCCAATGGATTCAATATATTTTGATGTGGCTTCGCTGAAACGACTCTTCACAGAAGCCATCACTTGCTTAGGCACAAAACCAATGGCATTAAACTGTGCCTGCAATTCTTGCAATGCCTCCAACGATCCATTTCCTGCCTTGGCTGCCTTCAACAAATCTTCTAAGATCACTTCCTTCTTCTTAAGATTTTCATCCTGCTCCTGGTCTGCTTTTTCCTGCGAACCCCTGCGATGCTCAAAGAAGAAGTCACATGCTTCCTTAAATTCCTGATAAATCTTTTCTCTTTGCTTCTCAGGCACCGGTCCTACTTCCTTCCACTTCTTCTGTAGGTCAATCATTTCTTGCGAGGTCTTCGACCAGTCTTCACTTTCTTTCAGTTCTCGTGCGCGCTTCACCAATTCCTGTTTTGCTTTCAGGTTGTTGCCACGCTCTTCATCCAGCTTTTTAAAGAAAATGCCTTTGCTATGAAAGAAGGTTTTGAAAGCCGTCCAGAATTTTTTGTTCAGGTCCTTGGCCTTTGCGCGGGGCACCGCACCTACGGCATCCCAATTCTTTTGGAGTTCTAAAATCTGTTGCGTCTTCTGATTCCAATCTTTGATACGATCGGTGGCAAAAGAACCAAACGATTCAATCTCCGATAAAAGTTGTGCTTTGGTCTCGAGATTATTTTGCAATTCTACCTGCAACCCAGCAACGAACGCATCACGTCTTGCATACACTTCGTCAGAGGCTTTCTTAAAACGCTGCCACACGGTCTCCTGATCTTCCTTGGGCACAGGGCCGATGTGCTTGAAGTCGTGATGCAATTCATTCAAGTCGCGCACGGCATCTTTAAGCAAAGTCACTTCACTCAATCGTTCTGCTTTTGTGCAGATATCGAGTTTGGCTTCCAGGTTTTTCTTGCGATCTAATTCTTTTAATTCAAAATAGATGGAGCGGTGATCATAGAACCGATCAATTAATGCATTGTAATTCGCCCATAGCGTTTTGATGTTTGACACCGGCACGGGGCCCACCTGCTTCCACTGTTGTTGCAGCTCTTTGAATACATGGAATGAATTGGAGTTGTCATCTCCATCAATCAGTGCGCGAAGGCGTTCCAGTATTTCATTCTTCTTGCGAAGATTATCTGACTTTTTTTCTTCCTGGCTTTTATAAAATTGATTTCGCTTATCGCGGATGAGTTTTAGTGTTGCTTCAAAAGCGTGGTCCGTTTCATCGATGCGATATTCAAAGTCATCTGCCAGGCCACCGGCATTTTTAAACTTAATCATCGCCTCAGATTTTTCATGGGCTCTCATCTCATCCACCAATGGTTTTATTTCTTTGAGGATCGCGTCTGATTTTTTAAAGTCTTCGGCCTTGGCTAATTCTTTCACCAATTCAACCAGCTCTTTTTTAGAGAGGTGTGAATAATCAGGCAGCACATGATCTTCAGGTTCAATCGCAGTGTCATCCGCGATGAGTAGTTCCTTTTCCGCGGACTTTTCCTCCACTACCATAAAAGCAGAACCGGAACCTTCCTCCCCTGCAACCAATTCTTTCTCTTGGTTCACCTCTTTATCGTTTTCCATTATCAAACCCCTTAAAGGGACGGTAAAAATACTAAAATCCTTTAATTCATTCGGGGATCGGCCGGGTAATTCGAATAAACTGAAAAACGGCCACCCAGCTCCTGCAACGCCCTCTTCCACATTTGATCCGGTAAGGTCTCAAAGATCAATTCCTGCGAAACACGGTCACTGACGATCCATGAATTGAGTTTTAGTTCTTCCTGCAGCTGGTCGGGCGACCATCCGCTATAGCCTAAAAAGAACTTTATTTCAGTAAAGGAGAGCTTTTGGTCGTCTATCAAGGTAAGCAGTTGCTCAAAATTGCCCCCCCAGTATATTCCATTTTCCAATTCAATGGCATCTTCAAGGTCGCCATAGCGGTGAATGAAATGCAGGGTGTCTTGCTGTACGGGCCCTCCAATGTAGATTTGAGCGTCCAAACCCTTTAAATCATCCATCACTTCACTTACGTGTGATTCGGAAGGCTTATTGAGGATAAACCCTACGGAGCCTTCTTCGTTATGCTCGGTAAGCAAAATGACGGTGCGCTCAAAGTTAGGATCTGCCAGGTAAGGTTCCGACAATAACAGTCTTCCTTTCTGCAGATCAATTTTATTTCGGTATTCAAAAAACTCCATATCGTTTTCGGTTTAATGAACGCTTTACAGCAATTACAGCTTCCTTTAGAAATATAATCTTAAGAAAGACAAGGTTTTTGTGAGAAGCAAACTTTGGATTTACTAATTTTTGACAAATTATAAACACCATGGCCTCCCTTTCAGAAATAAGAAAAGAGTATTCGAAAGAAACATTAGATATCATCTCCGGTGGAAAAGATCCCATTCACTTATTTGAGAAATGGTTTGATGAAGCAGTAAGAGCAGAAGCATTGGAACCCAACGCCATGAACCTATCAACGGTAACGGAAGACGGAAGGCCCACTGCGCGAATTGTTTTGCTGAAAGGACTGGAACAAGGAAAGTTTTTATTCTATACCAACTATCAAAGTAAGAAGGGTAAAGCACTTGAGAATAATCCTGCTTGCGCACTCACGTTCTTCTGGCCAGAGTTGGAAAGACAAGTGCGTATTGAAGGAATTAGTCATCGTGTTGATTCAAGCACTTCCGAAAAATATTTTCAAAGCAGACCACGCGGTAGTCAGATTGGTGCGTGGGCATCGCCACAAAGCAGTGTGATCGCCAATCGTTCATTATTGGAAGAACGGGTAAAAGAACTCGAGAAAAAATTTAAAGACAAGGCGCTAATACCCAAGCCTCACCAATGGGGCGGCTATGCGGTAGATCCTGTTGAAATAGAATTCTGGCAAGGAAGGCCCAGTCGTTTGCACGACCGGATTGTCTTTTCCAAAAAAGATGTAAAAGATACCTGGACAATTAACCGATTAGCTCCGTAATGCTTAACTCCCATTCACAGAATAATACAATCAGTGAATCTGTGGCTTTATCGGATGGAGAATAAATTATCTACACCAATACTTCTTCGCACAGTAAAGCCCTCACCAAATTTAACTCCGATGGCATGTCCATATTCCTGCGCACGGGATTCCAGCATTTTCATGAAGGATGGATTGGAGATATACGTTTCCGGCTCATTACTTTGTGGATCGTAAAACTGAGTCTTATAAGCACGGATGGATTCCATCTTGGTATTCCATTGCTCTGCGATATCTACAATAAAGTCTGGTTGAATATATTGACTTTGAATGAAGTGGTATAAAGCTTTTGGTCTCCACGGAAGTTGTTTCTTTCCTTCGTGGGTAGTTTCAACTTTTACCAGGCCTGCAATAAAGCTGGAGTCGAACGATAGCCCCGCTCCTTTTCCATGATCCGGATGACGGTCATAAATGGCATTGGCAAGAATGATCTCTGGCTGATACTTGCGAATGACTTTGGCTACTTCAATCTGATGGTGCTCATCGTTTTGAAAAAAGCCATCGCGAAAGTTTAAGTTCTCGCGAACAGAGAGACCTAATATTTTTGATGATGCCGCAGCTTCGGCATCGCGCGTTTGCACGGAGCCACGTGTACCTAACTCACCCCTCGTGAAATCGATAACACCCACTTTATGACCGAGCGCTACTTGCCTGGCGATGGTGCCGCCACATCCTAATTCTGCATCATCAGGGTGAGCCGCTAAAACCATTATATCCAGTTTGATATCCATCGCTTCTTAATGAGTCGTTTCCATTTCTCTCGCAGCCAAAAACTTCTCTGCATCCAGGGCACCCATGCAACCGCTACCGGCAGCGGTAATGGCTTGCCTGTAAACCTTGTCCGCCACATCGCCCACAGCAAAAACACCTTCCACATTCGTGTGTGTTGAGCCGGGTTGCACCTTCAGGTATCCGGATTCATCCATAGTCAATTGACCTTTAAAGATGTCGGTATTTGGCTTATGGCCAATGGCTAAAAAGAAACCCTTAACTGCGATATCTTTCTTCTCACCGGTCTTCGTATTGGATAGGCGCACTCCATTCACACCATTGTCGTCACCGAGAATTTCATCGGTTTCTGTATTCCAATGGATCTCTATGTTAGGTGAATTTAACACCCTCTGCTGCATGATTTTAGAGGCCCTCATTTCATCTCTTCGTACAATCAAATGAACCTTTGTACAAAGCTTGGAAAGATAAGTAGATTCTTCGGCTGCCGAGTCTCCTGCGCCAACTACCGCTACCTCTTTGCCTCTGTAAAAATAGCCGTCACACACCGCGCAGGCAGACACCCCGCGATTCGCATAGGTCTCTTCGGAAGGTATGCCCAGGTATTTGGCGGTGGCTCCCGTTGCAATGATGATAGCCTCTGCCGTGATCGTATCTTTTTCATCTACCACAACCTTTAATGGGTAGGTAGAAAAATCAACAGAGGTTATTAATCCATAACTCACTTTCGTTCCGAAGCGCTCCGCTTGCTTTTGCAGATCCATCATCATCTGGGGCCCGTTTATTCCTTCCGGATAACCGGGAAAGTTCTCTACATCATTGGTGATGGTAAGCTGTCCGCCCGGTTGGCCACCGGTATAAAGAACCGGGGTTAGTCCGGCCCGGGCTGCATAGATGGCCGCTGTATATCCGGCTGGGCCTGAACCGATGATCAACACTTTTTCTTTATCCCTTTCCATAATCTTTCGTTTTAGAAATTATTTAACAAAAAGGGTCTCACCTGATGAGACCCTTAATTTTATACTAACATGACATAATACTATTAACCTAAATAAGGCTTTAATGCTTTGCTTCTTGAGGTATGACGCAGTCTGCGGATGGCTTTTTCTTTGATCTGGCGCACACGCTCACGGGTCAGGCTGAACTTCTCGCCAATCTCCTCCAATGTCATAGCATGCTCACCATTCAAACCAAAGTACACGGTGATCACATCCGACTCGCGTTGTGTCAACGTAGATAATGCGCGCTGGACTTCCCTTCTCAAAGAATCAGTCATTAAGCCTGAATCGGGTGTTTCTTCACTGTCATTTTCCAATACATCCAATAAGCTGTTTTCTTCGCCTTGCACGAAGGGAGCATCCATGGAAACATGACGACCAGAAATCTTCATGGTATCGACTACTTCTGCCGTTGTAACTTCCAGTACATCGGCTAATTCTTCGGGTGAAGGTTCGCGTTCAAACTTCTGCTCTAACTCTGAGAATGTTTTGGATATTTTGTTCAGCGATCCCACCCGGTTCAATGGCAAGCGAACGATGCGGGATTGTTCTGCCAATGCCTGAAGGATAGACTGGCGAATCCACCATACTGCATAGGATATAAATTTGAAACCCCGGGTTTCATCAAAGCGCTGAGCGGCTTTAATCAATCCGAGGTTTCCTTCATTGATCAGATCACCAAGGGAAAGCCCCTGGTTCTGATATTGTTTTGCTACTGAAACCACAAAGCGCAAATTGGCTTCCGTCAATTTCTCTAATGCAATTTGATCACCTTCTTTAATTCTCTTGGCGAGTTCAACTTCTTCATCGGGCGTAAGCAGATCCACTTTACCGATCTCCTGAAGATACTTATCCAGCGATTGGCTCTCGCGGTTGGTAATCTGCTTGCTGATCTTTAATTGTCTCATTGCGCTATCTAGTGGTTAAATTCTAAACACGTAAAGTCGAAAAATTAGTTCCAAAAAGCTGAATTCGCAAGTTTATGCAGACGCTGTTTCTTCTTTTCTGGGAGGCTTAGGTAATAACACTTTGCGTGAAAGACGATATTTACCGGTCTTTTTATCTACTTCTACCAATTTTACTTTTACCTGCTCACCCACTTCCATTACTCCGTCCATAGTTTCGAGACGTTCCCACTTGATTTCGGAGATATGTAATAGTCCGTCTTTGCCCGGCATGAATTCCACGAAAGCACCAAACGGCATGATGGACTTTACAACGCCATCATATACCTCACCAACATCAGGAACTGCTACAATTGCTTTCACGCGTTTAACCGCTGCGTCCATCACATCTTGATTAGTAGCAAAAATATTTACAATGCCTCTGTTGCCCACTTCTTCAATCACAATAGTAGCACCCGTGGTCTTTTGTATTTCCTGAACTACTTTACCGCCTGGCCCGATTACTGCGCCTATCATTTCTTTCTCAATAGAGATGGTTACAGCGCGAGGAGCATGCGGCTTCAAATCAGCCTTGGATTCAGAAATGGTTTTCTTCATTTCATTCAAGATATGAAGTCGACCTTCTTTCGCTTGATCCAATGCTTCTCTTAAAACATCATAGGTTAATCCGTCTACCTTAAGGTCCATCTGGCAAGCCGTGATACCTTTTTCAGTACCCGTAACTTTAAAGTCCATATCTCCGAGGTGATCTTCATCGCCAAGGATATCGGAAAGGATAGCATATTTCTTTGTAACGCTGTCGGAGATCATACCCATAGCGATTCCGGATACCGGGGAGGAAATCTTAATACCTGCATCCATCAACGCCAGTGAACCGGCACATACGGTAGCCATGGATGAAGAACCATTTGATTCCAAAATATCGGAAACTACACGAATTGTGTAGGGGCTTTCAGTCATATTAGGAAGCACTTGCTTCAAAGCTCGCATGGCAAGGTTTCCATGTCCTATTTCTCTTCTACCCGGCCCGCGGTTAGGCTTCACTTCACCTGTTGAAAATCCGGGAAAGTTATAGTGCAGGATAAACTTATTAGTACCATCAAACATGGCACCATCAATCATCTGTTCGTCCAGCTTCGTTCCCAAGGTTACCGTAGTCAACGATTGGGTTTCGCCTCGAGTAAATACAGAAGATCCGTGTGCAGAAGGTAAGTAATCAATTTCAGAAGTTATCTGTCTGATTTCATTAGTCTTACGTCCATCCAAACGAACCTTTTCGTTAAGAACAAGATTGCGGCAAGCCGCCTTTTGAATATCCTTATAGTATTTTTTTACCAGGTCCTTCTTGACTGTTGTGTCTTCAGGCAATGAAGCGAGATATTCCTCAGCAATTTTGCCGAATAATTCCGATCTCTGATGCTTGTTTGCGAGCTGCTGACGAGCTACATCATACACCTTATCATAAAGCAATTTGAAAAGTTCTGCTTTGAAAGCCTCATCTTTTACTTCATGCTCATATACTCTTTTCTGTGTCTTACCGGCTGCTGCTGCAAGCTCCAATTGGAGTTGACACTGCACCTTGATGGCATCGTGCGCCAGCTTAAGTGCCTCCAGCATATCAGTTTCATTAATCTCTTTACACTCACCTTCAACCATCAGAATGTTATCAATGGATGCGGCCACTATAAAATCTAAATCAGCTTTTTCTTTTTGCTCTAAAGTAGGATTGATAATATACTGACCACCAAGCCTGATAACCCTTACTTCTGAAATTGGTCCTTGAAATGGGATATCAGAAACGGCCAACGCAGCCGAAGCAGCAAAAGCAGCGAGTGAATCCGGCAACGCGTTGACATCACCCGAGATAAGTTGAATAGCTATTTGTGTTTCTGCATGATAGTCATCGGGAAACAAAGGACGAATGGCGCGATCCACCAAACGGCTGATCAGCACTTCATAATCAGAAAGTCTTCCCTCGCGCTTCAGGAACCCACCGGGTATCTTACCTGTAGAGGCAAATCTTTCCTGGTAATCAACCGACATGGGTAAAAAATCAACCCCATCTTTTGCAGTTTGTGCTGCCACCGCGGTAGCAAGCAGCATGGTGTCTCCCATGCGAAGTACGACAGCCCCGTCCGCCTGGCGGGCTAGTTTTCCAGTTTCAATTGTAATCTGGCGTCCATCAGGGAGCGCACAGGATTTAGTGATAATAGTTGAGTTCATTAGATATGAGTTATTTAGAAAGGCCTACAATTCACAGCCTTTCAGTAGTTTATAAAAAAGCAAATAGGGAATCTGAATTGATTCCCTATCTGCTTAAAGCGAATGCTTATTTTCTTAGTTCCAGGTCTGCAAGAACAGATCTGTATCTTTCAATATTGGTTCTTTGAAGGTAATTAAGCAATTTCTTGCGTTGTCCTACCAATCTCAAAAGACCTGTCTGAGTAGAATAATCTTTTCTTTGGCCCTTCAGGTGAGTGGTCAAATGATTAATCCGATACGTAAATAGGGCAATTTGCGACTCTGGTGAGCCAGTGTCGGTCTTTTTCTTAGCGAAGCCATGCTTGCTAAACAATTCCTGCTTCTTTTCTGAATTGAGGTACATCTCTGGTAAAGTTTATCTTTTTCTAATTTGACGCGCAAAAGTATCCTTATCGATGGTAAAAAGCAAGTTATATGTGAAAGTTCGTTGGGGCGGTTTTTGTAAATCTGCGTTTTAGCTTATCCCAAACCACGTTATAGAAATCTGCGTCAAAAAGCCGGGCATCGGCCCTGGCCTGTTTTAGGAATATTAATCCTATAGTCACCAGCACAATGTTAGCTAGCCACATACCCTCGGCAACAGCAAGAACACTTTGTTTGGCCCATTTCTCTCCTATAAGCGAGAGCACATAGAAAACGATGAAGAATAATATCGATACCAATACAGGCACACCCAAGCCACCCTTTTTAATGATAGAGCCGAGGGGCGCCCCAATCAAAAACATGGCAATACAGGCAATGGAATTAGCAAGAATCTTGTGCCACTGAACTTCAAATTGGGTAAATTGTTCGTTATGAGATTTAATTTGCTCGTTGGCATTATACAGCTGGCTTTTAACCATCCTCACCTGGTTGGAAGCAACACTTATATCACTGCGTGAATACGGTGTTTTGAAAATACTGTCTGAAAGTGACCTGACTTTGTCTGAAATCAATATTTTTCCATCCCATGCATTGCGAACACCAACAACTTGGTTGGGTGGCACTTTTTCTGCATTATTACTATTAATCAAGAATATGGAATCTCGTTCACGTTTAAGTTTCTTTATATCTTCCGGCCAGGCAATCGTATCTTTTTTTAAGTGGTAATTGAACACCTGGCTGCTGGTGTTATAAATCGAAAGTTGCTGTGTTTTTATCTCTGTGTTAACTGAGTCCATGTCAAACTTCAGTTGTTTCATATTGCGCATAATGCGGTTGCTCTGAAACCATTTCTTGTCGGTGCGGTTCAATCCAAAGGAAGAGAGATCAAATACAATTTGTGTTTTTGCGAACTTGGTCTTTCGAAATGTTTCTTCATTACCTTGACCTGAAGAAACATCAGTGCCTGATCCAGCCCCCTCAATGTAATTATTACCATTGAACAACTCCAGTTTTAAATACTGGTTGTTCATAAAGGTGTACATCCTCCCTGAGTCAGCCTTCGTCACTTCTTTGTTACCTGTCCGGCCACGATGATCATAAATGGTAATGCCTTTTAAAACACCATCTTCCTGAAATTTTTCATCGACCTTGATACTGATGTCAGGGATTGCGTTATAAAAAGCTCCGGGACGCAAGTCCAGGGCCGGCTTTTTTTGCTTGATGTCATACAACAAACTATAGGCTTCCAACGCTGCCTTGGGCACCAGATAATTACCTACAATAAACGCCCCCAGCGTCACGAATAAAACAAATACAAAAATTGGCAGAAGGCTTCGTACCAAGGATACCCCCAGGCTTTTTATGGCAGTTAGTTCGAAATGCTCCCCCAGGTTGCCAAAAGTGATCAGGGATGAAAGTAAAACAGCCAAAGGCAGAGCCACCGGGGTGTTAAAGATAGCAAAGTAAAAAAGCAACTGCCCGATTACATCCCAGCCCAGATCTTTGCCGATGATATCATCAAAATACTTCAGCATATGGATGTTCAATAGAATGAATACCACCACCAAAAAGGTGAGAATAAATGGACCCAGAAAAGAAGCTAGAATTAGCTTATCAATCTTTTTCATTTGCACAGCGGCAAAGATAATGTCAAAAACAAGGCCATTTAATTTTTTAATAAAATATCCCAGGCAGATGGTCGCTGTATTTTGATAATGAGAAAAGTTTGTATGTTTGCGCCTCAAAATCAGGATAGGGCACAAATTGTTAGATGTAATGCCCTTATCACTCAAGCTGATTAAGTAACTTAGTGAGAATAAAGGCGTAGCTCTGTCGTCCCGATTGCTAATAGGGAAGAGCGTTAAAAAGTAAATTGGCGCGGTAGCTCAGGTGGTTAGAGCGTTGGATTCATAACCCAAAGGTCGGGGGTTCAACTCCCCCCCGCGCTACTTAATATTTCAATCTTCTCTCTTGAATCAAATTTAGAGGCCTGGTTGGCTTCTCACAATGCTGAAAGGGAAAATGGCATACCTAATATTCCGACAGTCATAATTCTTGTCCCTTATCAATGTTCACGCTATAAATTCTTCCTATTGACATACTGGTCAAATCCAAGGCGCAAAATCATCTTTCACATGCAGCACTAATTTTAAGGCTTGTAAATCGAAAGAATATTCTAGTGAATACTAATTGAAAGTATGACACCTTTCAACTAAAAAAGTGCCACCGGAGTAATTCATATCATATTAATACACATCAACTGATCAGATGTCATTTAATAAGAATGATTTTAGTCATATTAATTAACCTTATCTTCATTCTAACTAATTACTAACTTCTGGCAGTCGTCAGGTAATGTTTTACCCGGAATACAGGAATTTGCTTTTTAATTTGTCGTTAATCAAAAATTGATTTAAATTAAAATCAAAACGAAGCCACCATGGTTAAAGGAACTAAAAAACTATTTACTGCCGATTTTGAGATCCATGCTTCGATAAAAATGCTTTATCCGTATATTCAAACTGCGAGCGGATTATCAGAATGGTTTGCCGATGATGTGAATATAAGCCCAGAAAAAGTTTTCACTTTTGTTTGGGATAATGAAGATCATAAGGCAATTATGAGTGCTCACCGAACTAATCACTTTGCACGATTCGAATATCTTCCTGAATCAAAAGAAGATGAGAAGGACCCTTCCTATTTTGAATTGCGTTTAGAGATCAACGAGCTTACACAAACCACCTTTCTTAAAGTGGTCGACTATTCTGAAATGGATGATGTGGATGAATTGCATGATCTATGGCAAGGATTAATCGAAAACCTCAAAAAGGTAGTTGGGGGCTGATCCGCATTCTTTCCGCTTAAGTTCACTTCATAAATTAGCACTAATTTCTAATTTTGTGAGCGTCACTTTTTAGTGACGCCAATTTGTTTATTACCTATTAACCTGATTTATGCTACCATCCATTAACCCCGCTGAAACTACCTCCTGGCAACAACTAACGGGACATCTTTTGACAATGCAAGCCACACACATGCGCGAGCTATTTGAAGAAGATCCGAAGCGCTTTGAAAAGTTTCAAATTACCCTTAATGATATTCTCATTGACTATTCTAAAAATATTGTCACCGATGAGACTATGAATTTACTGTTCGATCTTGCGCATGAAGTTCAATTGAAGGATGCCATGGATGCCATGTTCAATGGCGACAAGATCAATCAGACTGAACATCGCTCTGTGCTGCACATCGCTTTGCGAAATCTATCCAATACACCGATCCACGTTGATGGCGAAAATATTATGCCCCACGTGAATGCTGTGCTCGGGCAAATGCAGAAATTTTCAAACCGCTTAATAAGTGGAGAATGGAAAGGTTTTACAGGAAAGGCTATCACCGATATTGTAAACATTGGCATTGGTGGTTCTGACTTAGGACCGCTCATGGTTACGGAGGCATTAAGGCCTTATCATAAAAACATAATTCCTCATTTTGTTTCCAATGTAGATGGCACTCATATCGCAGAGACGCTAAAAAAATTAAATCCAGAAACAACACTTTTCATCATTGCATCGAAGACCTTCACTACACAAGAAACTATGACGAATGCGGAATCAGCAAAGTCCTGGTTCCTAGAAAAAACAAACGGACAAGGTGACGTGGCAAAGCATTTTGTAGCCGTCTCCACGAATACAAAAGCGGTGACTGCCTTTGGCATAGCCCCTGAAAATATGTTTGTGTTTTGGGATTGGGTGGGTGGACGTTATTCATTGTGGTCCTCCATTGGTTTGTCTATTGCCTGCACCATCGGCTATGATAATTTTAAGCAGTTGCTGGAGGGGGCTCATGAAGCGGATAATCATTTTAAGAATGAACCTTTTGAAAAAAATATTCCTGTAATCCTTGCTCTTTTAGGAATCTGGTATTCAAATTTCTTTGAGGCCCATTCAGAAGCGATCCTTCCCTATGATCAATATCTTCATCGCTTTGCCGCTTATTTTCAGCAAGGAAATATGGAGAGCAATGGAAAATCGGTTGATCGCGATGGACAACCAGTGCTCTATCAGACGGGTCCCATTATCTGGGGCGAGCCGGGCACGAATGGACAGCACGCATTTTATCAACTCATTCATCAAGGCACTAAAATCATACCCTGTGATTTTATTGCGCCTGCCATCAGTCACAATCAGGTTGGTGATCACCACGATAAACTTTTGTCAAACTATTTCGCTCAAACAGAAGCATTGATGGTTGGCAAAACGGAAGAGCAAGTGGAGAAAGAACTCCTGGCAGCAGGAATGAGTAAAGAGGAAATCAAGTTTCATCTACCGTACCGGGTGTTTAATGGTAATCGACCTACCAATTCGATAATGTTCAAGAAGCTTACTCCCCGCACGCTGGGAACACTCATCGCATTGTATGAACACAAAATATTTGTGCAGGGTGTCATCTGGAACATCTTCAGTTTCGATCAATGGGGTGTAGAATTAGGTAAAGTGTTGGCCAAGAAAATTCTTCCGGAACTCACCTCAACGGACATAATTTCTTCGCATGATGCCTCCACCAACGGACTTATCAATTATTTCAAACGATTGAAATCTGAATAACTTTTAATCTTCTTGTAAAACATTCTTTTAACTGTATTTTTGGATCTTCGACTAAACGAATGAATTCAACTATTTCGAAGATCGGAGTATTTACCTCCGGTGGAGATGCTCCTGGAATGAATGCCGCATTGCGTGCCGTAGTCAGAGCTTCCATTTATTACAAGAAAGAAGTGTACGGAATCATGCAAGGTTACGAAGGCATGATCAGCGGTGAAATTGTTAAACTCGGAGCTCGCTCTGTGGGTAACATTATTCAGCGAGGAGGTACTATTTTAAAATCAGCACGGAGCGCTGAATTCCGTACGAAAGAAGGTAGGGAAAAAGCCTACGCCAATATTAATAAAAATGGCATAGATGCATTGGTAGCCATTGGTGGCGATGGAACGTTCACCGGACTTCATAAATTTTACGAAGAGTACGCCATTCCCTCTATTTGTATCCCTGGTACTATTGACAATGATTTAGCGGGAACGGATTATACAATCGGTTTTGACACGGCTACCAATACCGCTGTGGAAGCCATTGACAAAATAAGAGATACAGCCATCTCGCACAATCGTCTTTTCTTTATTGAAGTGATGGGGCGCAATTCAGGATACATCGCAATTAACTGTGGAATAGCCGGAGGTGCGGTAGCAACCATTATCCCTGAAGAATCAATAACCCTCGAAGAACTTTTCAACAAACTAGATGAAGGTGGAAAGACCAATAAGAAGTCCAGCCTGATTGTGGTAGCGGAGGGAAGTAAGTTGGGTGGCGCGATGGAACTTGCCAAGAAATTTTCGGAAAGAAATAATTACTTTGACATCAAAGTTACCATCCTCGGTCACCTTCAGCGCGGAGGCACTCCTACTTATTTTGATCGCGTGCTGGCCAGCAAGATGGGTATTGCTGCTGTAGAAGGATTGCTCAAAGGTGAAAAAGATGTAATGGTTGGCATCCGCAATAATGTAATCGTATATAACAGTTTTGATACGATCATCAATCACATCCACGAGATTGATAGTGAGTCACTCAGAATAGCTAAAATTCTTTCCATCTAATCACAGCCCATGAAAGATTTAACCATCGGTATCGACATAGGAGGCACGAATACCAAATACGGCATCGTAGATCGTGAAGGAAACGTATTGCATCAGGGTAACATCCCCACAACTCAATATGAACAGTTTCAGGAATTTTTTGATGCGATGGCGGAGGCACTCCGGAAAGGGATTGCAGAGCTACCCTCCACCGCCCGGATTGTTGGGATCGGTGTTGGTGCCGCAAATGGAAATTATTATACAGGAAATATTGAGCGGGCAACCAATTTAAAATGGAAAGGTGTTCTGCCTTTGGCCCGCATGTTCAAAGATGAATTTGGAGTTCCGTGCATACTTACCAATGATGCCAATGCGGCCGCTGTTGGAGAAATGATCTACGGCAATGCCAAAAACATGAAAGACTTTGTGGTGATCACCCTTGGCACCGGCCTTGGAAGCGGTTTTGTTTGTGGAGGCGTTCTACTAAACGGACAGCATGGTATCGCGGGTGAAGTTGGGCACACATCGGTTAACCCCAATGGACGCTATTGCAATTGCGGCAAGCGCGGATGCCTGGAAACCTATGTGTCAGCAACAGGCATCAAGCGAACAGTGTATAAATTATTGGCTGATCACCTCGAGCCCAGTGAATTGCGAGGTATCAGTTTTGATAATCTTAATACCAAAATGATTAGCGAAGCTGCCAACCGTGGCGATGTTGTAGCAAAAGAAGCTTTTGAATATACGGGCAGAATTTTAGGTATGAAACTAGCAGAAACGGTTGTTCACACAGATCCAGAAGCGATCTTCCTTTTTGGTGGTTTGTCGATGGCTGGTGATTTGATTTTCAGACCTACCATCAAACACATGGAGGCTAATCTAATGCCATTATTCAGAGGAAAAGTAAAAGTACTTCCATCCGCCATGCAAAACCAGGCCGCTCCTATTTTAGGCGCAAGTAGTTTGGTATGGGATTATCTGGATAAACTACAAATGAAAGCAGAGTTGGCATAAAATCTTTATTCCACTTTTACTCCCAGATTCGCGCCAAGCAGATTAAAATAATCTACCCATTCACTTTCTATCTCTACTACCGGTTTCTTTCTATTCTCCATGGATATTTCAAAATAGAGATTCTGAGTCTTATGAAGATTAGGTTCGAGATTGAACTTCGCGAGAATAGGAAACATCCGATTCAATCGTTGAATTCGTTTCACATTTTCCCTTTCACTGCTTATTCTCTTTAGTTCTTTATAAATACTCTCCCCTGCCATTCGTGAAAGCTTGTCGGGGTCTTCAATCTTCAGGCTCCAACGATGCATCTCGGCCGCAATGCGCTCCATCTCCTTAATATTGATTTTATCTGATTGAAAAATCCTAACCAGGTCTGCATTCAAAATATATTCAAATGTGGTTTTATATGCAGGCGGAATTGGAATATTGTTATTAGACAGAGCGTTGATAAGCGGATAATCCCGATTATAACTTCTTCTCAACGAGCTTTCTAACTCTGCCATACTCTCCCTCGAAATCATATCAAGGATTTTTCTCTTTTCATCCTGAAAGAGATGCCAGATTGTGTATTTGTCGGGGCCGAAATATGTTTGAATCAATCCGATCATCTCACCCAACCTACCCTCTTCAAAAGCCTTCACCATTCTGAATTGCATACTGGCAAATTTATCCGGCTCCATGTCTAGCGAAATATTTCCAATGATGTTATGCTTACCCAGATAGATTACTGCAAAGGCAAATTTCTTTTCAGACCGCGTAACTAAAGATTTTACTTTGGTAATGCCTAACACCAATTTTTGTTCTCCTGCTTCCTTCTTAATGAAGGCGTCATTGGATGTACTGTAATTAAAAATTGTAAGCGATTCTGGTTCATCTTCAAAGATGGAGGATACCGCATAGTGCATACCTACCCGTTGCAGGTTGGTGCGCGAAGGAAGTACCTGCCTTTTATACACTTCATCTCCTGTTTCAAAGGTGGGTACGTTACTAGGCGCTTCAGAAAGTCGTTTGATAAATTCTAATTCCAGATCTTCATTACATATCTGATTTGCCAATTGAATTACCCGGCAAGCATACTGCATCACCTGAACGGTTTCAATTCCGGATATTTCATCAAAAAACCAACCACAGCTGGTGTACATCAGCATGGCATGCCGCTGCATCTCCATGATCCTTAATATCTGATTAGGATGAGCATCGCTGAGTGCTTGATCCTTTAAAAAACGTTTAACGTTATCGTCATTTCTTTTTAAAACGACATTAATATATTGGTTTCGCGCTTTCCACGGATGCTTCACTACTTTCGCTGCCTCACGTTCAAAAATATCAGATACACTTTCCCGCAACCAATCCAACGCATCGCGGAGGGGCTTGCGCCAACGTTGATGCCATCCGGGCTTACCGCTATTACATCCGCAATCTGCTTTCCATCGTTCTACCCCATGTACACAACTCCACGAACTATCCTCGATGATCTGAGCTTCATTTTCCGGTGGATATAAACTTAAGAACTGCGCATAGTTGGTAAGATTTACCCGATCATCTTTCTCAATAAAATCAAGACAGAACGCCAAAGCCATTTCACCATGCTTATGATGATGACCGTAGGTTTCTCCATCTGTAGCAACGTGAACAAGTTGAGCGTCATGATCCTGAAAATCCAATGGGCTTAGCAGTCTTTCCGCAAAGCGCTTCCCGTCATTAAGTAAACCATTGAAGGCGATCCCTTGCGAGATATCTCCGTCATAAAAAAATAAAGCAATCGAATTTCCACTGGGGAGATTACATTGATAAACTTTTTTCGTGTTTAGTGAACGATCATTTACATTTGTCCAATCTTCTGATCCAATTTTTCTCACGGCTTTTGCCTGCCGTGGGGCCAGGATGGTAAATTTAATTTTGTTTTCAGCCAGTAGCTCCAGTGTCTCTAGGTCCACTGCTGTTTCCGCTAACCACATGCCTTCCGGCTTTCGCTTAAAGCGCGATTCAAAATCACGAATGCCCCATCGTATTTGAGTTTCTTTGTCACGCCTGTTGGCGAGTGGCATAATGATATGATTGTAAACCTGGGCGACTGCAGAACCATGCCCTCCGAAGTTGGACATGCTTAGTTTATCTGCTTCCAGAATGGCCTCGTAGGTTTCTGTCGAATAGGACTCCATCCAGGAGAGAAGCGTGGGGCCAAAATTGAAGCTGATCCTCGAGTAATTATTGATAATGTTTTTAATGACATTATGTTCATCCAAAATTCGGGACGTAGCATTGGGCTCATAACACTCTGCCGTAATCCGTTCGTTCCAGTCGTGATAGGGGTGTGATGAATCCTGAAGTTCAATTACCTCCAGCCACGCATTTTCACGAGGCGGTTGATAAAAGTGACCGTGAATACAGATGTATTTATTTGCTGAATCAGTCATTGCAAAAAGATAAAAACCAGATTTTATTCTATAAAAAAAACTACTCGATGTCAAACTCAGTCATCTCCTCCTTCAATTTTAAAATTGAAATACTGATTGGGGATAAGGTTAATGATACGGAGTAATCTTTGTTGTGATATTTGACCGGGGTCGTGTATAACAATCCATGATTCAGCACTCCACTTCCACCATACTTTGTGCTATCTGAGTTGAAGATTTCCGTCCAGGTGCCACGGTATGGAACTCCCACTCTATATAACGGACGGGCTTCCGGAGTAAAGTTGCAAATGACAATCAGTGCATCTTCGCGCTTCTCACCTTTTCTCATGTAAATTACTACGCTGTTCTCACGGTCAGAATAATCCAACCATTCGAAACCTTTCTCTTCGAATTGATACTCGTAGCAAGCAGGCTCAGATTTATATAAATGATTTAAATCCTTGATGATTGTGAGCACACCTTGATGCGGGGCGTGATCAAGCAAAGACCAATCTAAACTACGATCATGGTTCCACTCGGATGACTGACCGAACTCAGCACCCATGAACAAAAGTTTGGTGCCTGGGTGAGTAAACATGTATGAAAACATCAGGCGAAGGTTTGCAAAGCGTCTCCATTCATCGCCCGGCATGCGACCCAACAAAGAACCTTTTCCATGAACTACTTCATCATGTGAAAGCGGTAACATGAAGTTCTCTGTGAATGCATACATGATGCTGAACGTGATTTCATTCTGGTGATACTTACGATGAATGGGATCTAACTTAAAATAACTCAAGGTGTCGTGCATCCAACCCATCATCCATTTTTGTCCGAAGCCCAATCCTCCCAGGTAGGTGGGTTTTGAAACACCCGGCCATGCTGTTGATTCTTCGGCTATGGTAATTACATCTGGAAAATTGCTGTAAACAACTTCGTTGAATTCCTTTAAAAACTTTGTGGCTTCAAGGTTTTCATTTCCACCATGCTCATTAGGTATCCACTCTCCTTCTTTTCGTGAGTAATCGAGATAGAGCATAGAAGCCACAGCATCTACACGAAGGCCATCCGCGTGGTATACATCGAGCCAAAACAGTGCATTGCTGATCAGGAAGGATCTTACTTCATCTCTACCATAATTATAAATGTAACTGCTCCAATCCGGATGGAATCCTTTTCTCGGATCGGCATGTTCGTATAAGTGCGATCCGTCAAAATTATAAAGTCCGTGTGCATCTCCTGGAAAATGGGATGGCACCCAATCCAGAATGACACCAATTTCAGCCTGGTGAAATGCATCCACCAACTCCATGAATTCTTCGGGCGTACCAAATCGGCTGGTGGGCGCAAAATATCCAGTTAATTGATATCCCCACGATCCAAAAAATGGGTGCTCCATAATCGGAAGGAACTCCACATGTGTGAAACCACTTTCTTTTACATAGTCAACCAACTCTTTGGCAAGTTCGCGATAACTCAGTGATCGATTTCCATCCTCAAATTTTCTTTTCCAACTTCCGATGTGAACTTCATAAACAGAATACGGCTTTACTTTTTCAGCATTCTTCTTCCGGCTCTGAAGCCATGCTTTATCTTGCCATGAATATTTGGGATCCCAGATTATTGAAGCCGTGTTAGGTGCTATCTCTGCATAAAAGGCAAATGGATCTGCTTTTTCCAGGTACTCTCCGGTGTTTGAATGAATGGCATACTTGTACACTTCTCCTTTGCCTATACCAGGAAAGAAGCCTTCCCATATTCCGGATTCATCCCAGCGAGGTGAAAGCTTGTGGTCATTATTATTCCAATGGTTAAAGTTACCAATTACTGAAACGGCCGTGGCATTGGGAGCCCAAACGGCAAAGTAAGTGCCCTCCTGTTTTTTGAAATTGACCAGATGAGCACCTAATTTTTCATATAGCTTAAAATGCTTGCCTGATCGGAATAAATGAATGTCAAAATCTGAAAACAGGCTAAAGCTTTCATGCTCTTCAGACTTAATTTTAGTATTCGCTTTTTTGCCCATAGTTTTAATTTTTCCTTTTACGTTCTTCTTTTGCATGAAAATAACGATTCATATGATAGTAAATTCCTCTCAGCGGAATGTTAACCCAATCCGGGCGGCCGTTGAGTTCGTATCCTAATTCATAAATTGCTTTCTCGATCAGATACGTTCTAATTAACACCTCGTCTTGTTCTGCTAAAGTACTTTCCAACCCCATTTTCTCCAGATAGGCATCCAGGTAAAACCGGCTTACATAATGTTGCCATTGTTCCGCCCACTGAACCAGGAACTCAATATCCTTCTCACGGTAGTTTTCATTCAGCATTATTTTACCAAAGGCAGCATAATGAAATGAGCGCATCATTCCAGCGACATCTTTCAGCGGATTCTTTTTTAATCTGCGTTCGCTAAAGCTAAAGCCAGGTTCGCCTTCAAAATCAATGATAATGAAATCTTTACCTGTGAATAATACCTGTCCGAGGTGAAAGTCTCCATGAATCCGGGTCTTGATTGCATTGATCCGTGTCTTATACACTTCACTAAAACATTCCAGCACCTGATCTTCCATAGCCAATACCTTGCGTGCCAGATCTTGTGTTTCTGCATTCAACTTATCAAGCGACTGCTCCAAAAGCTTAAAACGATCGCGCGTTAACTTTCGTAAAGTGGAATACAGTGAGCGCTGGTAATTTGAAGTGAAGTATTCAGGAGCAAAAGCAGGATTGGTTTGATCCGAAGCAAGTGCCAGGTGCATCTCGGCTGTTCGCTGTCCCAATCGTACAACGCGTTCATAAAATCCTCTGCCAATAAATTCCTGTATGAGTTCGGGAGCTTCTTCAAATTTGATCGAAGCCTTATTAACCAGTTTAGGAATCTTTTCCTTCTTGGCTTTCGCCATTACACGCTCATAAAAACGACCTACCGAATCGATAGTCATTACCCATGAGTCACCTTGATTTTCAACCTTCTCCTGTAACAATCCGAGCACGGTAGTGTTGCCATCATTATCACGATACTCAACGCTACCCGCGTACTTCGGTGCATTGCGGAAACTTGTGTTCTCTGAAAGAAAGCGGACGATCTCAAGGTCGGGATTAATCTCCTGTTCTATTTTACGATAGAACTTGAAGAAGTACTGATCATTGTAAATGATCGCGGTGTTACTCTGATCCGCTTTTAAGATTTTTGATTCAACCTTTTCGGCATTGAGTTTTGCAAACACACTGGAGTTAAATTCCAATGTTCCTTCATCATCTTTAATTCTCACCTTACGATCCATACTGGTAAACAAGTAGTCACGGAAGGTTCGGTCATAGCTGCTATCTAAAATGAAACCTACCTTTCCTTGAATTTCAGCCCTGCTGATCACACTCATCGTAGTGTATTCTACCTTATCGAAGAGTGTGTCGGAGGGGGCAAACGACATGGGAAGGAAATACAATTCGGGCAGACGTTGCACATAGTGCACCTCAATGATACATAAAAAGTGAGTATCCTTTTCTACTTTAAGTGGAATGACCTTATGGATATTCATTTTACTGATAGCCCTTGCCTTGCCGCCAAACCAACGGCACTTCTTCATGAAAGGCTGAAGAATTTTTCTCTCCAACACTCGCACCTCGTTATAGTTGGCGAAGAGGCGTTCCCAGGAAAGATCGGATTTGTACAAGAACAATTCGTTGGTAGCACCAGAGGCATCTTTTTTCTCTGTAGCGTCTGCCTGAAACCAGAAATATCCGTAAGGACCAATGGTGATGGGGTACTCTCCATCGGTCACGCTCATAAATCGATTCTGACTGAATACCTCGGTGATATCACAATCTTTGAAAGATTTTAAGTCCAACGTGGTTGCCTGAGAGAATTGTGAGAGGTTGGCAACTACTATAATACTTTGTTTTTCATAGGTGCGTGCAAAACAAAGCACTTTCGAATTAGAGCTATCAATGAAATGAAGGTCTCCTCTGCCGAAAACATTTAAACGTTTTCGCATCGCCAATACATTTTTGATCCACCACATCAATGAAGATGGATTTTCTTCTTGGGTGGCCACATTCACCGACTCATAGCGATACACAGGATCGGTAATAACCGGCAAGTATAGCTTTTGAGGATTCGCCTCCGAAAACCCTGCATTGATATTCATGTTCCATTGCATGGGGGTTCGCACACCAAACCGGTCACCTAAATAAATATTATCGCCCATGCCGATCTCATCTCCATAATACAAAACGGGAGTTCCCGGGAGGGAAAAGAGTATCGTGTAAAGCAATTCAATTTTTCTTCTGTCATTATTCAATAAGGGCGCCAACCTCCTTCGGATTCCCAGGTTGTGTTTCGTGTGAGGATCATTGGCGTAGGCTTTGAATAAGTAATCCTTCTCTTCCTCAGTCACCATATCCAATCCAATTTCATCATGGTTACGAAGAAATAAAGCCCACTGACTGTTTGGAGGCGTGGTTGGAGTTTGTTCAATAATGTCTATGATCGGATAGGTGTCTTCTGTGCGCAAGCCAAGAAATAAGCGAGGCATGAGTGGATAATGAAAATTCATGTGGCACTCCTGTCCTTCACCAAAATATTCCGCGGCATCTTCAGGCCATAAGTTTGCTTCTGCAATTAAAATCTTATCATCGTAGTGCTTATCAATATGACTTCTTAGCCGCTTTAAAAAAGTATGGGTTTGCGGTAAGTTCTCACAACTGGTTCCCTCCTCTTCAAATAAAAACGGAACAGACGGAAGCCTGAATCCATCAACACCCAGTTTCATCCAGAAGTCAACCACTTTAATCATCTCCAACTGTACCTCCGGATTTTCAAAATTCAATTCCGGCTGATGACGATAAAACCGGTGCCAGAAATACGCCTTCGCTTCATTGTCCCAAGTCCAGTTAGATGACTCCTCATCGGAGAACATGATTCTTGCTTCTTTATATTTTTCGGTCGTTTCACTCCAGACGTAATAATCTTTGTAACGTGAGCCTGCGCGTGCCTTGCGGGATTTTTGAAACCACGCATGTTGATCAGAAGTGTGGTTAAGAATCAATTCAGTAATTACTCGGATACCTCTCCGGTGAGATTCTTTCAGAAAAAGTCTGAAGTCTGCCAGCGTTCCATAATCCGGGTGGATGTCGCAATGCTCAGTCACATCAAATCCATCATCCTTACGAGGCGATGGATAAAATGGCAATAGCCAGATAGTATTAATGCCGAGGTCTTCCAGATAATCCAGTTTTTGAATCAGTCCGGGAAAATCTCCAATGCCATCACCATTGCTATCATAGAAGCCACGAACGCTTACTTCATAAATGATCGCATCTTTAAACCAAAGTGGATCTGTATTCTTTGCAGGTGCAGCCATAGTTACATATTGGACTCGTGAATCTCTAACTTAAATAAATGAAAAGGCATTTTATGGGGATTTAAATCAATAAAATTCCATTCCTGAGTCCAGGTATAGTATTCATCGGTAATCAGGTCCAGAAGCTTCACATTAATTCTTTCACCCAGCTTCAACGTAGACTTAGGTAATTGAACAAATCCGCTTTGCGAACCATGAGGATCAAGATTTACGACTACCAAAATAATGTTCGAAAGATCTTCGGTGGCTTTCAGGTAAGCGATGATCTGATTATTTTCAATAGCACAAAACTGAGTGTTCCAGGTGGAGTGAAGCGCTTCGTTTTGTTTACGAATCTTATTCAGTAAACTCATGATGTCCGTCATACGGTTCGTACGCTTCCAATCATAATGTCTTACTTCATACTTCTCAGAATTGTAATATTCTTCTTTACCTTCGGTGGGCGTATTCTCATAGAACTCATAAGAAGGTCCGTACACACCATAGTTGGAAGAAAGTGTTGCAGCTAATGCGTATCGTAGTATGAAACTGTTTTCACCCTGTCCTTGTAGATGATAAGGAAGAATGTCGGGTGTGTTTGGCCAGAAGTTTGGCCTGAAATAATTGCGTGATGCCCCATAAACTAAATCATTCACATAATCAGTAAGTTCCTGCTTTGAAGCTCGCCAGGTAAAATACGTGTAGCCCTGGGTGAAGCCTACCTTTGCCAGCGAGGCCATGATCTTAGGTCTTGTAAATGCTTCCGAAAGAAAAATAACATCCGGATTCACTTGGTGTACTTCGGCAATTACCCAATTCCAAAAAGGAATTGGCTTGGTGTGTGGGTTATCGATTCTAAAAATAGTAACACCCTGCTCCATCCAATAGATGAATACCGATTTAAGTTCTTCCCATAACTCTTTCCAATTGTCCGTCTCAAAGTTGAACGGATAAATGTCCTGATATTTCTTTGGAGGATTTTCAGCATATTGAATGGATCCATCTGGTCTTTGCTTAAACCATTCAGGATGTTCTTTCACGTATGGATGATCGGGTGCACATTGAAAGGCAATGTCCAGGGCCACATCAATATTCAATTTCTTCGCCTCCTGAATGAGTTTTTTGAAATCATCTAATGTACCTAAAGCGGGTAGAATGGCTTTATGTCCGCCTTCATCACTGCCAATGGCCCAGGGCGATCCGTGCTCACCCTTCCTGGCACGCACATTATTGTTTTTACCTTTGCGATTTACTTTACCAATGGGATGTATGGGAGGAAAATAAAGCACATCGAAACCCATGGCTGCCACGCGTGGCAGAAGTTTAACACAATCCAGAAAGGTACCATGCTTATCCGCTTCGAATGAGGAAGAGCGTGGAAAGAATTCATACCAAGCGCTGAAATTTGCCTTTTTATGTTCTACGATGATTTCAACTTCTTTATCACATGTACTTTCATTCTCTCTCAGCGGGTATTGATGAACTATTTTACCGAATGCTTCACTGAGAACTACGTCAATTGCCCTACCATAATTTTCCTTGTGGTCAAGTTTTTTAGCCAGGCTCAATAACTCTTTATTGGTTTTACCTGCCAGCCGCGTTAAGAAAATAACACCTTCCTGTAACTCTACCGATACATCTACTTTTGCTTGCGCCTTCTTCTTAAATCCATCATACCAGGTATCAAAATGATCAATCCATGCCATGATGGTGAATACATACAAACCCCTCTCCTCTACTTTGAAAGAACCACTCCACTCATCATTGAAAGTGGGCTTTAGTTCAATCACATTCCACTTCGATGCATCTTTTCTTTTGTATAGCAACTCCGCCCTGATATGATCGTGGCCATCACCAAAAATAGTCGCACTAACATTCACACGTTCACCGACCGTGCGCTTGGCAGGATATAGACCACCCTCAACCTGAGGCTGAACACTCTCAATAATTACTCTCTTTTTTCCGTTACTCATCTATCAGTATAATTACGCGTGAAACTATTTTAAAACTACAGTAGCGTAGGCCGGCAACCTAACTTCGCTATTGTTTACGGATGCCGAATTGAAAGAATCAAACTCAATTACTTTATAATCAGCAAGCGCAGCAGGTAGTTTGATCGTTACTTCCACATCAGACACGTTGTGCAGCACCAGTCGATTGTCACCATCCTTGCTACGAATAAAACTTACAATCTCCCGAATGTTTATGGGAGCCGTGTCAATACTTCCGTATGAAAGTGATTTACTTGAATTTCGGTACTGAATAAATCTCTTATAGAAGTTATACAATGAAGCAGGATCGTCTTTTTGCTTTGATAAAGGGATTACTGTATCGTCATTGCTATGCTTAGGTGCTTCCCACGATGTTTGCCGTTTATCTTTTGCATCATAGTCCCATATAAAAGGTTCACGGATATATTCATCCGGCTTCATGCCAATCATTCCAATTTCTTCACCATAGTAGACATAGGGAGTTCCTGGTAACGTGAACAAGATACCTGCGGCCACGCGGGCTTTATTCAGATCGGTACCCAACTCACTGAGAATCCTGTTTTGATCGTGATTCTTGAGAAAGGTAGCATCAATAAACTCATTGGTACTCTTCGTATAATAATCGTTGATCTGTTTGTATTTGCTGATGAGTCCAATGGTGTCTTTACCTGCTCGCACCACGCTGGTGATGGCGTATCCCATATCAAAGTTAAATAACGCAGGAAGGCCTTTCAGATAAGGAGCAACATCCTCCGCTTTTGACCAGACTTCTCCAACCAGATACACATCCGGTTTTATCTTTTGCATTTCATCTCTGAACCACTTCCAGAATGCATGATTATCATTAGCTCTATCCGTTGGAAATATATGCTTTGCTGCATCCAGACGAAAGCCATCCACCTTCATCTCGCCAAGCCAGTATTTTCCTATCTCAACAAACTCTTGTCTTACTTTTTGATTATCCAGATTCAAATCGGGCATCCCACCATAAAAGAATCCATAATAATGTTCCGATAGCGTATCGCCATTCACCGGATGCCACTGTGTAATGTTATCAGAATCCAGGGAGGCGGACTTCTTGGATATCTGCTCACGGATAGAATCTTTATTTGCCCATACGTAATAATCCCGGTAAGTGCTTTCTTTACTTTCAATGGCATTCTTAAACCAGGGATGATCAGAACCTGTGTGATTTACAATCAAGTCCACTAAAATGCGAATATCTCTCTTGTGAGCTTCTTCTACCAATTTCTGAAAGTCTTCCTGGCTTCCATATTCCGGATCGACTGCTTTATAATCTACCACATCGTATTTGTGATAAGTTGGCGAAGGCATAATTGGCATTAACCAAATTCCTCCTACTCCCAATTCTTTCAGATAATCCAATTTAGCAGTCAGTCCATTGAAATCACCAATGCCATCGCCATTGCTATCCGCGTATGAACGAATAAATACTTCGTAGTTTACTCCATAGGGCCACTTGGTAATTTTTTGTGATTCTTTGCTGCACGAAAAAGCAAAAACAATAAGAAGAAAACACGCACTAATTTTCCTCATAGGAATTATTTGATTTTAAAAATGAAAGAAGAGTAAGGAAGAATGTCCACCTCAAATGATCTTGATTTATTGATGCCTACATCGGCACTGCTCCTGAGCATATCGTGACCCACATAATCTTCTTCTGAGTTAAGTTGAAAAGCCTGAACTACTTCATCCGATAATTTCACC
>Ga0163144_10006059_pt1 | contig 26774 bp, 22 predicted proteins | sample OliLak19BULKMAT1_FD_123175 | JGI IMG/M metagenome (GOLD analysis project Ga0163144, IMG submission 123175) | Freshwater microbial mat bacterial communities from Lake Vanda, McMurdo Dry Valleys, Antarctica - Oligotrophic Lake LV.19.BULKMAT1 | ecosystem: Environmental > Aquatic > Freshwater >...
CAGCCGAAATATCACTCAATTCTTGTCGTGTAGTGTGAGCTGGTTGTTTGTTTTTCACAGAACCGATCCCAAGTGGGATCGACCTCCAGCCACCACCTTTTTTGGTTTCAGCTATGGGATGGCTGTGACAAAATTACCTGAAATTATTGATGACACTCGGTATATTCTATGAAAGATCCCATCCTCACTGCGTTGCTCGCCTTTTCCCTTGTATGCACGATTCGCGTCGCCAGCGGCGATGACAAAGCCTGGCTCGAAAAGGGGGCCCTTCTTTTTCACGATGCCTTTGAGCGCGAAGAGGACGGCAATCTCGCCCGGGCCATCGGCAACGGCTGGAACAGTGCTACCGCAGATCGCGTCCCCGAGATTAGGCAGGTCGATCTCGACGAGGGCATCATGAAAATCGCAAGCGCCACGAAAGAGGCCGGTCATGCCGCCCACATTCACCACGAGGCTGGTTTCGGAGACGGTGGTGTCGTGGTGCGCTTCCGCTTTCCTGGAGAGAATGAGCGGGAAGGTCTCCAGCTCGGATTCGTTGATCGTGAACTCGAGGGCGTCCATGCCGGTCATCTCTGCTACGCCATCCTGGCCCCTGGAAAAGTCACCCTGATCGATCAGAAAACGGGCATCATGAACCTTGAGAATCGAAAGCGCCGCGACGCTGCTGTCGCAGCGAAGGAGAAAATCCCCGTGGACCTCGAGGAGCTCTTCGCCACCAAGCAGATCAGCGAAAACTGGGAGGCCGACACGGAATGGCATGAACTCGTCCTCGTCGCCGAGGGCGACGAGATGCGCCTTAGCATCGATGGTGGACTCATAGCCCGGCACCGGTCCGAAGGCTTCGCACATCCCGTGAAACGCTGGTTCAGCTTTCTCGTTTCCTCCACTGTGTGGATCGATGACGTAAAAGTGTGGAACGTGAAGTGAGGGCAGGAAAGGTATCTTGGCAGGGCTGTGGGAGACTCCGCGCTTCGTGAATCTCCACTTAGTCAGCCACCGCCGGCCCTGCGCCTGCGGCGCGATGGGAATGGCTATCGGAGCGAGGACTGCGATCATCGCTGAGGAGACCAAGCTACCGCCAGTCCAGAGCTACGGCTTCACGTTCTCCCGCGAGCGGGCGCAACTCCATTTCGATTCCGGTTGCGGAGACAACGGCTTTCACCCAGCCATTCGGACGGGTTTCATCGAAGACATAAGCGGTAGGCGGTAGGTTGATGCGTTGCAGTCCAGCCTCATCGGTCTCGGTCAGCCAGGTGTGACTGTGGCCGTAAATATAGGCTTTCGCCTGCGGATGCTGGTGAAGTAGATCGAGGAAGGGTTCACTGTCGATCAACCCGCTGATTTTGATTTTTTTGTCGCCGGGGATGACATCTTCGCGGAATACCTGGGGGTAATGATGCCCGACCACGATAGCTGGTTTGTCAGGGTGAGCGGCAAGCACTTCTTTCAGCCAAGCCATCTGCTTTTCGCCGATCTCACCTTCGACTTTGTTCACGTAGCGAAGGGAGTCGAGGAGGATCCAGTTGGCGATCGGGGTCTCAATCAGGCTCAAGTGCTTCTCGACCATGATGGGAGCCGGGTGGGTGTGATCGGCAAAGCTTTCCCGGAACGCCATCCGATCATCGTGATTTCCGAGTGTCATATGGATGGGAACACCGGACCGGGACAGGTCGCCCATGATGCCCATGAATATCTCGTAGTCTCCGTGCTGGCCGTCGTTGAACGCGAGATCTCCGTTGACGATTATCCCGGCGAGTGAGTTCCCCTCCGCCGCGACTTCGGCTACCACCCGTTTTAGATTGGCGGCCATGTTGGTTCCGCGGGACTCCTGAGACGTATCTGCCGCGATGTGGGTATCGGAGAGGAATGCCCACGTTTCCGTTTTCGATTCTTCTCCCCAAACGAAGTCGGCGAAGGCCGGAGTCAGTGAGGCAATCGCGGTGGTTTGCAGAAATCTGCGGCGGGACGTGACGTTGATATGGGCGGGCATGAGGAAACGATACACATTTCGCCGCCGAGGGGAACTGGCAAAACGCGGCTCATTTGTCAGACGTGCCGCCACGAGAACCCTATCGGACGTCCGGTCGGGGGAGATAGGCTAAATCAGTAAACTCATTCCTGCCGCGATGAGCGCATAGACGATGAGGGGGAGGACGGTCCGTTTGAGGATTTTTCCTTCGGCGTGAGTGATCCCGAGAATGGTAGACACGGCGATGATATTGTTGATGCAGACCATGTTCCCCATGGCACCCCCGACGGATTGCAGGGCAAGAATCTTCTGAGGGTCGAGTCCTGTCGCAAGCGCGATGGATTGCTGAATCGCTCCGAAGGTTAGATTGGAAACGCTCGCCGAACCGGAGAAAAACGCTCCAAGTGCGCCCATGAGGGAGGCGAAGTAGGGCCACGAAGTCCCGGCGGCGGCAGCGACGGTTTGACCGATCTGAACTGTCATGGCGTCGCGGGGCCCGGAGGATTCCATCATGAGTTCCACCATGATGAGGGCTCCGACGAGCGTCACGGCGGGGAGTCGAATGCGGCGAGTCGCTGAGACGGCGGCACCAGTCAGAAGATTCCAATCCGCGTGCAAGATCGGTTTGGAAAGAAGGACGACGATCACAAATGGAATCAGAGCGGGGACGAAAAGCATGGGAAAACTCCAGTTCACTGCAGTTCCGAGAATGGATTTCAGCTCGACGACGAGTGCAGCACTGAGCCTGAATTCTCCAAGCGCCCCTAGCCCGGTCGAGAAGTAGGGGCTGGTGGCCGAGAGCAGGGCGCGGATCCCCAGATCTGGGATCCTGGTCAGGATGAGGATTCCCATCAGGAGCAGATAAGGGGTGAACGCGATCCAGCGCGGGCGGGTGGACAGGGGGCCTTCGAGAGGGGCTGGATCGGGAGAAGCCGGCATATCGCTCTCCGGCATTTGTTCGGAAAGGCCGAATCCAGACCTCGCGAGGAGCGCGGTGATCGCCAGTCCGACGCCGCCACCGAGGAGACTCGGAAATTCATAGTTCAAGAAAGACAAGCCGAGGAATGGAAGGCTGCATCTGAGGCTGCTAAGAAGGACGAAAATCAGGTTCCGGCGGATCTCGTGCCATTTCAGAACAAAGCAGAGCGCTAGAGCGGGGATGACGAGAGAGGCCGCAGTGTGGACCATGGCAATTTTTGGACTGATGGAAAGCAGTTCAGCCTCCGTAAGACCGAGCGGGGCGAATCCAAACCAGGTCGGTGTGCCCACGGCACCAAAAGAGACCGGCACCGAGTTCATGACCAGAGTGAGGATGGCGACCCGAAGGGCGGGGAATCCCAGGGCGACGAGGATTGGCGCGGCGATCGCAGCTGGGGTTCCGAATCCGCTCGCGCCTTCGAGCATGAAGGCGAAGGCCCAGCCAATGAGCATGAGCTGCGCCACCCGGTTCCGGCTCAATTCGTTCAGATACCGGTTTACCACTTCCTGAGCGCCGGTGCGATTCATGAAGTCAGAAAGCAGGATCGCCGACCAAATGATCGCGAGCGGCGTGAGAGCGGAGAGGACGCCTTTGATCAGTGCTGCGTGGGTCTCCGCTGCGGCGGCCTCAAAATACAAGAATCGGAGCAGATACACCAACAGGGCGGTGGCCGGCAGCGCCAGGTGCGAGGGCCAGCTCTTTGTTTTCGTCATGACGACGATGAGAAAGAGAATCGGTATGACCGCGATCCAGAAATCCATGCTTGGCTAGTGACGATGTGAATGGCGGAATATCAACTACCCTTCCATCATAGGATTGCTGCTGCTACTTCCCGTTGCCTCATCTTCTGCCCGGAGAATATCCCCTGCGCGGTCTGTTTTTCTCGGGACAAATTCGAACGGCACGATTTCAAGGGCATTCTTCGATGCATGCCGAAGGCAGGTAGGGCGAGGGCGGGGTGCCCACCCGCGGCTTGCCTTCGCCGACGCTGAATGCCCGCAAGATCGTGGGGGACGAGAGAACCGGGCCAAAGATGAGTTGAAGGCGAAAGCATTAAAAAAAGGAAACTCCGACCAGGAACGAAATCTGCTCGCAGCAACTGGCGGAGGATTTCGGCGAAAAAGTTCGTTGAATGATTGGCGTGCGCCCTACAGAGTAAAAGGGTTCCCAGCTCCAACAAATCAGATTGCATCATGTCAGAACCCGGCCAGCAAACCCTTCATCGCTCCATCCCGGCCTGGCAGGTCGCCCTCTATGGACTCGGGTCCATGCTGGGGGCCGGCATCTACGCCCTCGTCGGCAAGGCTGCCGACTCGCTCGGCAACGCGATCTGGCTGGCCTTCCTGGCCGCGATGGTCGTGGCTTTGCTCACGGGTTTATCCTATGCCTGCGTCGGAAGCCGCTATCCCAAGGCTGGTGGAGCGGCCTATGTGACCCAGCGGGCCCTCGGGAAACAGTGGCTCAGCTACGTTGTCGGAATCTGCGTCACGATGAGCGGACTTACGAGCATGGCGACCGGTTCGCAGGCCATGGCCGAAGCGATCGGGAAGGGCCTGGGGATCGAGTTGCCCGTGAAGATCGTCGCCATCGGCATCGTGCTCTTCGTCGGACTACTCATCTATCGCGGCATCCGGGAGAGCATGTGGGCGAATATCGTCTGCACCGTTGTCGAGGCCTCAGGGTTGATTTTCATCATCGTCGTGGGGATGAAGTTTTGGGGTGGGGTCGATTACCTCGAGACGCCGCCGCGGGCCGACGGTGTGGTTCTGGATGCGATTCCCTTGATGCTGATCCTTCAAGGTGCGGTGGTGATGTTTTTCTCCTTCATCGGGTTCGAGGATGTCCTGAACGTGAGCGAGGAAGTCAAGAACCCGAGCCGGGACGTGCCCCTCGGGATTATTTCGGCAATGATCATCGCGACCGTGATCTATATGGCGGTGGCCATTACGGCCGTCTCGGTGATGCCGTGGCAGGAGCTCGCCACGAGCAAAGCCCCTCTCATGGATGTCGCGAAAGCGGCGGCCCCGTGGTTCCGAAACATCGATTCGGTCTATCTGGTCATCACGCTTTTTGCAATCGGCAACACCGCTCTCCTCAACTACATCATGGGGTCCCGTTTGCTTTACGGCATGAGCTGCCAGGGGCTCCTCCCGGCTTTGCTCGGCCGCGTCCACCCGGTCCGCCGGACTCCGCACATCGCCATCTTGTTGCTCTTCTTCGTTGTGACCGCCTTGATCCTCAGTGGCAGTGTCAAGCAACTTGCGGAATCGACGGTGCTCCTCCTCCTCATGGTTTTCACCGTGGTGAATCTCTCTCTCGTTGTTCTGAAGAGGCGTCCCGGAGAGGCAAAAGGATCCTTCGAAGTGCCTCTGTTCGTTCCGATTCTCGGAGCGACCGTATGTCTTGTCCTGATCGCCGTCAGAATTGGATCAGTGATGAGTCAGGAGGGCGGCCATGTTGCCCCGCTGGTCGCTGCGGGAATCGTCCTGGCGGCGCTGCTCCTTTATCGGCTTACCAAACCGTCTCAACTCGTGGTCAAGTTGCCCGATTGAGTAGAGCGTTCTTTTCCGTGAACCCCGGCCTTCTGCAGAAAAGGGAGCGGAAGGGGTGAAAAAGGAGGGGGGGCTTCTCAGCTCATTCCGATCGGGAGTCGGGCATTTTGCTCGTTTAGCCGGGGGATTTTCGTGCAACGAGCACGGCTGCCCGAACTGGCGTCGGCCCGGAAGCCTGTCCCTGGGGCAACTACGTCGGCGGAACGGTTTCTGCGAAGGTATAGAGGGTATCCTTGAGCCCAGGCGATCCGCCCAAAGTTGTCCTTGCCGAAAATCCCTCGACCTCAAGTCAGCACCCCGACGTTGAGGACCACGCCGAAATATTCAAACCCGCAACCGACGCCATCCATCACGAAGTGCCCGTCGAAGATTAACCCCGGTCTAACCCATCTCCCCAAACCAAAATAGAACCTACCAACACCATGGAAAATACACTCGAACAAGAAGAGCGGACCCTCAGCGATGCGATCCTGCTGAGCCAGCACGTCCGTAAGCTGGCCAGTGCCTTGTGCAAAAAGACCGAAGCGACCTCTTTCGCCTCCGATACCCTTATCCTTGCGAACGAGGTCGAAACTCTCTGCGACTACGTCGAGCAACTTCAAGGCAAGGTCGAGACTCTGCTGACGACCGCATCGAGCTCAACAACGCACGAGGTCACAGCCCAAGACAGAAAAGCGGTCGAGATCCAGCGCGAAATCCACGAATTCGATCCAACGATCAACGACACGATCAAGGCGCTTTTCATGTGGCGCGACTCGCCCAAGCAGCGACTCCGCGACGATAGGTGAACGGGAAAGAACAGCCCGGACGGCAGGAACCATTGCTTCCGCTAGCTCAGCTTTCCAGAGCGCGCAGCATGGCGACGATCTGATCCTTGAGATCGAGTCGAATGTTCCGTTGTTCAGTTAGGGTTGCATCTTCAGGGGTCTCGATGCCCTCCTCCATCCGATAGATTTCCTTGTCCACCTCCTCATAACCTTGCATCAGCTTTTGAAAATGTAAGCTCTCTTCTTTGAGCTGACGAATGCCTTCGAGGTATTCGGGGAACTCGCCGATCAGGGGGTGGTGTACAATAGGAATGAGTAAACCGATACTTTGAGAACCGAGTTATGCAGTCACGCCTTAGCGACACCAAACCGGCAGTGCTAGTGTTAGTCCCGTCAGATTAAGGAAAAGTGGAATTTCAGGGTCAAGATATGCGGCGATAAGGTAAGAACATTCACCACGAGACCCGAGCCGCTGCAGGACCGGTCTGTCCAAGAACGGACTATATCTCGCACCGCCTCACCCCAGACGGTCAGCCGCGTCGCGCAACATGCGCTCAGTCTGTTCCCAACCGATGCAGGGATCGGTGACGGACTGTCCCCAGGTCAGGGAGGCGAGATCGGTCGGAATGGACTGGCTGCCCTCGACGAGGTTGCTTTCAAGCATCGCACCAACGACATGGCGGTTGCCCGCCGCGCGCTGGCGCACAATGTCCTCGAAGACGGATTCCATTTTTCGAAAATCCTTGGAGCAGTTGGCATGGCTGGCATCGATCACCAGCGCGGGCGACACCTTGCCTTGGTCTAGCGCGGCGATGGACTCGGCGACTGAAGTTTCGTCAAAATTCGGACCGCTCTCGCCGCCGCGCAGCACCGCGTGGCAAAAGCGATTTCCGCGGGTGCTGACCATCGAAGCCACTCCCTCAGGGCTGATCCCGAAAAAGGTCTGAGGGGCAAGGCTGGCTTTGAGCGCATTCACCACCGCCGACATGCCGCCGAAGGTGGTGTTTTTGAATCCCACCGGCATGGAGAGGCCAGAAGCCATCTGGCGATGGGTTTGCGACTCGACGGTGCGGGCTCCGATGGCGGCCCAGGAAATCAGGTCCGCGATATACTGTGGAGTGATGGGGTCGAGGAACTCCGTGGCGGTGGGAAGATCCAGGGCGACGACCCGCTTGAGCAGGGCCCGGGCGATGCGCAGTCCTTCGGACAGATTGGCGGTGCCGTCCATGTCGGGATCCATGATGAGTCCCTTCCACCCCACCGAGGTCCTCGGTTTCTCAAAATAGACCCGCATGACCAGCTCAAGACGCGGTGACAACTCCTTGCTCAGCGCGGCGAGTCGCTCCGCATAGGCCACCCCCTGATCAGGACTGTGGATCGAGCAGGGACCGACGATCACCAGAAAACGATCTGACCTCCCGTCGAGGATTTCCTCGATGCGCCGACGCGAAGCCAACACAGTTTCCGCCTCCGATTCGCTCCGCGGAAGTTCGTGGGCGAGCAGAGCGGGCGCGGGCAGGGGGACGTTATAGACGACATTGAGGTCGCTGACTTGGGAAGACATGGGAGGGATTTGTCGGGTCCGACATGGGCGGTGTCAACGTCACATCGGAATGATTTCCACCGGATCGCCCTCGGCCAGTCGCTCCTCCGGTCCAAGCCGAACCAGGCAGTTCGCCCGGCTCAGGCCGAAGATGGCGTGGGATTGCTGGAGGCCGGAGAGCTTGACGCGACCCTGCTCGACCCGCCCCCGCAGGTAATGTGGCCGGTCTCCGGGATTCTCCATCGGCTCGGCGGCGAGACCGCGCCAGGGGAGTAGGGAGCTGTCGCGACGCCCGAGGAGCTTTTCGATGCAAGGTGCGACGAGCAGCAGAAACGTCACGTAGGCGGATACCGGATTTCCCGGGAGGCCGAAGACGAGCGTTCCTTCGGTCGAGCGCCCGAATAGAAATGGCTTGCCCGGTTTGACCCGGATTTTCCAAAAATCCACCACCACACCGAGCTCGACGAGGACCTCTTGCACGTAGTCCCGCTCCCCCACCGAAACGCCTCCGGCTACCACCAGGAGATCCGCCGAAGCAAGGGCTCTCCCGAGGGCTTGGGAGAGAGCGGCCCGGTCATCCGGCACATGCTGGGCCGCCGCGATCGCGCCGATCCGTGTCACCGCCGCTTGGAGCATCGTGGCATTGCTGTTGTAAATTAGGCCCGAGGCGAGCGGCTCACCGGGCGGAACCAACTCATCCCCGGTCGTGATGATCTCCACCAAGGGCCGCCGATAGACCGGAACTTCGGGCAGTCCCTGGGAGGCAAGTAGACCGAGTTGGGTTGGCCCGAGCACCACCCCCGCGTCGAGCAGGTGCTGTCCGGCGCACACGTCACAACCACGGCGGCGGATGTTTTCTCCGGCGACCACCCCATCGAGGAGGTGGATCTCCGCTCCATTCCGCTCAACATCTTCCTGCATCACCACCGCATCCGCTCCTTCAGGCAAGGGTGCTCCGGTGAAAATCCGAATCGCTTTGCCCGATTCCAAATGCAGCCTCCGGTCGATCCCGGCGGCCTGACCTTCCGCAAGCACGGAGAGCCTCGCGCCGGTGCTCGCTTCGGCGGATCTCACCGCGTATCCATCCATGCTGGAGTTGTCAAAAGGCGGGGAATCCAGCACGCCCTCGACCGGCTGGGCCAGGACCAAGTCGATGGCCAATTCTAGAGGTACCCAAGTTACCGTCCCGCCGGGGACACGGCAAAGAATGCGCTCCTTGGCTTCCGCCTCTTCTACCATAGTCTCTACGCTGGGGCAGGATGTGCCAGGGCGCAAGGATCAAGCGAGACGCGATGAGTCGAGACTCTCTTGCAAACCGGATCACCCCGGCGAACGTGTGGAAGGATGAAATCCCAGCGACGCCACGTCCGTCAGCCCGACCCATTGGTCGTGGCGGCCGAAGCATTGCCCAAATACCGGCGGTGCCGCTCGCGGAATGAGCACAACTGCGGCAGGAATCGGGACTACGCGGATTGGTCGAAGGAAAGCAAAGGCACGCATGGGCCTCGGTTCGCGTTTGACGGACCCCGCCCCACCCCCACCCCGCCGACCGGCTCTTCTCGGATCCGAAAATGTCCAAGGAGTTTTTCGTGAGCCGTAGCTGCATCACACGGGAGGGTAAGCTGACGGCCCGATATCGGTCGTGAACAGCCATGAACGAGGGCACGATTGAAAACCCCGGCCGCCGGAAGCTTGACTGCGCTGTCGTGAATTTTCTACACGATCTGCTTGAGGTGGCGGGAGAGAAACCCTTTGATTCCGTCCGTGCTCTTTTTCCCGAAGGCGGGCCGCTCTTTCCAGGATCCAGTTTTCTGGACCGCACCCACATCCAACTCGCTGTCAGGAGGGAGACGAGCATCATCGGCTACTTTCGACCGAGGCTCGATCAACTGTGACGGATCGACAACCGCGTTGCCTATCCGGGCCCGAACCCATTACACTCTCCCCATGGATTGGTCCCGACGCCCAGCGGTCGGACAGTCAGCATGGAAAGTCAGCGGAGCCTGGCTCATTCGCTCCCGCGTCCCGGTTGAGGCGCTCTTCTAAAACCTTGAGGACGGCGCGACGGTCGATCAATTCCTCGCATCGCTTTCAAAGAGCCTGGCCCCCACCCCCGGCGTCGATCTCGTGAGAAAAAATTCCTTGCACGGCGCGATCATCCTAAGCCATCTTGAAGCGGCTTTTTCTGCGATTTTTTCATCACCCCGACACGGCCATGGATCCCTCTCTGAACCCGCCACAACCTCCCCCTTTACCCGGAGCTTCTTCGGAAGGGCCTTCTGGAATTCCGGCCAACCCTCCGGTGACCGTCACCAACTCGGGAAAGAATTCGGTGGGCTGCATCGTGGCGGGTTGTGCGGTGGCTCTGCTCGGCTTCATCGCGGTCATCGTGGTGGGGGTGATTTTGCTGCTGCCGAAACTCAAAGCACGGTTCGACGAGTTGAGCGGAACGGCCCCGTCTGCCACGGTTGGCGCCCCGAGCGAAACTCCAGAGGAATACTTCACCTTCTCGTTCGAGCCATCGGAGCGGCCACCGCTCGCGCTCGGGTCCAGCGAGGTGATCGAAGATGACGCCTGGCCGGAGACCATCGGCGACTTCACTTACGACGACGGAGCCCACATTGAAAACCCGTTATATGACTCCCAGATCGGAGGAGCGACCTATTTCCAGGAGAATGGTACGCTCCAGTTCTACATCATCGTAGCTCCCTATGATGAGTTGGGCGGCTTTGCGAACTTGGTCAACTCGACCGTGGAAATGGAGTTCCTGGACGGAGCGCCTGATCTGGAGTTCGTATCCGGGTTACCCATTTTTTACGCTGGAAAGGATGCCTCGACCAAATTTACCATGCTGGCTCTTCAGAACCACGCGGCCTATGTCACGATGGAGACCACCGATGGCTCCGCCCTCTCGAACGAACAACTTATCGAGACCGCCTTGGTGATCTTCGACGCGTTAACTGGTCAAACCGCGCCCGAAGCAAGCGCTGTGGAAGCTCCTGCCGCAAATCTCGTGCCGGCCCCGCTGATTGCCGCCACCTTCGGATATGACGAGGGCAATGCCCGGGAGCTGAAACTTTCGGCGGGTCCTGCTCTGGCTGATGATGTTGCCTGGCCCGAACCCGAGGCCACAGAAGCGCCTTTCTCCCTGACCCGGGCCGGCGTCGATTTGCCCGGGGCTTTGGCAAACTTTACCGGCGAGGCGGCGGGTTATTCGGCGCTCAATTTTGACCTTGATGCGAGCCGCCCCCTGACTGCGGCCTTTTTTCCTGTAGGAGATGGCCAGACGCTGGAGCAAGCCTTTGCCGCAGTCCTCTCAGCCTTGGCCAACCAGGCTGGAACGGTCGCTTACGAAGGTTACGAGGGCTTTTTCGTGACCGATGAAAATGACGCCAAGATCGCCGAAGTTGCTGTCCAAACGTTGACGACTCCGGCCGGTCTCGTCAGCCTGGCCGCCTTCGAAAATGGAGTGTTGGTCATTATTCCTGAAACGGCCGGGGCGGAAGAGCCGGCCGATGCCTTCGCTTCCGAGCGCGAACTCGCCTTGAAGTTGCTGAACCTTTTCTCGGTCGAGTGGGCTGATACGGCTCTCGGCCTCTGAGCGGGGTGCTATCTCAATTGATCGCCGCTGCCTTGATCAAGTCCCAGGCGACGTTGTATTTGGCATTCCCCTCTGGTCCTAGATCATCGATCATTTCGCTTTTGCCGCGCACTACCGGATCGATAAAGATCGCTGACTCGTTTTTGATTTTATCGCTGAGCAATTCGTAGGCTGCACTATTGGGAGCGAGGTAGTAAATATACTCCGTGTTCGCCGCCGCCACCTCGGCTTCGCAGAGGAAATTGATGAAGGCATGGGCCAAGTCGGGGCTTGGCGCGGCAGTGGGGATGACGAGATCGTCACAGGCGATCGAAGTGCCCTCCTCGGGGATCACGATGACAACCTTATCGTTGAGTTCCTGAGCCTGGAAAAGATCGCCCGAGTAGCCGTGGCAAATCAAAAACTCACCCGAGGCGATCCCGGCATTGTATTGATCGCTCTCGAATTTGGCGATGTTCTGCTTCCAACGGATCACGAGGTCGCGGGCGGAGGCGATCTCGGCGTCATTGAGAGTGTTGAGGCTGTATCCAAGAGCCTTGAGGGCGGCTCCGATGGTTTCCCGGGAATCGTTCAGCAGGGTGATGCGGCCCTTGAGCTCCGGCGTCTCCAGCAAAGTCCACGAGGGTTTCGGATCGGTCACTTTGCCCTCCACATAACCAATCCCGGTCGGCGAACACATGTAAGGCACGCTGACCCGCATGGTTTTGTCGAAGGCCGTTTCGCTCAAGTAAACGGGGTCGATGTTCTTGAGATTCGGAATCTTGCCATGATCGAGCTCGCGGATCATGCCCTCGCGCTCAAGAATTTTCACCATATACGAGCTTGGCATGAGAATGTCATACCCGGTGGCCCCTGCCTTCAGTTTGGCCAACATCGCTTCGTTGGAATCGAAAATGTCGAGCTGGATGCGGCAGCCGTTCTCTTCTTCGAACCGTTCGAGCAGATCAGGATTGAAATAGTCGTCCCATCCGAAGATGTAGAGGACCGGTTTCTGCTCCCCGCAGGAGGAGAGGACGAGGGCAGAGAGAAGGACGAGGCTGAGGCGGGTCAGGTGTTTCATGATTCGGTTCGATCAAGTGCGGGCGCGATTTCCGGTGAGGCGTTGCACCCACCAGACACTGGCGAAAGTAAAGGTCAAGAGCAGAGTCGAGAGAGCGTTGATCACGGGCATCTCCTTGGTGTGTTTGGTCATGCCATAAATCTTGAGGGGCAGGGTATCGGAGCCGACCCCTTTGACAAAAAAGGTGATCACAAAATCGTCGATCGACAGGGTGAAGGCCAGTAAACCACCCGCCATGATCCCCGGCAAGAGCAGCGGCACCACGACCCGCACGATGGTCTGGAACCGGCTGGCTCCGAGGTCGCGAGCGGCATCGACGAACGAGCCATCAAAGTCCTGCAGCCGCGCCAACACCGCGAGAGTCACGTAACTGATGCAAAACGTGATGTGCGCCACGGTGATGGCCATGAGATTCCGCTCGACCCCGAGGGTCACAAAAAAAATCGCCAGGCTGATGCCCATGAGAATATCGGGCGCGACGATCGGCAGATAGATCAGTCCAAAGTGCGCCTGCTGGAGGCGCGTCCGATACCGATGCAATACCCAGGCCGCCAAAGTTCCGAGCACCATGGAAACCGCGCTGGCCATCGTCGCCACGATCAGCGAGCGGCTCAGAGCATCCCAGATGTCCTGGCTCCGCGAGGAAAAAAGCCGGGCATACCAGTCGATCGTCCAACCCTCCCAGGTCGAGCCGTAGCGCGAGGCGTTGAAGGAATTCAGCACCAGCACAAGGATGGGCAAATAGAGAAAGACCAGCGCGACGCCCATGGCGGCGATGGCAAACGGATGGCGACCAGAGATCAGTCTCATGCCGGGGCGGCTCCTTTCTTGGCGGACTCCGGTCTAGGCGACTCCGGTCGAGACTCCTTCTTCTGCTGGGCGAAGGCGAAAAGCACGGGGAACAGCGTCACCGCCATCAGCAGCACCGAGACGGCGGCAGCGTGGGGCCAGTTGCGATCCACAAAGAGGCGGGCGGCGATCTTGTTGCCCAGCATTTCACTGGCCGCCCCACCGACCAGATCTGGAATGATATAGGAACCCAGCGCCGGGATCAGCACCATGACCAGGGCCGCGAAGAGCCCCCGCTGCACTCCCGGAACAAAAATCTGCCAAAAGGAACGGATCGCCGAAGCTCCCAGATCGCGGGCCGCATCGAGCAGGGCGAAGTCGAATTTCTCCGCCGCCGCATAGATGGGCAGGATCGCGAAGGGCAGGTAGGAATAGACCATCACCAGCAGGACGGCCCACTCATGATTGAGCAGGAGCGTTCGTTCGTCGATGAGATGCAAGGAGAGCAAAGCCTGTCGGAGATAGCCCTCGGGATGGAGCAGCACCTTCCACGCATACACGCGGATGAGGAAATTTGTCCAAAAGGGCACGATGATGAGTAGCAGCAAAGTAGCCCGGGTTTTCGGCAGGGATTTGCCTAACAGAAAGCCTACCGGGAGGGCCATTGCGACGCAGATCACCGTCGCGACCACGCTGAGCCAAACGGTCCGCCACGTCACCGCCGGGTAGCTCGGATTGCCCATGTCCCGCCACGCCTGGAGCGACCATCCCTCGCCGAAGCCGCCGTAGGGATTGGCCGACTTGAATGACATGACCAGGATGAGCAGAGTCGGAATCGCAAAGAAAAACGCCAACCAGCCGAAGGATGGGATCGTTCGAATCCACTCCGAGCGGTTAAACCGGTGTGGAGAGTATTTTGGGGAAGGATTAGACATGCTCAAGTAGCCTTTTCGGTGACTCAGTTGCGCCGGTGAACCTGATTTCCGATCATCGTGATCGGGGATTTAGGACCACAATCGGAGCGGCGCTGGATGCCAAGAGGCCGCAAACGTACCCGAATTGACCCGAATCGAGCCGAATTCTGGTAGGCGAGGGAGGGTGTTCGACCAGCGGGGCCATTCGTGTTCATTCGTCTAAATTCGTGGTCCAATTCATTTCATTTCTCGATATCACCTTCAATCCAAAGCCACCGGCAGCGCCAGCAACTCGGCGTCCTCGGCGGCGAATCCGGCGAGCAGGCAGCCGTCATCGGCCGTCCAGGAAATCCAGACGGGATCCTTCCAAGTCGGCGGCGTCTCGTCGAGTTGATAACGGGCGTGTTGGCGCTCGACGGTGAGCCGATACTCGCCCACGCGGACGACGTAGCGGGTCGTGGCCCCGAGGTAAATTACCTCCTCGATCTCTCCGGCGAAGCAATTTTGGCCGGGCAGAGCAGAATCCATCGCCCCCGCAGGATCCCGCACCGCGAGACGAAGCTTCTCCGGCCTGAGGCTCAAGGCGATCTCCTCGCCAGGACTAAGCGGACGGTCATTATACAGACCGATCTCGCCGAAACCAGGGATGGCGGCCCGGCTGTATTCCTCACACGTTTGCCCAATTACGTGGCCGCGTAAAAAATTCGTATCACCGATGAACGCCGCTACGAAGCTGTCCACCGGAGCCTCGTAAATTTCCACCGGAGTTCCGATCTGGGCGATGCGACCTTTGTTCATGACCCCGATCCGGTCGCTGATGGCCATCGCTTCGGTCTGGTCGTGGGTGACGTAAAGAAAGGTGATGCCCACCTCGTCGTGGATGCGGTCGAGTTCGAGGAGGAGACGTTGGCGCAACTTCAAGTCGAGTGCGGCGAGCGGCTCGTCGAGCAGAAGCACCTGCGGCTTATTGATGAGCGCCCGGGCGATGGCGACGCGCTGCTTTTGCCCTCCGCTGATACGGTCCGGCTTCTTGTGCCCATGCTCGGCGAGATCGATTAAGGTGAGCATGCGATCCACCTCGGACTCGATTTCCGCCTTGGGGCGCTTGGCCATTTTCAAACCAAAACCGATGTTCTCCCGGATCGTAAGATGAGGAAACAGGGCATAGCTTTGGAAGACAGTATTGACCGGCCGTTTCTCCGGCGGCAATCGGGAAATGTCCACCCCGTCGATGAGGATGCGCCCTTGGTCTGGTTCAATGAAGCCGGCCAGCATCCGCAGGAGTGTCGTTTTGCCGCAACCGCTCGGACCGAGCAGCGAGAAGATCTCCCCGCGGTTCATCGAAAACGAAACATCCTGGACCCCCACGAAATCACCGAATCGTTTTGTCACTCCTTCAAACACTAAAAAGTCACTCATCGGGTAAACATTTTCTACTCTGAACGATCGAAATGAAAACTGGTTGCACGCTCCTGACAGAAGCGGAATTTCTTCAGAAACTAAGCACGGTTCGCGCCAGTCACGAAACTTTCAGGGCAATGTGGCCTTCGGCTTCGTCGGGGCCCTCGTTTCGGGTTCGGGTTGGGGATAGGCGTTGTGCAGGGTGATCTGGGTGAAGGGCACTTCCAAGCCGTGCTCGTTGCAGCAGTCCACCGCAAACCGATGCAGGGCTCTGGTGATCACCTGGAATTTCGACGCGAGCGTTCCGTCCAGGTCTGCGATGATCTCGTAATCGAGCGAAGAAGCCCCGGCACTGGCAAACTCCACTTTCAAACTAAGCAATTTCTCATGGTCACCCACAAAATGGCTCAACTCGCGGGTGATGTGCGCCCAGAGCAGCTCTGGGATACGCGTCGTCGCTTCCGCCTGGTGGCGGTAATCGAGGCCGAAGGTGATCGAGACGCGGAAGTTGTGCGAAAGGTTGACCGCTGACTTGGTCAAAAAATCCACCGTCGGAATGGTCAGCTTGGCCCCGCCGAGCTTGACTAGCTGGACATACTCCGGCGTTTGCGCCACCACTTTACCGAGACCTTCGTCGGGCAATTGGATCCAGTCCCCTTCGTCGCAAGGAAACCAAATTTCCCCTGCCGGGCTGATCGGACGTGAGACAAGGCCGGACAGTTGCCGGACGGGAAGCCGCACATGCCCGCCACGCAGTTGTTGATTCACCAGGCTCGAATAAAAACTGAGCCGCTCGATCTTCCAGGGCACCCCGCCGAACATGACCCTCTCTCCTTCGCGCACCTCGCCGAGATTGAGCAGCATCCGCGCCTGATCGTAAAACTGGGGTAAGGCATTTTTTGTCGCCACCAGTGCTCCGAACAGCACGATTAGAATCACGCCGAGCAGCACCCAGTCACCCGCCAGATAGAGCACCAGAAGCCCCCCGGTGATCGCACCGAGCAGGGAGAACGCGCTCAATCCGACATCGATCAAGCGCAGGTAAAAAGGGCGTTCTCCCTTGCGTCGCCACGGAGTGAACTGATCGAGACATTGATGCAAATAACGAAGCCCGAAAAAAATCACGAACGCGGTCAGCGTGCTCAGCACCAAATTGCGGCCCCGGCTCTTGAAGAACGTTCGGAACCCGCCCGTTACCGTGTTGAAGATCGAAGGCTGACTGCTCTCGGCCTGCTCCAACTGATAACTAATCGCCTGGATTCGATTTTCCGCCGCCTTCTGGCGATCCGTCCAGGTCTTGCGCGACTCAGCGATCAAGATCATCAACTCGTCGTTGAGGTCAGGCGGCAGTTTCTCCAAATTGACGAGCGCCCCCAGGGTGATGGCGAGCCGCTTCCGCCAATGGGTCAATTCACCGCGGAGCTTCTCGATCTCGCGGGGCTTTTCCGTCAGGTCCTTGAGCTCCTCAATGATGGGCCTCAGCAGGGTATCCAACTCATCGGTGAGCACAAACGGCTCGTCGGTGCTCTGATCATAATCCGAGGGATCGATCCCCGTGGCGATGGATCCGAAGTCCGCCATCAGCTCGTCGCGGCGCTGCACGAGGCCCTTGAGTTTCGCCTCAAGTGCGGGACGCTCGACTTCAGGAACCCTCGCGATCGCCTTAGTGGTCTGCTCGATCTCCGTGGTGATGCTTTTGAGCGAATCCTGGACCGAGGCGAGTGCCTCCGCCGTGGTGAGGCGCGCTTCGACGACCGGAGCAGAATCTGGAACGGTCACTTCTGCATCGGGAACACTCGGAGCGGTGTTTTCCGGCTCCTGCGCATTCAGCAGGGCTATGCATGACCCGCACGCCAAAACGAACCCTAGGTAAAAATGATGACGCGCCATCGATAAGCGTCATGGAACCGCAGCCTCCCCCGGATCGCAACCACCAATCCACACGCAGCGAAAATTCCCACTGCCGCGCTTCTCATCGACGGTGGGCTCGGATACGGAGCGGCATGGTCGCTCTCCAACGTCCTCCCTCGTCGGCGGCATGGCCGATTTCGATGCCGATCACCCGTCGATGTAAGGCCAAACCCTGTTAGGTCGGGGACTCAACCCTGTTGACTTTCAAAACAACAACCCGTCAGTCGGCTCGGTGGTCGGCTCGATGCGATTCATCTTCATCAAAGGAACGAGTCCGTTCTCCTCTTCGACGAAGTGGAGAGTTCCGTAAAGCCGATACCAGCCCATCTCCTGATAGTCCGGTGGCGCTTTCTCGAAATCGACCGGGATCGAGATCGGTCGAGCATCCGCCGCACAACATTCGATAAACAGCCGGAAAGCTTTCAGCCGAGTTTGGTTCGGGTTATCGTGAGTTTCTGGCATGAGCTGGGCGGTCGTCTCCACCGGGATGCCCTCCATGACAGCCATGAGCTCGCGGTCCCCGGCAGTGTAGAAAATCTGCGGCACGTCCAGCAGGAAATCGCCCGACGTACTTTGGGGAACCAGTTTCTTGAGATCCTCGATCGTGAAGGTGCCCCAGGCATTTCCGGGTGGAGTGTCGGCCGGAGCGGCGGAGCCTGCCGGAGCAGCGGATGGTGCGGGCAAACCGAGGGCCTCAGCTTCGGCGGCGGCGATGGCGTCGCTGGTGTATGGGTTCGTCAGCGGAGCGGTCGGGTCGTCCGCTTTCGCGGAAGCGGTGGCAGGCGAAGATTGATTTGCCTGGGCCACCCGCATCTGCATCATCTGGCGCTCGATCCGGCCCCACTTCGCGAGATACTCGGAACTGAATTGATCTTTGGAATAAGCGGCTGCAGCGAGCAGGGGAACCAGCAGGATGATCAGGTTAAAGAGCATACTGCCGGAAGATTCATCGTGGGAGTGGACATGCCCCACTGTCGCGACAGGCGCATGCTCAGGATGGTGGTCATGCGAGTGATCGTGACCACAATCCGCCTTATGATCGTGAGCGCAGCCTTCCCCATGTTCAGGTTCATGATGATGCGCATCGCTGTGCTCAAGCCCGTGATCATCCCCGTGGTCGTGATGATGGTCGTGCTGGCAGTCGTCACCATGCAGGTGCTCATGGTTGCAGACTCCGGCAGAACGCTCACGATTGAGGAAATTGAACAGCGCCAGGATGATTAGCCCAATCCCGGCAAGCAGGGCGTAGAGTCGGAAAGACGGACTCAGGAATTTCTCCACCCTGCCATCCACATAAAAATAGAGGAACATCCCCCCCCACACCATCAAGGTCAGGATGCTCGCGAGATGCAAAAATTTCTTCATATCCATCAAAGTCGAACCCAATAATACGAAAGCAGACCGATCACCACAAACAGCCCGATGGCCAGCAGGGCGACAAATTTGCCCCGGAAGACGCTCAAATACATGAAGGTGAGTTTCACATCCATCATCGGGCCATAGACGAGGAAGGCCAATTTCGCCGCCTGAGAGACCGGGAAGTTCGCGGCGATGAAGGCGTCGGAGGTGCTGCAAAGACTGAGGACAAACGCCAAGGCCATCATTAGGACGATTCCCAAGCCTTCACTCTGGTTGAAGAGGACGATGAGATCCTGGGTGACGTAGGCTTTGAAAACCGACGTGATGGCAATCCCGATGCTGAAATACATCGCCGTGTCCACGAAGTCCCGCATCGTCGTACGCATCGCGAGGACCAGCTTGCCGCCGGAAACGGAGTTGGCCCCGGTGTGGGCTAGATCATCGGTGAAGGTGCCGGGATGCGCGCTACCCGCAAGCACCCCGGCCTTGAGAACGGACTCCTTTTTCACCAAAAGCACCAGTAGCCCCACTCCGACAGTGACGATGAAAGCGATCAGAAGCCGGCTGCCGCTCATATAGATCGGTCCAGCGGCAACCACGGTTTCGGCTCCACGCAGTGAGAATTGCCCCACTGAACTGGTGAAGGCCTTCATCGTGCTGAGCACGACGATGGGGTTGATGATCGGAGCTGCCAGCATGTAAGTGATGGCGCAGGAGACGGGCAGCCCTTTCCTGATCAAACGCCGGATCACCGGCACGATGGCGCACTCACAGACCGGGAAGATCAACCCCATCAGCGCGCTTAGGATGACTGCCATCACCCGGTTGCGCGGCAACCAACGGTCGATCAGCCCCGGAGGAAGGTAGGCATCGATCAGACCCGAGATCACGGTCCCCAGGAGAATGAAGGGAGCGCCCTCCAGCAAGATACTCAGGAAGAGGTAACAGAAATCTGTAAAAGGGGAAAGAGCGGGGGTATCCATCGAGCCAGGGGCAGAGGGGAAGCATCCGACAAATCAGGCGAACCGCAATTGCCGAAATGCGGGAGGTTCTCGTCGCCGTGAAAGCGAAACTTTTTTTTGAAAAAATGTTTGCAACTTTGAACAGCTTATGGAATGATGTTCTCATGAGCAGTTATAATCGCGTCACCTTGATAGGGAACCTGACCCAGGATCCGGAACTGAAGCAGACCAAATCAGGCCGTGCGGTGGGGGAAATCTCCCTTGCCCTCAATCGTGCCTGGACCACCGAGAAAGGGGAAAAGCGGGAGGAAGTCACCTTTGTCGAAGTCATCCTCTGGGGCCGCGACGCGGAGAACGCCGCGACTTATCTCAAGAAGGGGCGCAGCGTCCTGGTCGAGGGTCGGCTCCAGATGGACTCATGGACGGATACCCAGAGTGGGCAGGCCCGCACCAAGCTGCGTATCGTGGCCGAGAGCATTCAGTTCATGGGGGCCCATCAGGAAACCCCCGCATCTGACCAAAATCCCGCACCGGACCGAAGTCAAAACCCCGGTCGCCGTTCCGCGGCGCCGGTAGGGTAGGGAACTGCCCGAAATCCCGAGCAGTCGTCCGAGTCCCGAATGGCGCGACTTAAGCAGCACTTCGCAATCGGCCTTGCCTCGCTAGCAGTAGCCGGAGGGTGGCTCGCCCTCCGGTTTCGGGGACATCCCGCTGTAGGGATACCCTAGCGGAGGATGGGAGCGCCAGCGACATCTCTCTTTGATATACTTCCATGCATCGCCTTTTCGGAGTTCATTGGAAGGTAGAAGCGGCGTCCCGCCGCTTGTCGAGCGGAAAAGCGGCGGGACGCCGCTTCCACGATAACAGTCCGAAAACTTCACGCGGAGAAGTATACAATGGCACACCCCCGTCAGCTTTCGGTGAGGATCGGTTTCGGAAGCGAGGGATGGCTTCAGCAGTCGCTTCGCCGGTTCGGGTGACGGATGGCAGGCGGATGCCAGCGAGGAATGGTGCATCGGAGTTCCTCTCCGCTCTCACATCTCCTCAACGGCTCACTCAACCGCAGTAACCGGCCGAAACTGACGCAGTTCACCAATATAACGATACCCGATCTCTTGCAGACGCTCCCGCAGCGCCTCTTCATCGAGATCGTGGGTGCGGACGAGACCGGTGAGCTCCTCCCCGTCGTTGCGGAGTGCGGTGTTGATGAGTCCCAACAACATCTGCGGGTCCATCTCTCGGTAGCGGGAAAGATTCATCGTCGCTCTCCCCCTTCAGACGCGCCGAACCAGGATGGCTTCGGCATCAAAGGTATGGAGCACTTCGCTGAGCACAACAAGGCGATCCCCTTTCTTCACAAAGCCCCGCTCCTGCAGCATCCCGATGGCCTCGCGAATGATGTCCTCGGGTGCCCCGGAAAACTCCAAGGGCAAGGCCGTTACCGCTCGGTTGAGGCTGAGGCTTCGCAACACCTGATGATCGGGACAAAACGCAAAAATCGAGGAGTGCTCCGGGCGGAACATGGCGAGGTCATTGGCGATTCCGCCGCGCTTGGTGAAGACCATGAGGTGGGAGTCCTCGTTGGATTCGGCCAGTTGCACAGCCGCCCCCAAGGTGGCCTGGCGTTCGCTGCCGAGATCTAGAGCGCTGGCGAAACGGGCTCCGGGTTCACGCTCCATCCGGCGGGCGATGCGGTCGAGCACTTCGATACACTTCACCGGATAATGACCGACGGAGGTCTCTCCGCTGAGCATCACCGCATCTGCCTGCTCGAAAACGGCATTCGCCACATCGGTGACTTCGGCACGGGTCGGCCCCGGGTTTTCGATCATCGATTCCAGCATGTGGGTGGCGACGATGACCTTCCGTCCGATGCGGGCAGCTTCGCGCAGGATCTGACGCTGCACCGCGGGGAGCTCTTCCACGTGAACTTCGATACCTAAGTCCCCTCGGGCGACCATCACCGCATCGGACTCGCGAATGATTTCGGTGATGTGTTTGACTGCTTCCTGATCCTCAATTTTGGCGACGATGCGGGCCTGACAGCCTCTTTTCGTTAGCTCGGCCCGCAGCTGCGCGACATGTGCCGCGTCGCGCACGAAGCTGATCGCGACGTAATCGAGTGCCAACTCGGCGGCGAGGTCGATGTCGTGGAAGTCTTTCTCCGTCAGCGAAGGCAGGTTCACGCGGATGCCCGGCAAATTAATGTGACGGCGCGAGCCAAGCAGACCTTCAGTCAGAGTTTGGCAGAAAACCCGACCCAGCTCGATGCGATCCACCCGGAAATGGATGACTCCGTTGTCCACCAACATCACATCTCCGACCGAGATATCCTCGTGCAAGCCATCGTAATTCGTCGTGACCGAAAACTCCGCCGCTGGCGCCAGACTCTCCTGCCGGAACTCCACCGCCGCGCCCACCGGAAGACTCCACTTTTCCGCCAGATCCCCCGTCCGAATGGAGGGCCCCTGAAGGTCGAGGAGTGTCGCGACAGAAGCGCCCCGCGAGGCGGCTTCTTCACGCACCCGGCTCACCACATCCCGCACCCAGGGATGTGCGGCATGACTCATGTTCAGCCGAAACACATTCGCTCCGGCACCGATCAAAGCCCCGATCACCTCGGTTCGCTCCGTAGCGGGACCGAGAGTTGCGATGATTTTGGTTTTGCGGAGACTCATGTTTGCAGCATTGCCCCGCTTCTCCGGCCTGCCAATCACGATTTCGCCACAGACGCCGGGGGATCGATGAAGGCGAACCGCTTGCCGATCAAATTATTTGCCTTTCAGCAAATACTGAAATGCCGCCGCGCCGAGGAGCATGAAGATCACTGCTACAATGATGCCGAGAAAAATTGCCATAAAATGACTCTAGCGAGGTCTGCTGAAAAGGCTAGCGCGAATCCTCGGTAAAAATGCGGCTTCGGGGTCAGGATTTCACATGCTGGGTCATCCACGCGAGACCATCACGATTGTTCGCCTCTTCTTCCGCGAGAACCTGATCGGTGTCTTTCCCGGAGACAGCGGGCACTGGTTCGCGGGGAGGAAGCGTCCGGACGCGCCCCATCGCAGCAGCGAGACGGCTCGCTCGATCATCAGGAAACGTGACAAAATACTCATCGCTCCCGGAGGGGATGCGCAATGGGTCGCGGGTCGCCATCTCAAGGTTCAACACAATGGCGGGATTCTTCGTCGTCAGGGTGGCAATGACCCGGGGCAGATCGATCATGCCGGTGCCGAGAGGAACTTCGCTGAGAAGAAACCCATTCGCGCTCTCCTGCACTGCCATATCTTTGAGGTGCACGCTGAAGGCATATGGCGCGAGGGCCTCGACAACGGCGTGGGGTTCCTCCAGCAGAGCGATGTTGTTGCCGGTGTCCACCAGCACCCCGACCCACTCGCTGCTGATTCCCCGCATGAGCGTCACGAGTTCCTCCGCGGTGTGGTCCTTGTGATTTTCGATCGCAAGCTTGAGCTGATGTTTTTGCAAGACCGGCTCGATGAGTTCCAGGGAGCGCCTGGCCTGTTCGTGGAACATTTGAAATTCCGCCAACGTTTGAAACACCTCGTAGCGGCGGCCGCTCGTGAAGACCGCCCGGGCGACGCTTGCTCCGGCTTCCCGAAGTGACCGGATTTCCGATTCGACCGCCGCCACATCCGACTCGCTCTTCGGCAAACGAAGTTCACCCTCGTAGTAGCCCCCCGTCTTTTCCACGAGATCGCGGATGAGCCGGGGCTCGCAGTCTCGCAGCGGGGTCTGCACGCCTTCGGCTCCGAGTTCACGGGCGTAGTGGTAGAAGCTCACCGCATCCGTGAATTTCACTCCTGCACGACCAGCCCCCACGGCTTTCCAGTGCTGATGGCAGGAAAACGCGCAAATCCCCAGCCGGACGCGAGGCCCCCCGGCCTCGGCGAGAAGCCGGCGAGCCCAACCCAGGGCGGGCAGCGCGGCGATCAGGGAACGGCGGTTCATCGGAGGCGGGGATGGAACGTCGCCGTCACTTCCCGAACTCCACCCAATCGACATTCATCAAGCCGCCTTTTCCGGGATTCACAAAGACAAGGCAGACATCCGCTCGCTCGGCGGCAGACTTGGTGAGCGATGTTTTCAGTTCCTGGAATTGGTCCCAGCCACCGGTATTCGGCACGACGATACTACCCAAGAGCGGACCGTCCGGTGCTCCGGCACGACATTCGATGGTGCCACCGGATCCCCCGGAGGAAGCTCGGATTTTCAGCGAGCTGACTTTGGTCAGTGGAATGGCGGTGAAGGTGGCGACGTGGCCGTGGGCGGTGGAACCGATCACCTTGCCCTGGATCTTGGGGCCGGTCAGAGCATCAGCTTTTTCGGCTTCGATGCGGCGGGTGCGGAGGGTGACCTGAGCCTTGCCCGAGAGCGGACCGGCAGGGGCCCGCCCGAGATCGGTGAATGTTGCTTCGATGATGCCGGCAGCCAGTTTCCCGTCTTTCGGCGGCACGATCTGCCCCTCGATGCCGCGGGCGACGGTGGGGGTGGCTTCGCCTGAGGCGAGGCTATAGATCCATTTCACCATCATGTGAACTTCGTCGGCGGTATGTTGGGAGTGGGGCAACATGGGGAGCGGGCTCCATACTCCGGTCGAGCCTTTGATAACCCGATCCACCGAAACTTCGAGGGCTCCGGGTTGATCCTTGTAGCGGGTCGCGATCTCCATGAGCGGGGGGCCGACGATTTTTTGATCGATGGCGTGGCAATTGAAGCAGTCGGATTGCTTCATGCGAGACAGGCCCGGATCCATGCTGCTGAGTTTGCCATCGCCGGAAGCCCAGGCAGAACTTACGAGCGTGCGCACAGCGAATTCGTCGGGGTGCGCGGCCGCGTCGCCATCTTCGGCATCGCTGACGGAGAGCTGAAAATGGACCGGCTCACCGGGTGTGAAGAAGTCTCCATCCTGGGGCGAGAGAAATCGGACCTCCGGGGTGGTATTGCCCACCGTTACGGGGACCGTCGCGTGACCGGCGTCACCTTTGGCATCCGTCACGGCGAGTTTGATCTGGAAGTCCCCTGATTCGTTCAGGGTGATGGTGGCTTCCGGCTCGGTCGAAAGGACTTTGTCGCCGAGACGCCATTCGTAGGTAACGGCCTCGCCCTCATGATCGAGGGATCCGGCGGCGGAAAGTTTCACTTCGAGTGGTTCGCGGCCCGAGGCCGGGATAACGGTCGCCTTGGTGACCGGGGCGATGTTGCCCCATTGGTAGCTCATCCTCACGAGGCGGGAGTCGCGGTTGACGCCCCAGGTCTCGCCGTAGTCGAGGAAATAGAGACTGCCATCCTGCGCGAAACAGAAATCGACCGGACGCCGGATTTGGAAGCGACCGCTCCCGTCGTCCTCACCCTGGGCGACGCGAGCAGAGGCGGTGAAGGGGAGAATCTCCGCGAGTTTGCCATCCGCATCGAGGCGGGCCCAGTGAATGAAGGGCCGCTGCCAATCATAAAAAAGCACAAAGCCATCGAAGTAGCTCGGCAGACCTCCGGATTTCTCAAAGGCGGGATCGAAGTGGAAGACCGGCCCTCCGCAGGCAGTGCGTCCACCTTTCCCCAGGATCGGGAATTCCTCGGATTCGGCGCTGGGATACCAAACGAAGGGAGCCTGGACCGGAGGCAGTTCGGTGAGACCGGAATTATTGGGACTGCGGTTGACGAGGCTGGCCTTTTCATAGGTCGCTCCGGGTTTCTTTTCGGCGAAGTCAAAATCGACATAGACGCGATTCCCGCGGGAATAAGGCCAACCATAGTTTCCGGCCTGACGGATCTGATTGACGGTATCAAAGCCGCGTGGCCCGCGCTCTTCCATGTCCTTTCCGGCATCGGGGCCGACGTCGCCGACGTGGAGGGTGCCGGTTTTCGGATCGATCTGGAATCGCCAGGGGTTGCGGAAGCCCATCGCGTAAATCTCCGGACGGGTCTGCGGGGTGCCTACGGGGAAAAGGTTGCCTTGCGGAATCGTGTAGCCGCCCTCGGGAGTGGGTTGGATACGAAGAATTTTCCCACGCAAATCGTTGGTATTGGCGGAGGATTTCTGGGCATCCCACGGGCTGCGATCAGGGCGCTCGTCGATGGGGGCATAACCCTCGGAGTCGTTGAAGGGATTGGTATTGTCCCCGGTCGATGCGTAAAGGCAGCCGTCCGGTCCGAAGCGCAGAGCCCCGGCGTGATGGCAGCACTGTTCGCGTTGTTCCTCCCAATGGAGCAGATCCTTTCGCGTGGCCATGTCGATCTGGCCGTCTTTCAGGGTGACCCGGCTGATATACTGGCCGTTGTAGTCCGCCGGTGAATGCAAAAAGTAGATCCAGCCGTTCTCCGCAAACTTTGGATCGAGCGCCATGCCGAGCAGTCCGTTCTCCTGGGCGGTGGTGACGGGCCATTCGCCGATCACTTGGGTGAGCCCGTTGGCGGGATCAAACACCTTCACCTTTCCCGCGATCTCGTGAAAAAAGATCCGACCGTCGGGCGACTGCTGGAGCGTCATCGGTTGGGGCAATTCCTCGGCGAGCACTTCGAATTTGAAGCGGTAGTCGGGTGGGGGAGTCTCGGCCAGTCCGATACCGGTTAGGAAGACGGCGGGAAGGAGGACGCCGGGTAGCAGGAATGATCGGAGCATGAGGTCGGCACGGTAGCGCAAGGATCACCCGTGTCCACCCCGCGCCATCAAGCCAAGGGGACGTTTACTAAGGCATTCGCGGAGACCGGAAGCATTGAGAGCGACAGCAACCTGGTTCAAACACGAGCCGCCCCACCGCTGTCGGCAGGAGGAATTGCAATCGGAATTCAGGCGGGGCTACTGCGCCTGATAGATGACCTGCCTCAGGTGTTGGACCAATCTTAAACTGGCGGGAAATCCGGGTAGAATCGGGCGAGTTTGATGCGGGCGTCTTCCGAGGTGAACTGCCATTGGATGGGATGAGGGGTTTGGTTTCTCCTGGCGACGTTC
>Ga0163144_10006060_pt1 | contig 26774 bp, 23 predicted proteins | sample OliLak19BULKMAT1_FD_123175 | JGI IMG/M metagenome (GOLD analysis project Ga0163144, IMG submission 123175) | Freshwater microbial mat bacterial communities from Lake Vanda, McMurdo Dry Valleys, Antarctica - Oligotrophic Lake LV.19.BULKMAT1 | ecosystem: Environmental > Aquatic > Freshwater >...
CTCTTCCTCGGTGATGCGTCTGTAAGCCATGTCGTTTCCCTCGTGTTATGACACACGAAGAACGTAGCTTACCGCGTGAGCTTCTCACGCTACGAGTGTTGCACTAGCCGGTGGAACGCGGGCCCTGCTCAATCGTATATATGAGGTGAAACCCCTGATCGATTTCGCCGATCCCGTTCGTGCCGCCATCGCCCATGGCGAGGCCGCGCCCCCCGCTCTCGGCTGCCGGCTGCTGGCTCTGCCCGCGGGCGCGCTTTACGAGCTCGATTGGCGGCAAGCCCATCTCGACAACGAGCATATCGATTGGAAGCGCGTGAATGCTCAATACCTCAAGTGAATTGCGTTTCCGTGAATTTCAACTCCACCGTGGAAGTGAAATGAACGGAAACGCAATCATGAGGCCGCTAGACGCGCGGCTTGCCGTCGGCGCCGAACACCCGCACGGGCGCGAGCGCGCGCAGGCCGGGGACGATCTTGTCGGCGTCGCCGGAGAGGATGATCGCGGCCGCGCCGGGCCGCAGGTACCTGATCGCGACGCGCTTCAGGTCGGCCGCGGTCACGGCCAGCACGGCGTCGCGGCTCTCGGAGAGGGCCGAATCGCCCAGGCCCTGGACCTCGGCGTCGGCGCGCAGGCCGGCGATGCTCTGCACGGTGCCGAGCGCCTGCAGCGTCCGGCCCACGAGCGCGCGCTGCGCGCCCTCGATCTCCGCCGCGGGGACGTCCTCGGCCTGAAGGCGGCGCATCTCGGCCAGCAGGATGCTCACGGCCTCGGCCGTGCGCGGCGTCTCGACGGGGGATTCGAGGATGAGCATGCCGCCGAGCTTGAGCGCGGCGACCTGCGAGCGCGCGTAGTACGCGATCTGGAGCCTCTCGCGAAGCTCCGCCTCGATGCGCGCCGACGCGCCGCCCAGGACCGCGTTTAAGACCTTGAGCGCGTGGTGGTCGGGGTGGCTGCGCGGAAGGGCGGCCTGGCCGACCAGGATGAAGGACTGCGGCGCGCCGGGCATGTCGATCACGTCGATCGTTCCGGGGGCCTCGGCGACGGCGACCGCGTCGGGCGTCGGCACGAGGACGCCGGCCGGCGCGGCGACGGGGACGGCGGGCGCGGTCCAGGAGCCGAAGTGCCGCTCGGCCATGGCCTTTACGGCCTCGAGGTCGATGTCTCCCACGGCGTGGAGCGACGCTCCGGCGGGAGCGTAGGCGCCGGCGTGGAACGCGGCGACCTGGGCGCGGTCGACGGCCGCGAGCGACTCGGGCGTCGAGGCCGTACCGTAAGGATGCGCGCCGAACACGCGCGCGGAGAGGCGCTTGTTCGCGGCCGCGCCCGGATCGGTCTTCGCCTCCTCGAGCGCGGAGATCGTCTGGACCTTCATGCGCGAGAGATCGGCGTCGTTGAACGCGGGGCGGCGCAGCGCCTCGGCCGCGAGGGCCATGGCGCCGTCGATCGAGTCCTTCATCGCGAACACGGTGACGACGGCCGCGTCCTTGGCGACGCTGACCGTGAAGCTCGCGCCGAGCTCCTCGAGCGCGAGCGCGAACTCCCGCCCGTCGCGCGCCTGGGTGCCCTCGTCGAACAGAGACGCCGCGAGCCGGGCCACGCCGGCGACGCCGGCGGGCTGCGACGCCTCGCCCGCGCCCGGAAACACGATTGAGACGGCCACGATCGGCAGGCCGCGGATCTCCGTCGCGGTGAGCTTGAGGCCGTTGAGCAGCTCGTCGCGGCGCAGCGCGGGAATCCCGAACGGGCGGGCGGGGCCGGGAACCAGGACCGCGGAGCGGTCGGGCTCGACGGAGGGAGGTGCCACCTCCGTCTGGGCGTACAGGGGCGAAGCGAGCAGCAGGGAGAGGAGAAGGGATTTCATCGGGCTTCCTTGGGCGTGACGATCAGGATCGTGCGGTTTTGCGGGACGAGGTGCAGGCGGCCGGCTTCACCCAGGGACCGCGGGGTCATCGCGCGCACGGCGTCGATCTCCGACTCGAAGGAAAGCGGATCGCCGTCGCGCGCCTGGCCCTCGGCCAGCGCGGAAGCGAGGCCCTGCGCGTCCTGCAGCGCGTTGAGGCGGCGCGTCTCGAGGCCCTTGGCCATCGCGCGCAGCCGGCGCTCATCGACGCCCTCGCGCAGCATCGCCGAAATCTCGCGCTCGATAGCGGCCTCGGCTTGGGCCAAGGTGACGCCCGGCGCGGGCTTCGCGTCGAGCAGCAGCAGGTCGCCGAGCTCAAGGCCCATCACGCCCGCGGAAACCTCGAGCAGGACCTGCGACTTTACCTGCAGCGCGTCGACGAGGCGGGACGCGCGGCCGTTGGCGAGCAGGTTGGCGAGCACGGACATCTCGGCGTTGCCGGGCTTGCCCTTTCCGGGGATGCGCCAGGCCATGATGACCATCGGCACCTGCGCTTTCGCGTCCTCGATCGTCTCGCGGGCGAGCGAGGGCGGGCCGTCCGTCGCGGAGAGCGGAGCGGGAGGCGTCGGGCCTTTCTTGAGGCCGCCGAACCACTTGTTGATCATCTCGAGGGTCTTGTCCGAGTCGTGATCGCCCGAGATCACGATCACGGCGTTGTTGGGCCAGTAGTAGGTGGAATGGAACGCTTTGGCGTCCGCGATCGTCGCCGCGTTGAGATCGGCGGCCTTGCCGATCGGGATCGTCGCGTAGGGATGGCCCGCAGGATAGGCGTTCTTGAACAGCCGCTCGAAAGCCTCGTTGTAGGGAGCGTTCTCGCCCTGGCGCTTCTCGTTGAGGACGATGCCGATCTGCTTCTTGAGCAGCTCATCGGTCATCGCCGATTGCAGGAAGCCCATGCGGTCGGACTCGATACGCAGGACCTCCTCGAGGCGCTCGGAGGGCACGGTGAAATAGTAGTCGGTGCGGTCGAAGGAGGTCGAAGCGTTGACCTCGCCGCCGACGCGCGTCGCGAACTTGAAGCACTCGCCGGAATGCACGTGCTCGGAGCCCTCGAACATGAAGTGCTCGAACAGGTGGGCGAAGCCCGATTTCCCGGGACGCTCGTCCCGGGAGCCCACCTTGTACCAGAGGTAGCTGGTGACGAGAGGCGCCTTGTGGTCCTCGTGCAGGATCACGGTCAGGCCGTTGGCCAGGACGTGCTTGCGAATCGACATCGCGCGCGCGGGGACGGCCGCCAGGATCACGAGAAGGAGGAGATAGGGTTTCACGCGCCTATTCTACGCGCGAGCGGCCAGGGCGCGCGCGGGACCTTCGGGGAAGCGGGCGGGAGGAAAAAGGCCTAGGGGTTAAACGCGGCGCGAGCCGCGGTTCGCGTAGGCCCGGGCGAGGTCGGTGCCGCGGCGGCGCACGCCCGCCTTGCCCGACTTCATCTTGAACATCGCGGCGTCGGCGGCGCGCACGAACTCGGACGCGTCGCCCGACTTGGGCAGCTGTGCGACGCCCCAGCTCGCGGTCACGCCTTCCTTGGAGAGCGGTTCGGCGGCCTTCACGATGCGGCGCGCGACGGTCATGCCGCGCGCGGCCGTCGTGCCGGGCAGCAGGCACACGAACTCGTCGCCGCCGTAGCGGAAGCAGAGGTCCACCTCGCGGCGCACGCTGTCGCCGACGGCGCCCGCGAAAGACTGCAGGACCCGGTCGCCCTCGAGGTGTCCGCGCTTGTCGTTGACCTGCTTGAAGCCGTCGAGGTCGAACACGATCATCGATAGGGGGTCGCCCTGGCGGCGCGAACGCGCGGCCTCCTCGCGCAGGCGGTCGTGGAAGTGGCGCTGGTTGTACAGGCCCGTGAGATCGTCGGTGCGCGTCATCTCGCGCAGGCGGCGCTCGAGCTCGACGCGGTCGCTGATGTCCTTGGCGATGCCGAGCGTGCCGATCACGCGGCCGCGGGCGTCCTTCAAGAAGGAGAGCGACATGCTCACGTGCAGGATCCGGTCGCCGGAGGCCTTCACGCGCATCTCGTGGTTGTGCACCCGGCCGTCGGGGCTCTCGCGCAGGAGCTTCATGAGGCGCTCCGCGGCGACGCGGCCTTCGACGTAGAAATCGTGCGCGGGGCGGCCCGCGGCCTGGGCCGAGGTGAGGCCCAGCATCGCCTCGGCGCCGGGCGAGAAGTAGATGACCCGGCCCGTGACGTCGGTGGTGCAGATCAGGTCGCCGGAGGAGGCCACGATGGCCTCGAAGTACTCCTTGACGCGGATGAAGTCCGTCGAGAGCGCGATCAGCGGCCCGTGAGCTCGCTGGGTGATGATGGGCATACCCAGTATTTAACAGGATTCGGGCGGCCTAGACAGGGGCGTAGGTCCCGCGAGCGGGGGGGTCAAAGGACCCATGCGCAATAACAATACTTAGCGGGATACAGGGGTCAGGCACTGCGTATTGCGTAACTCCCCTGGCGAACGGTCTAGGTCGTTTTCTTGCGGCGCTCGAGCGCCGCGAACGTCCGCTCGATCTTGCCCTTGAGGGCGTCGAGCTCGATCGGCTTGACCATGTAGTCCACGGCGCCGAACAGCAACGCGTCATTCAGGGTGCCCGCGTCCGCGAGGCCCGAGATCACGATGATCGGAATGTCCGAGGTCTTCGCGTCGGCGCGCAGCTCGCGCGTGAAGCTGATGCCGTCCTGCTCGGGCATCATGATGTCCATCAGGATGATGTCGGGGCGGCGCTTGGCCAGCGCGTCGCGGGCCTTCTCGGCGCTCGGAGCGCATTCAACCTCGTAGCCGATCAGGCGCAGCGCGTTGTCGTAGAACTCGCAGACGGAGGCGTCGTCGTCGACCGCCAGAACGCGCTTCTTAGCGTTTGCCATGAGTGTGCCCAGTATACCCGCCTTCGGCCCAGCTGTCCAGGCTTAGCGCGTGCGGCGCGGACTTCCATGAAATCCACGACAGCGCGACCAGGCAGGAATCGAACACGCAGGCCTGCAGCGGCGTGAAGTGGACCGCGTCGCCGAGGCAGCCGCAGTTGGGCAGCTCGATGCCCTTGAGCTGGACCATGATCAGCGCGGCCAGAAACCCGGTGAACAGGGCGCCGGACGCGACGGCGGCGACACGCAGCTGGACGCCCAGGATCAAGGCCCAGCCGATGACGAGCTCGATCCACGGCAGGAAGACGGCCATCGTCCGGACCATTTCGCGCGGGAGCACGTCGTAGGAGCCGATGACGAGGGCGAACTCCTCGGAAGGTCCGGCCGCCTTCACGGCGCCGGCGTATACGAGGACCGCGCCCACGATCACGCGCGCGGCCACGCCGGCGGAGGGGGGGATGGCTTTGCTCATTTCTTGAGCTCCTTCTCGACGAACGGGGAGCCGCGCTCGGCCAGATCCCGGGCGCCCACGAAGCGCTTGCCGTTGATGAAGAACGTCGGGGTCGAGCCCACCCACGCGTTTTCCCCGTCCTTGACGTCCGCGTTGACGGCGGCGTCCATGGCGGGGTCCTTGCGGCAGGCGTCCCAGGCGGCCGCGTCGAGCTTCAGCTTCTTCGCGTAGCCGGCGGCGCGCTCCTCGAACTTATCATTGGGCCACTCTTCCTGGTGGTCGTAGAGCTCGTGGTGGTACTCCCAGAACTTACCCTGCTTCCCGGCGCACTCGGCCGCTATGGCGCTTCTGCGGGCCCAGAAGTGCATGCGCTCCAGGGGGAAATGCTTGAAGACCAGGCGGACCTTGCCGTCGTAGAGCTTGAGCAGCGCCCGCATCGGCGGCTCGGCCACGCGGCAGGCGGGGCACTCGAAGTCGGAGAACTCGACGATCGTGACCTTCGCGTCCTCGGGCCCTTGGGACCGGTAGGCCGGCGCGACGGCGGAGAACGGCTTGCGCTGCCCGCGCGCGACGTAAAAAGAGGCGACGCTGGCGATCAGCACGAGGGAGGCGGAGGCGAGCAGGCGGATCAGGCGGTCCATGGGAAAAAGATCATAGAAAATAAAGCGCCCCCTTCACCGCTCGGGTGAAGGGGGCGCCTCCTTTATATGGTTACTGGACGAGCTTCACGGCGCTGGGCAGGCCGGCGCCCTGGCCGATGTCCGGCACTCCCGGGAGCTTGGTCGACGCGGCCGCGAGGGCCGCGCGCGTCTGCTCCGGCGTCGCTCCCTTGTGGGTCGCGACGTACAGCGCGGCCAGGCCGGCCACGTGCGGCGTGGCCATCGACGTCCCCGACAGCGTGTCATAGGAGCCGCCCATGTACGTGGACTTGACGTTCACGCCCGGGGCGATGGCCGCGACGGACGGCCCGCGGCTCGAGAATCCCGCGAGCTTGTCCTTCGAGTCGGAGGCCGCGATCGAGATGGCGCCCGGGTACGCGGCCGGGTAGCCGACCGAGCCGCCGGAGTTGCCGGCCGCCGCGATCAGGATCACGCCGGCCTTGCGCATCGCCTCGACCGCGTCGGCCAGGGCCTGGTTGCCCTGGCTGGCGCCGAGGCTCATGCTGGCGATCTCCATCTTGTTCTCGACGGCCCACAGCATGCCGGCGATCACGTCGTCGAAGGTGCCGGAGCCGTTCTCGTCGAGCACCTTCACGCCGTACAGGTCGATCTTCGGCGCCACGCCGACGACGCCCTGGTCGTCGTCCTTCGCGGCGATCGTGCCCGCGCAGTGCGTGCCGTGGCCGTTATCGTCGTTGAAGGTCGCCGCGGTCGAGATCGCGTTCCAGCCGCCCTTTATGATGCCCGAGAGCTCCGGATGGGTCATGTCGATGCCCGTGTCGATGACCACGAGCTTGACGCCCTGGCCCCTCGTCGTCGCCCAGGCGGCGGGCGCCTTGACGCGCGAGATGCCCCACGGCGTCTCCTGCCCGGACTGCGCGGGAGGGACCTCGGTGGGCTGCTCCTGCTGCTTCTTCTTGAGAGCCTCGATGCTCTTGAGGATCCCGCCGGTCGACGGAACCGCGAAGTCGACGCCGCGCGCGTCGGCCATCTTGAGCCAGTTGATCTTCGGGTCCGGATCGACGCGCTTGACCTCGGCCAGGGCGCGCAGCTTGCTCTCCGCGATGCTGACCTGCGTGGCGTGCTCGATGACGACGGCGTTGATGAGCCTCAGCTCGCGGACGACGACGCCGCCGGCGGACTTCGCCAGGGCGACGCGCTGAGCGGCGGTCGTGCCCGGCTGGAACACGACGATCCGTCTTTCGGCCGCGAACGCGGCGGAATTAATCACCAGGAGCGACAGAGCGAACAGCCCCGTCTTTAAGCCTCGAACCATAACACCTCCGTACCGTCTCGCCGCGACCCCTCGCGGCGCCCGTCCAAAACCATATAGCACAAAATGGGCCGCAAGGCCTATAGTCGTATAGGCCTAATGGGGTAGTTATCCACAGGGGGGATAACGTGTGGATAAGTGGTCTTGCGCGGACGGGCTTCCGGGGTTATAGTGGTCCCGTGGCCGACATCATCTTTACGAAGGCGCTGAGGCGCGAGTACGCCTCGACGACCGCGGTGGACGGCATCGACCTGGCGATCGCGGAAGGCTCCGTCGCGGCTCTGGTCGGCCCCAACGGGGCGGGCAAGACGACCTTCCTTAAGATGGTCGCGGCTTTGCTCGAGCCGACCTCGGGCCTGGCGATGGTCGCGGGCCATGAGGTCAGCGAGGACGCGCGCGCGGTCCATTCCGCGGTCGGCTACCTGCCCGATTTTTTCGGCTTATATGAGGAGCTGACCGCCCGGCAGTGCCTGCGCTACTTCTACCTCGCGTACCGGCTCGACGGGAACATGGACCGGCGCATCGAGGAGGTCCTCGACCTCGTCAACCTGCGCGACGCGGCCGACCGTCCGATCGAGGCGCTGTCGCGCGGGATGCGCCAGCGCCTGGGCCTGGCTCGGACCTTGCTGCACGACCCGAAGCTCCTGCTTCTGGACGAGCCGGCCTCCGGCCTTGATCCGGGCGCGCGGCGCGAGCTGCAGGACCTGCTGCGCCGCCTGGCCTCCATGGGCAAGACGATCGTGGTCTCCTCGCACATCCTGACCGAGCTCGAGGATTATTGCTCGCACGTGGTCATGCTCGATAAGGGCCGCCTCGTCTTTTCAGGGACGGTCGCCGAGGCCCGGCAGCGCGCCGGCGGCGGCCGGCGCCTGCGGCTGCGCGTCGCGGGCGGCGGCGTCAAGGAGGCGGGCCTAGCGCTAGCCGCCTCGCCCGGCGTGTCCGAGGCCCTGGCCGCGCCCGACGGCTGGGCGTTCCGCTTCTCGGGCGACGACGAGGCGGCCGAGCGGCTGCTGCGCTCGCTCGTCGAAGCCGGCGTGCGCGTCTGCTCCTTCGCCGACGACTCCGGCTCGATTTCGGACGGCTACATGAAGATGATGCCGAAGGACAACGCGTGAATCCCCTGTCCCGGCGCTTCCCGGAGATCTATCGCTGCCTGATCACCGAATGTCCCCCGGGCCGCCTGATGCTCGGGGGCGGGACTTCCGTGGCCCTCGGGTTCGCCTTCTGGACTGCCGCATCTTGGGACAAGGATCCCGGGCACATGCTTTTCCTGTACGCGTTCTGGACCCAGGTCTTGGCCTTCATCGTCTACGGCTCGATCCGTACCAGCGCCTCGATCGCCGACGAGCGCGAGGCCAAGACGTGGGACCTTCAGCGCCTGACGCCGCTGAGCTCGGGCGACATCGCCGGCGGCAAGCTGCTGGGCGCGCCGCTCTACGCCGCGTTCCTGGCCATGCTCCTCTCGCCGTGGGCGCTCGTCGGGGCGATGGTCAGCCAAAGGATCGGGTCCGAGGTCGTCTTCATCTACCTGCAGTTCGCAGCGACCGTGTTCCTGGCCCTGTCGCTCTCCCTGCTGGCGTCGGCCTACTCCGACCTGTCGCGCGGCGGTTCGTCCGCGACCGCCGGGGCGATGATCGGCCTCGGCTGCCTCTACACCTTGGCACCGGCGCTCTCGAAGGATGGCCTCGATGGGACGATCGTCTACTTCGGGATGACCATCCCCACGGCGATCTGGTTTCCGGCCGTGACGGCCGCTTTCGGGGCCTGGGCTTTCGCGGCCGCGAAGTGGCGCGTCGGCCGCGATCTGCTCGAGCCCGCCCGCTTCTGGCGCTTTCCCGCGTTCATCCTGTATCTGATCGTCTTTGAGCTTGGCTTTGAGAAGGCGTCGGCTTACTGGGCGCTGCTGCTGCCCTCCGTCGCGATCGTGATGGCCGCGCTGGCCGAGCCGGTGACGCCCGAAACGTGGCGCCGCTGGCTAGCGTCCCTGGATTGGAAGGACCGCCTTAATCGGACGCCAACATGGATCGCGGGCGGTGCCATCTGCCTCACGGCCGCTTTCGTCCTCACATTGATCCCGCCCACGGCCGCGGTCGCCGACGTCTATCGCCGCCTGCCGATCGTGCTGACTCTTTTTCTGATCCGCGACACGGCCTTCATCCAGGTCTGCCGCTTCACGAAGAGCCGCAAGCCCGAAATCATGGCCGTCGTGTTCCTCGCGTTAGCCTACATCGTACCGATGATCTTGCTCACGGTGTCGAATATGCGCGTTCTGCTCCCCGCGTTCATGCCCTTCATCGGCAACGACATGCCCGCGTGGCAGAACGTGCTGCCGGGCCTCATCGGGGCGCTCGCGGCGGTGTCGGCCTTGGCGTATGTATCGCGCCGATCCTCGGCGAAATAATAAAACTCGTCCCAACTGTTTCCGGAAACAGTTGGGGGCGAACGCAACAATGGGAGGTCAGACCCCAACGCAACAACGGGGGGTCTGACCCCAATGCAACAGCCCCGTCTACTTGGAGGTCGCGGTGAAGACGCCGTCCCAGCCTGGGGGAGGCGGTTCCGCGCGGAAGGCCTCGAGGCGGGCGGCGTAGAGGTCGTAGAGCTTCCCGAGATGCCAGGTCTCGCCTAGCGCGCGTGCCTCCACCATCAAGGACGCGGCTTCGTCGAAGCGGCCCGATCGATACACCTTGAGGAACTCCGCGTGCTTCGTCGAGAGGGCGAGGAAGGGCGCTGATTTCGCGACGACAGGGTCGCCCAATAGCGAATAGATGTTGACCGGCTTGGTCTTGCCCTTCACGCGGATAAGGTCGAGCTCGATCGCCGCGAACTCGGGCGTCTGCTGGCGCGTGAGCGGGCCGATCACGATGTGGGCGCCGTAGGTCTTCGACTGGCTCTCGAGGCGGGAGGCCAGGTTCACGTCGTCGCCCAGCACCGTGTAGTCGACGCGCAAGGTCGAGCCCATGTTGCCGACGACCGCGGGGCCGGTGTTCAAGCCGGTGCCGATCTCGATCAGCGGCAAGGCGATGCCCTTCTCCTTGGCCTCGGCCTGCCATTGGGCGTTGAGCACGGCCAGGCTCTCGTGCATCTTGAGCGCGGCCTCGCAGGCGCGGCGCGCGTGGTTGGGCACGTTCATTGGCGCGTTCCAGAACGCCATGATGCAGTCGCCCATATATTTGTCGATGGTGCCCTCGTGCTCGAGGATGATCTGCGTCATCGGCGTCAGGAAGTTGTTGATGAAGACGGTCAGGCCGTGGGGATCGAACTTCTCCGAGATCGTCGTGAACCCGCGAATGTCGCAGAAGTGGAAGGTCATTTCCCGCGTCTCGCCGCCGAGCTGCACCGCGCCCGGGTTCTTCGCGAGGTTCTCGACGACCTTGGGCGAGAGGTAGCGGCCGAAGGTGTCGGTGATGCGGCGCTTGTCGCCCTCGGTGCGCACGAAGCTCGCGGCCGACCAGGCCGCGTAGACGGCGAACAGCCCGAGCGAGGGGAAGAGCGGGTCGAGCAGCCAGCGCCAGGCGGTGAACGCGTGCCACGAGAGGCCGATCGACGCCGCGATCGCGGCCGCCGCGACGGGGCCCGCCCAGAGCGCGCCCGCCCGGCCCAGCACGTATAAGAGGAGGAGCCCCAGGAGGAGCAGGTAGGTCCACTCCGCCCCGAGCGCCCAGTCGGGCCGCTGCAGGAAGGTCTGCGTGATGATCTGCTCGGTCACGTTCGCGTGAACCTCGACGCCGGGGGCGGCCGGGTTTAACGGGGTGGCGCGGATGTCCTTGAGGCCCGTGGCGCTCGTGCCGATCATGCAGATCGCCCCCTCGACCAAGGCGCGGTCGAAGTCCTTCTCGAAGATCCGCCACGCGGGGATCGACCGGCCCGGCGCCTTCTTCGTGTAGTAGACCCAGATCGCCCCGTGCGCGTCGGTCGGGATCGTGAACTCTCCGACCTTCAGAGCCGTAATCCCGGTGTGCGCGCCACCCGACAGCTCGCTGCTCGCGCCCGCGGCCTTCACCGAGAAGTTCTTTGCGTCCTGGGCCACGCGCAGCGCCTCGAGGGAGAGCGCGGGCAGCAGGTTCTTGCCGCGCCGGAACAGCATCGGCGTGCTGCGGATGACCTGGTCGAGCTCGGGCTCGAAGCCGACGTTGCCCAGGCCGGCGGCCGCCGCCTCCAGCGCGGGGAGGTTCGTCACCGCGCCCGCGTAATCGCGCAGGAACGCGAGCGGGCCGTCGCCGCCGAACGCGAAGGTCGCTTTCGCGACGGGGAACACGTCGTTGCGTTCTCCGACCAACGCGAAGCCCAGCACCACGCGGCCTTCCTTTAGGGCCCGGGCCAGCAAGGCGTCATGATCGGGCAGCTTCGCGACGCGGTCCTTAACGCCCGCGAACTCGGCGGTGTCGGGCCACGTGGCCGCGATGCGGCGGGGGGAGGTGCGATCGGGCTCGGAGAAGAAGATGTCGTATGCCGTGACGGAGGCGCCCAGGTCCTGGAGCCGCTTTTCGAGGCGCGCCACCTGCGTGCGGGGCCAGGGGAACTGCCCGAGGCGGGACAGCGATTCGTCGTCGAGGTCGATGACGCGCACGCCCGCGTCGACGTATTCGCGCGGCTTGAGCTGCTGAAACACGTCGAAGGCCCGGTGCTGCACCCACTCGACCCAGGCGAAGCCGGAGGCCTGCAGGAAGAGCACGCACGCGAGCGCGGCGGCGGGGATGGTCCAGTGCGCTCGTTTGAACATTGGGCCGATTGTAGGAAATGTGACGGGAATCTGCGATAATCATTTCCCATGAAATTCCTCCTGCTCGCCGTCCTAGCCTTCCCGCTCTCCGCGTCCGCCCAGAACGCCCCCAACGTCGACCGCGAGAGCCAGGACGCCTCGCGCCGCGGCGCCGCCGAGCGCAAGGCCGCCGAGCTCGCCGCCCAGGCCGCCTCCTCTTCTTCAGACGAGATCCCCTTCGAGGCGATCCTCGCCGCGCCCGGCGATTTGGACCTCAACGAGCGCTTCGCCCGCCAGCAGATCTCCCGCGGCGACCTTCGCGGCGCCGCGACCACCCTCGAGCGCATCCTGATCTTAGCACCGGGCCGCGACCGCACGCGCCTGCTCTACGCCGCGGTGCTCTACCGCCTCGACGCGCTGCAGGACGCCGAGCGCGAGACGCGCCTCGTCCTTTCGCGGCCGGCGCCCGCCGAGGTCCTCGATGAGGCGAAGGCCTACCTGAAGCTGATCGAGGGCCGCGGCCGCAAGACGCATTTCGACGCGCGCCTGAGCCTGGGCTACGGCTACGACGATAACCGCAACTCGGCGGCGGAATCCGGCAGGAATCTCTTTTTCGGCACTCCGATCACGCTGAACCCCGACTCCCTTCGGCGCAGCGACACGAACGTCACGTTCGCCGGCGCCCTCGGCGTCTCGCGCGACTTCGGCGGCTCCAAGCCCCAGAAGGCGTTTGCGAACTTCAGCTACTACCGCGGCGAGCAGACGCTCGTCGACACGCTCGACCTGCAGGCCTACAGCGTCAACGCCGGGCTCGCGCTGCGGTATCGCGGCTTCGATATCACCCCCGCGCTCGGCTTCGATCACGTCCTCCTCTCGCAGAGCACTTACCTGCGCGGCCTCTGGCAGGGGCTGCGCGTGTCGCGCCGCGTGCTGCCGCGCCTGCAGCTGTTCGCGGACTTCCGCCATGACGACCAGGGGTTCGTGCGCACGCGGTACGTGCCGAACGCCGAGGACCGCACCGGCGACCAGTACGACCTGAGCGCCGGCGCCGTCTGGGCCGCCTCCCCGCGCGACCGCTTCGGCGCGACCTTGCTCCACCGCCGCAAGTACGCTCGGGCCGTCGCTTTGGCCTATCGCCGAGAGTCCGTTGCCCTCGAATACACGCGCCTGCTCGGCCGCGGGATGTTCCTCGCGGCGGGCCTGACGGCCCAGTTCGACCGCTACGACCGGCCGGACCTGACCTTGAGCTCGCAGGGGCGCAGCGACGACGCGTACGTCGGGAATCTGCTGTTCGGCGCGCCGTTGGGCCTTCTTTGGAAGCCGCTGGCCGCCTTCAACGGGACGCTCGGCTACGAGCGCTTCCGCCAGACGTCGAACCTGATCAACTACGCCTACACGAACAACCGCCTGACCGCGCTGCTGACGTACAAGTGGGGAATCTAACATGAACAAGATCATCGCCGTCCTCCTGCTCGCGCCACTCTCCGCCTCTGCGGCCCCCGTCGCCGGCCCCTTGAACATCGGCGTCGCCGCGGCCGTGCGCGGCGCCGTGCGCGCAACCGCGCCCGGAGCCGCCGGCCGCGTCGTCGAGACCGGCAAGCCCGTGTACGCCCGCGACAAGGTTACGACGGGCCCCGAGGGCAAGCTGCAGATCCTGCTGCTCGACCAGACGAGCTTCACGATCGGCGCCAACAGCGAGATGGAGCTCGATGAGTTCGTCTTCGATCCCGCGACCAACGCGGGCAAGGTCTCCGCCAAGATCGTCAAGGGCGCGTTCCGCTTCGTGACGGGCAAGGTCGCCCGCCGCGACGCGTCGAGCATGAGGGTGGATACCCCCGTCGGCACGATCGGCATCCGCGGCACGATGACCGCGGGCACGGTCTCGAACACCGAGGCGACGATCGTCCTCCTCGGCCCCGGGCCGCAGAACAACGCCGACGAGAAGTCGGGCGGCATCACGGTCAAGAACGACAAGGGCTCCACCGAGATTGACAAGGACGGCTGGGGCGTGACGGTCAAGGCGGGCGAGGCGCCCTCGAAGCCCTTCGAGGTCCCCGCGGCCCAGCTCGAAGGTATCTTGTCCGGCGTCGGCTCCTCGCCCAAGGGCGAGTCGACGGACGGCAAGTCCGATACCGGCTCCACGGGCTCCTCCTCCGGTCAGGACACGGCGAAGGGCAAGGAGAACGCGACCGACGCGTTCGCCGCCGTCGACGCGGCCCAGTCCGAGACGACGCAGTTCGCCGCGCAGCAGTTCGCGGCGCCCAGGACGTCGACCTGGGACGAGGTGCGCGGCATCCCCGGGGGGACGGGCAAGTACTCGGGTAGCGGCGCCTACTACAACTGCACGGGCGGAACGTGCTCGGGCTCGTCGCTCGGCACCACGTCCTTCGCGATCAATGTCGATTTCGGCGCCCGCACCTTGGCCGGCGGCGGCTCCGCGATCACGATGACCGCCGGTGGCGGCGGGATCAACACCTCATCGATCGGGTCCTTGTCCTACGCGAGCTTGTCGGGCGATGCGCTGGTGGACCTTTCGAGCGTGATTTCCGCCCCGGCCGGAAATTTCAACGGCACGACGCTCAAGCTGATCAACTCCGGAGGCGTGACGGCCGGAACGGCCAGCCTCGATGTGCGCGCGGTCAACACGTCGTCCCCGGGCACGACCCTCGGCGGCGCGGTCACCGGATCTTTGGTTCCTTGAGGCGAGCGGCTTCCGCGTAGGCGGCGGCCGCCTCACGGGGGCGGCCCTGGGCTTTCAGCGCGTCGCCCAGGTTTTGGAACGCATCCGGCCAGGCCGGATTCAGTTCCGTCGCGCGGCGCAGCGCCGCCTCGGCGCGCGCGTGCCGGCCGGCCCGGCCGAGCGCCACGCCCAGATTATTGAGGATCACGGGATCGTCGAAGTCGAGGCGGGCGGCCCTCTCGAGCGCGGCCAGTTGCTCGCCGTGGCGGCCCTGCTCCCCGAGTGCCGCCGCGCTGTTGTAGTACTCGAGCGCGAGACCCTTTTGGCCGTAGGTCGAACCAGGGTCGACCTCCAATGTCCTCCGCCACAGCGACCCGGTGCTGCTCCAATACGAGGCGCCGCGGGCGGCCATCGCGCCGTAGCCGAGCAGCGCCGCGACGGCGAGCGCCGACGCGGGAACGCGCCAGGCGGCGCGACGTCGCGCGGCCCAAAGCACGGCGCCCGCGAGCGCGGAGAGCCCCAGGGCTGGCAGGTAGGAGTAACGCTCGGCGACGAGGTGGTGGCCGAAGCGGACGAAGCCGGCCATCGGAAGGAGCGCCAAGATGTAATGCGACGCCGCGGTCGCGGCCGCCGGCCGGCGGCGTGTGATCCAAATGAGGGCGGCGAGCGTGAGCGCGCCGCCCCAAACGGCCGGGCTGGTGAGGCCGAAGCCGTCCGGCACGCGGTGATGAGGCGCAAGGCCGGAGGGCCAGACGGTCTTGGCCGAGTGCCACCAAAGCGCATGGAGGCCGAGCGCCGCTCCGGTCCCCTTGAGAGTGCCGACCGCCCGCTGGCCCGCGAGCCCCGCGATCCCGGTCGCGACGGCGATGATGAAATACGGAATCTTGTCGGCGTAGGAACGGCGGCCCAGCGGCCAGCGGTCGAGCAGCAACAACGTCAAAGGCAAGGTGAGCGCGCTCGCTTTCGAGAGCACGGCGAGGCAGAACGCGGCGAGCGGCCGGATCGGCTTCTCCGGCGTGCGGATATAGAGGAAGACGGCGAGAACGTAAAAGAAGCCGGAGAGGACGTCGCGCCGCTCGGTGAGCCAGACGACGGACTCGACGCGCAGCGGATGCACGGCCCAGAAGAGAGCGGCGAACAAAGCCGCGACGGTCCGCTCGCGCTGCGCCGTCGATGGGGCGGCCTTCTTGATCAATTCGTCCATGATCAGGAAGAACAGGACCGAGGAGCCGGCGTGCAGCGCGAGATTCGTCGCGCGCATCGCCGCGGGATTCGCGCCCCACAGCGTGAAGTCGAGCGCGTAGCTGAGCCACGACAAGGGCTGATACGGGCCGCCGAACATCGTGGTCAGCATCCAGCGGACGTTGACGGGGGAGAAGCCTCTCCAATATGGATTATTCGCGAGATTGATCGCGTCGTCCCAATCGAGGAAGGGGGCGTTGAGCGCGGGAAGGAACGGCAAAATCGACGCGAGCGCGAGCGAGGCGAGCAAAGCCGTCCGGGAGCGTGCAGTCACGAGCTCATTCTAGAACTTTAATTCCCTGGACCTCGGCCGGAGCATGGTCCTATTCTTTTTTTCTTTTCTCCCTCGGCGGTTTTGAGCAGATATCTGATCAAAACCCTCCTCTGAAGAATCAAAACCGTCCGGACCATGACCCCCGCCGGGTCGTAGGGCCTAGACAAACTATAGGTCTTTTGGTAAGCTCGTCAAAGACGCACCCTGGAGGGAACACCGATATGAAATCGACCCGCATGACCCTTGCCCTCGCACTCGTCGCGAGCTTCGCCGCGCCCGTTTTCGCCGTGCCTTCCGCCGTGAACTTCGACCAGGGGATCGATATCTCCGAGGTCCTGCAGACCGCGAAGAAAGCCGCCAAATCCGACGCGAAAGTCGTCGACGCGCAGTACATGGGCGGACGCCGCACGATGCCCGACTGCGTGACCGTCTCCTTCGGCGCGAACGATCCCGCGGAGTCGCCGCGCTTCAGCCTTCGCAGCGTCGAGTACATCGAGGAGTGCTACCAGACCGGTGATCCCCGCTACGGGGGCGGCCGCCAGTGCTACGAGCGCCCGGGCATGACCTACCACGAGGTCGCGTCGATCACCATCCAGGACCGCAAGCCGCTGCTGCCGTGGGAGCGCGACACGTTCCGCGTCTGCCTCGACGGCCCGTGGCTGAGCCTCAACGAGATCGAGACCGCTTACGACTACAGCCGGGTCTCGGGCGGCAACTACAACGGCGCGTACATCGTGACGCCGGGCCGCAAGCTGGCGCAGCGCCCGGACCCGGTTGGCGTGCTCGGCGAGCTCGACTCGTCGATGAAGGTCACGTTTACCGACAAGTGGGCCGCCTACTACGCGGGCGAGACCGTCGAGATCAAGTGGACGCTCAAGAAGCACGTGCAGAACTGGTTCGACCCGACCATCGCCGAGGGCACCGCGAGCTCGGCCGTCGCGGCCGTCTACTCGCTGGACCTCTCGAAGAGCAAGCTCGAGAACGGCAAGAGCTACTACGTCGAGTACTCGATACGGCGCGTCGGTCAGATCTCGAAAGATTCCTTCACCAAGGCTCTCGAGACCAACAAGGTCACGCGCGCCGCGCAGTCGCTGGCTTTCGCGAAGTAGGCGGCTATCTCCGGAGGCGCGAGGCGACCGCCGTCAGGTTCGCCCGCGCCTCCACGGAGCGCGGCTCGTTTTTGAGGGCGGCGCGGTACAGCGCGGCGGCCTGCGGGTAGTCGCCCCGCCGCGCGAGGATGTTGCCCAGGTTCACCTGGGCGCGGGCGAGCGCGGGCGCGAGCCGGAGCGCCGCGCGATAATGGCGCTCGGCGTCCGCGGTCCGGCCGGCGTCCAGATGCGCGTTGCCCCAATTATGATGCGCCTCGGCGCGCGACAACGGGTCTCGCAGCGCCGCCCGGTAATGCTCCACGCGCTCCGGGCCCTCGAGCAGCAGGCCGAGGTTGTTGTGCGCGCGCCCCAGCGCCGGCTCGAGCGCGAGGGCCGTCTCGTACTCGCGCTTGGCCTCCGTGCGCCGGCCGCCGAGGGCGAGCGCGTCGCCGAGGTCCGCGCGCCACGACGCGCGTGAGGGCTCCGACAGCGCGGCCGAGCGCAACAGGGTCGTGCTGGCCTTGATGTCGGTCCGGCTCAGCGACGCGCCGAGCAGGGCCTCGAGCTCCGCGGAGGGGGCGGCAGCCAGCCCGCGTCTCCAGACGTCCCGCGCCCCCTCTTCGTCCCCGCCCTTGCGAAGCGCGGAACCCAGGTTCACGTGCAGGGTCGAGGGCGCGCCGGGCTCCGCCGACGCCTCGCGCAATAGGGCGACGCCTTCGCCGGTCCTGCCCGCCGCGAGCAGCGCGGCTGCGAGCTCGCCGCGCGCGATGGTTCCCGGGGCGCGCTCTGTCGCCGCGGTCCATAGCGAAACCGAGTCCCGCCAGACAGCGGACTGGCGCCAGGACGCGGCCCCGAGCGCGAGCAACCACGCCGCTGCGACCGCGGTCCCGGCGCGGCTTCGCGCGAGCGCTGCGCCGAACAGGACGGCGAAGGCGAGGCACGGCAGGTAGCTGAAGCGGTCCGCCGCGGCGTACGCGATGCCGTGCTGGACAAGCCCCAGCATCGGCAGCAGCATCAGCCCGAACCACGCGAGCGCCGCGAGGACCTCGCGGCGCCGCCGTCCCCATGTCCAGACGGCGGCGGCGAGCCCCGCGAGCGCGAGCAGCTCCCAGGAAAGGTGGCCGAACGAACGGAGGGGAGGATAATATGGCGAGAGCCCCGACGGCCAGAGCGTCCTAAAAGGATAGAACAGCAGGCCGTGCGCGGCGCGCGATAGGGTCCACGCGAGCGGCATGTCCGTCACCGCGCCCGCGGAACGTCCCGCCAGCATGCCGACGAGCAGGGCGCCCGCCGAGAGGACGAACATGGGCGCCAGGCCGCGCCAGGAGCGGCGACGCTTCAGCAGATGATCGAGCGCCAGGAGCGCGAACGGCAGCGGCAAGGACGACGCCTTCGACATGAGCGAGAGCGCGAACGCGGCAGCCGCCGCGCGCGAGCGCCCGTGCAGGTGCGCGAGGACGGCGGCCATGCAGAAGAATCCCGAGAGCAGCCCCTTACGCTCGCTCGCCCAGGCGACGGACTCGACGCGCAGCGGGTGCAGCGCGAAGAACAACGCGGCCAGCAGCGCCGCGCCGCGGCGGCCGTCGAGCAGACGCAGGCATACGAGGTAGAAGAGCGTCGACGTTGCGGCGTGGATCATGACGTTCGTCATGTGGAAGCCCGCGGGCTCGAGCCCCCAGAGGGCGTAATCGCACGCGAGGCTCAGCCACGTGACGGGCTGCCAGATGCCTCCCTGGACCGCTTCCACCATCCAGCGCAGGTGCGGCCCGGACAGGCCGCGAATCCACGGGTTTTCGATGATGAGAAACGGATCGTCCCAGCTCACGAAGCTCGCCGACAGCGCGGGTGCGAAGGCCGCGAACACGGCCGCGGCGGGGAGGAGCGCAACGAAGCGGGCGCGCGCGTTCACGATCGCAAGGCTTGCGCGGACGGCTGCCGGATGAGCGGCTTGAAGCGCGAGAAGTAGAAGCCGGCGAGCGAGAACGCGAGCAACAACAGGTAGCGCACCGTGTAGTGGACCGTCCGGCCGCTGATTCCTCTCGCGCCCGGGCGCGCGACCGCGATCACGGGGACCTCGACGACGCGCAGGCGGGCGGCGAAGAACTGCAGCAAGGTCTCCTGGATATAGTCGTACTGGAAGCGCGGCCGCGCCGCCTCGATGGCGGCCTTGTTCAGCGCGCGGATGCCGCAGGACAGGTCGGTCAGCGGCGCGTTGACCGCGCGGCCGACCACGGACGCGAGCAGCTTGAGCGCGGCGGCCTTCACGGGGCCGAGGTACGCGGGGCGCCCGGCCAGGAAGCGGCTGCCGATCGCCGCGTCGGCGAGGCCCCGGCGCACGGGCTCGAGCACGCCCGGGATCTGCGCGGGATCGAGCTGGCCGTCGGCGTCGAGATGGACGAGAAAGTCGAAGTCCTCCTCGCGCGCGAGCGCGAAGCCGGCTCCGAGCGCGGCCCCGACACCGAGGTTGGAGGCGAGCGAGACGACGCGCGCGCCCGCCGCGCGCCCCTGGGCCGCGGTGTCGTCGGTCGAGCCGTCGTCGACGACCACCACCTCGATGCGCGCGCGGTCGATCCTCACGGCCCGGAGGCGGCGCAGCGTCTCGCCGAGCCGGGCGCCTTCGTTGTAGGCCGGCAGGAGCACGCAGATGTTATCCAACGGGCTTCTCCGCGCGGAACAGCTCGAAGCGGGTGGGATGCATCGCGGCGGGAATCATGAGCAGGCCCGGGAAGGTCCCGCCCAGCGGATCGGTCCAGCCCGACACGGGTGCTACGGTGACCGTGCATGCGCGCCCGATCAGCCGCTTAAGCGACGAGCGCGAGCGCAGATATACCATGGGCACGCCCGCCAGCGCCAGGAGCGTCCGGACCGGACGGAATAGGACGGTCTCGAGCGCGAACAGGCTTTCGCCCAGCACGGGCTCATACACGATGAGCGCGCCGCCCGGGCGCAGGACGCGCCAGGCCGACGCAAGCGCCTCCGCCACGCCTTTATCGGTCGCCTCCGCCGTTTTCGCCGCAACGTGATGCAGCGAGAGGCTGAAGAGCACGACGTCGAAGCTCTCCTCGGCGCAGCCGGCCATGCCGCGGGCGTCCGCCTGGATCCTTCGCACGTCCGGCGGCAGACGCTTCAGCATCTCGGCCGATAGGTCGAGCGCCGTCACCGACGCGGCCAAGGTCCGGTCATAGGCGAACAGGCCTCCGTTGCCGACGTCGAGCACGTCCTTGTTCTTGACGACCGCATCGAGCTCCTCGCGCACAGCCGCGTAGAGGGGGGCGAGCGTGCGAATCGAGCCGGCATAGCGCTCGGCGATCGCGTCGAAATGGTCGATGGACAGCTGGTCTTGCATCGGGGGAGAGCACATTATACGGAAATAAAAACCCCCGCCGGGTTTCCCCGGCGGGGGCGTTATTCCCCTGGTGAGGGAAGAGCGGTTAGGGCAGGTAGACCTGCGAGCCGTACGCGACGACCATGACCTGGACCGGGCCCTTGCCCGCGTTGACGGTCACGAAGCCGTTGTAGGACTCGACCTGCGCGCCGGAGGCGTTCGTCTTCACGGTGACCGCGAGGCCCTCGGCCGCGCGGATCTCGGAGATCTTGAGCTCGGCGTTGCGCGTGAGGCACTTGCCGTAGATCTTCACGAAGTCGTCGCCGCTGCGGATGTCGCGGACGACGGTCAGGAGCATGCAGCCGTCGATCGACTTCTGGAGCGTGCTGATCGCGGAGGGCGTGATCTCATCCTTCGTGAGAACCTTCACCATATGGCCGAGCAGGCGGCCCTGGCGGTGCTCGATGCCGGAGATCATGTCGCGATGGCCCTTCGAGCCGGCCGTGAGGTCAGTCTTGACGAGCAGGCCGGCCTTGCCGGGCATGCCGGACTGGGGCGCCGAGAGGAAGCCGGGCTCGGTCACGGCCTTCGCGGCGTACTTCGCGGCGACGGCCTGGAGGCAGGGCTTGACGAGGTCCGAGGCCTCATCGAGGTTGAAGGGGCGGATCGTCTTGATGTCGAGCACGCCGCAGGCGCCGATGCCCGCGAACGCGTCCTCGGCGACGAACGGGTGAAGGGCTTCGGAGACCTGGGATTCAAAATTTTGGGCGTTCGCGGAAACCGCGGCGATCAGCGCGACGAGGACGAGCAAGTTTTTCTTCATGAGGCTATGATGCCCGAAAGGCCTATGTAACCTATAGGACTTTCGTCAATCCGCGCGGTTGATCCAGATCAACTGTGGACTTGCGACGGGGCCGCGTCTAGAATTTGACGGCGGGGGCTTTGGCGGCTTCGGGAGCGGCGGCGAAGTAGGGACGCTCCTTGAATCCGCCGTAGCCGGCGACGAGGGCGCCGGGGAAGCGCTTGATGGAGGTGTTGTAGTCCCGGGCCGCGTTGTTGAAGTCCATGCGCGCGACGGCCACGCGGTTCTCGGTGCCCTCGAGCTGGACCTGCAGGTCGCGAAACGCCTGCGTGCTCTTGATTTCGGGATACTTTTCGACGACGACCATGAGGCGCGAAAGGGCGGAGGAAAGCCCGGCCTGCGCGTCCTCGAACTTCTTGAAGGCGGCGGGGTCCTGCAGCACCTCCTTGCCGACGGCCATCTGGCCGACCTTCGCGCGCGCCTCGACGACGGCGGTCAAAGTGTCCTTCTCGAATTTGGCGGAACCTTTCACGGTCTCGACGAGATTGGGCACCAGGTCCAGGCGGCGCTGGTATTGGTTCTCGACCTGCGACCACGCCGTGCTCACGGCCTCGTTGCGGCCCACGATCCCGTTGTAGGACCCGACGGCCCAGAGGGCGATCACGAGGACGACGGCGGCGACGGCTACGAGGATCTTCATGGGGCGATTATATATCACTTCCAGGCGGAGCAGCGCTTCGAGACCCACTCGTACAGCGCGGGCTTGTCGAGCTCCGCCTGCGCGGCCCGCAGGTTTTCCTTGTACGATTCGTACACGGGAGTCACGACCTTGCGGATCTTGGCGTTGAGCTCTTTCTCGGCCGCTTCGCGGTCTTCGGCTTCGAGGGGGTTGCCGCGCGACGGCAGCCACCTGGCCCCTTCCAGGGCGATCTCGACGTCCTTGGCCGCCGCGGCGAGTGCCTCGTGGTGCACGCGCTCATGCTCGCGCTCGTGCGCGAGGATCGCCAAATCCTCGCAAGAGCCCTCGCGGTACTCGCGCGGCACGAAGATCTGGACCGAGGCGGGGGTGAGGTCCACGTGCACCTCGTCGAACCAGACGCAGGTCCGGCCGCCGGCGGTGTCGCCGTTGACGAGCGTGCGAAAGGACACCTGGCCCTCGACCTCGGTGAGGCCCTGGGCCTTGCCCGAGCCGACGCTACCCTTGGACTCGACCGCGAGCTCCGCGAGGCTTAGGTCGCGGCGGAGCACGGCGGGGCGCTGGTCCGCGCGGACTTTGATCAGGCCCGAACGGTCGAAGCCGGGATCGTGCGGGCAAGCGGCTTCGCTTCGCGAATCGCCCTTGCCGCAGGCGGCGAGCAATAAGACGGCGGCGAGCGCGCGTATTCCACCGGTGGAATAATGTGGATAACTTTTCAAAGCGCGACCGGCTCAGTATTTGACGCGGTGCAGCTCGAAGCTCTTGCCGCCGAGGTCGACCGTGCGCGCGTACGAGCGCTTGATGCGCGGGGGCAGCAGCTTATGCACGTCGCCGGTCACGAGTATCTCCTCGGCGGAGGCGAGGTCCTCGCCGATCTTCGCGGCGATATTGACCTTGTCGCCGAAGATGCTGTCCTTGAGGCGCAGGATGCTGCCGTGGTGGAAGCCCATGCAGAGCTGGAACTGGTCGCGGTCGGACTTGCCGTCGTTGAACTTGGCGAGGAGGCGCTGCATCTTGATCGCCGCGTCCACCCCCTTCGCGGGGTCGTTGAAGATCGCCAGCAGGTTGTCGGCGCCGCGGGAGATCACGTCGCCGCCGTGCTTGAGCACGATCGGCTCGACGCGATCATAGACGTCGGTCATCACGGCGAGGAAATGGAGGATCCCGTACTGGTGCGTGCGGCGCGTGAAGCCCGACGAGTCGCACATCATGATCGTGGTCTGGTGCACGCACTGCGCCTCGATCGCGGCGTCCAGGACGTCCGAGTTTGACTTCGTCCGGCCCCGCAGACGGGCGAACAGCTGCTCCGCCGTGGGCAGGGAATTAGCCTTCTTTTTCATGCGGGGATTTTAGCATGTCGAGAAAGGGGCTGGGACCTTCGGCCGGGACGTCTGGGTCCAAATGCTCTATTTTTGAAACCTACTCTGCGGTAAAATACTCTAAGCTCTCCGGAGGAACTCGTGAAATACGCCGCTCTCGCTTTGCTTCTGGCCGTCCCCGCCGTCGCGCAGAACCGCGCCGCCGAGATCGATTTCCAGAACTCCCTCCAGGAGGACATGTCCCGCTCCGCGCGGGCCCGTGGCGCCGTGGAGCGCGCGATGGTCGCGATGAACGACGGCGTCGAGGCCGGCGGCCGGGTCGTCGAGTTCATCCGCGAGAAGAACATCCAGGTGTCGGTCGCGTCCCAGCGCGAGGCCGTGAAGACCGTCGTCGTGAACGGCAAGACCTCGATCGTACTGTCCGACGCCTTGCCCGCTTACCCGCGCGTCTACGCGCCCCTGATCGCCAAGGAAGCCGCCGCCCTCATCTACGCCGACATGCCCGCCTGCGCCGAGCGCTCCTACATGCGCCGCGCGACCGCGGGCCGCGTCTGGCTCGAGCTCGGCGGCGAGCCGTCAAAGCTTCCCATCATCGAGCCGCTCACGGGCGACATGGTGGCCGCCGTAAACGACGAGATCGCCATCTGGACCGACAAGCACGGCGCCGAGATGGCCCTTGACCGGATCCGCGACGCGGAGAAGCTCGATTTCCTCCCCAACATGGTCGGCCGCGATGCCGCGGCGCAGAAGAAGCTCGACCTCGCCAACGCTCGCTTCGTCGCCTTCCTCATGGACGAGCGCCCCGCCCGCCAGGCCGCCGGCCTCCGCTAACAGCTACGCTGCTCGGAGTCGCCGTCACCGTTTGATACACTCTCCTCGGTGAAAAAGAAGCCCAAGCTCCGGCGAGGTCTCCCTGTCAGCGTATTTAAGCTTGATAACGGGCTGACCGTTGTCGTACAGGAGGACCGCTCCGCCCCGCTGGCGGCCGTCTCCATCACCTACCGCGTCGGGTCGCTCGACGAGGAGAAGGGCCGAGCCGGGTTCGCCCATTTGTTCGAGCACCTCATGTTCCAGGGGACGGCCAACCTCGCGCCGAACGAGGTCTCCAGGCTCGTCGAGTCGCACGGCGGCACGGACAACGCCTACACGATGAAGACCAACACGACCTATCACGAGGTCGTGCCCTCGAACGCGCTCGAAAGCGTGCTGTGGGCCGAGGCCGATCGCATGCGCGGGCTGCTGATCTCCGAGCGGGAGCTTTCCGTCGAGAAGCAGGTCGTGCTCGAGGAGCTGCGCCAGACGTACACGAACCAGCCCTATCGCCGCGCGACCGACGCCGTCATGAGCTCGCTGGCTTTCTCTCGCTGGGAGAGCGCGCATCCCACGATCGGCGACGCCGAGGACATCCGCGCGGCCTCGCTCGAGGACGTGCGCAAGTTCTACGACCGCCACTACGCGCCCAACAACGCCGTGCTCGCGATCGCGGGCGACGCCTCCGTCCCGGAGGTCCGCAAGCTCGTCAAGCGCCTGTTCGGCCCCATCCCGCGGCGCTCGCGGCCGCGGCCGATCGGCCTCGATGAGCCGCGCCTGAAGGGCGAGCGCGCCGAGACCATCAAGGACCATCTCGCGAAGACGCCGCTGACCGTCGTGGGCTGGCACACGCCCGAGCGCGGCTCGCGCGACTGGTGGGCGCTGACCGTATTGATGACGATTCTGGGCGGCGGGGAAGACAGCCCGCTGCACGAGAAGCTCGTCAAGAACGACCGCCTCGCCGTGTCGGCGGGCGGGCATATCCCCTACTGGTCGAGCCACGTGGCCGCGCGCGGGCCGGACATGCTCGCGTTCTTCATCTCGGGGCGCCTTGGCGTGACGCGGGAAGCCGTGACCGCGAGCCTCGACACGGTGCTCGCGCGGTTTTTTAAGACCGGGCCAAAGGACGACGAGCTCGCGCGCGCGAAGACGCAGATCGAGCGTTCCTGGCTCGAGGGCCAGCTGTCGCTGGCCGATCGCGCGCAGACCTTGAGCTCCTACGTGGCGCTCGTCGGCGATCCCGGCGGCTTTTGGAAGGACCTCGACGCCCTGCTGAAGATCAAGCGTACGGACTGCGTGAGCGCCGCGCGCCGCTGGCTGCGCTCGCGCGGGCGCATCGTGCTCCAGGTGGAGCCCGGCGAGCCGGTCGAGGCGGCGCCCGAGCCGGCCGTCCCCGAGACGCCCGAGGAGGCTCCGCGCAAGCCGGGCCTCGCTCCGCCGCCGCCCGGCGCGGCGCGCTTCGCGACGCCGCCCGACATCACCAAGCTCAAGCTCAAGAACGGCCTGACGGTCTGGCTCGCGCGCGACAAGCGCCTGCCCCTCGTCGAGGCGCGCCTGGCCCTCAAGGCGGGCCGCGTGCAGGAGGTCGCCGGCCAGGAGGCGCTCGCGCAGGCGTCCGAGGAGCTGCTGCTCAAGGGCCGCACCGGAGAGGACGCCGCCGCCGTCGCGCGCGCCTACACGGGGCTCGGCTGGTCGCTCGGGGCCTCGTGCGAGTCGGAGTGGCTCAAGCTGTCGGCCTCGGGCCTGTCCCGCAACCTGAGCCCCTTCCTCGACCAGCTCGCGAAGACGCTGAACTTCGCCGACTATCCCGAGGAGGAGGTCGAGCTTTGGCGCGAAAACGCGCTCGAGGACCTGATCTCCCGCCGCGCGCAGCCGCACTTTCTTTCAGAGGAACGGCTCCGAGCGGAATTATTCCCGGGCCACCCGTACGGCCGCGGCGCGGCCGACGAGAAGAAGATCAACGCCGTGAACTCCGCGCGCATGCGAGAATTCCACGCGGCGCGCCTGCGTGCCGACGGCGGGCACCTCGTTCTCGTCGGGGACTTCGATCCGGACAAGGCGGGCGCCGCGCTCGAGAGCGCGCTCTCCTCCTGGAAGGCCGCGCCCTCCGGCGCCGCGGCGCCGGCCGTTCCGCCTCTTCCGGGCGCGGGGCTCGCGCGCACGATCATCGTGGACCGGCCCGGCTCCGCGCAGGCGAGCCTCATCATCGCGCAGACCGCGGACGCCGGTCCCAAGGATCCGGACTACATGTCGCTGGTCCTGGCCAACCACGTCCTGGGCGGCACGGCGAACTCGCGGCTGTTCGAGAACCTGCGCACCCGCCGCGGCTACACGTACGGCGCGTACTCCTCGATCGAGCTGTATGGGCGCGGCATCGTCTGGTCGGCGTCCGCCGACTGCCGCACCGAGGTCGCGCGCCCGGCGCTCGAGGAGATGATCTCGGAGGTCCGCGGGCTCTGCACGAAGGAGATCTCGGCCGCCGCGCTCGATAACTCGCGCCGCCACCTGCGCGGGCTGTTTTTGATGAGGCTCTCTTCGCTCGACCGCATCACGGGCTATATGTCGTCGGTGGCGGAGAGCGGGCGCGATCCGCGCGAGACGATCGCGCAGTACGAGCCGCGCCTGGCCGAGGCCACTCCGGCCTCCGCGCTCGCCGCGGTCCAGTCCCGGCTCGATCTCAAGAAGCTGGTGACGGTC
>Ga0163144_10006061_pt1 | contig 26769 bp, 22 predicted proteins | sample OliLak19BULKMAT1_FD_123175 | JGI IMG/M metagenome (GOLD analysis project Ga0163144, IMG submission 123175) | Freshwater microbial mat bacterial communities from Lake Vanda, McMurdo Dry Valleys, Antarctica - Oligotrophic Lake LV.19.BULKMAT1 | ecosystem: Environmental > Aquatic > Freshwater >...
CCTGAAGCACCAAATAGCTTCATGCATTCGCAAGCCACGTCCCTGCCTGCTGTGGAGCTGCCGGGCAGCGGCTCGCACGCAACCCTTCGGATAGAACGGCGCCGTGTTGATGCTCCTGCCGGACTACGCCCCGCTGCTCCGCTCGCTGACCGAGCGCATCCAGACCGCACGGCTGCGGGCGGTCGTCGCGGTGAACCACGAGATCGTGGGTCCTCTACGCTTCGATCGGGCGCGACATCCTCGAGCGGCAGGCAGCGGCGGGGTGGGGCGCGAAGGTGGTCGAGCACCTTGCGGCGGACCTGCGTCGAGCGTTCCCGGACATGCGAGGCCTCTCGCTCCGAAACGTTCGATATATGCTGGCTTTTGCCAAGACATGGCCCGACGAGGAATTTGTGCAGTAGGTTGCTGCACAAATTCCCTGGACTCACCATTCTCTGCTCCTCGACCAGGTCAAGCCGCAGGCGGCGCGCAGGTTCTACGTGGACAAGGCGCGGGAGCACGGTTGGTCCCGTGCGGTGCTGGAGGCGCAGATCGAGTCGGGGCTCCACGCTTGCCTCGGCACGGTGCAGAGCAACTTCGAAGCCACGTTGCCGCCTCTTCGATCCGACCTCGACCGGCAGGATCCTTGATTTTGTTTACCTTTCCGAGGACGTCCACGAGCGCGAGCTGGAGCGGGGCCTGCTCGCGGAGATCCGCGCCTTGCTGTTGGAGCTCGGCGCGGGCTTCGCCTTGTGGGCTCGCAGGTGCGGCTTGAGGTGGATGGCCGCGATTTCTACCTCGACCTGCTCTTCTTCCACGTGGAACCGCTCTGCTATGTCGTGGTCGAGCTCAAGACAGGGGAGTTCGAGCCCGAGCACGCGGGCAAGATGAGCTTCTACCTGGCCGCGGAGGATCGCCAGCTGCGCCGGCCGGCGCACGGCCCGACGATCGGGCTTCTCCTCTGCAAGCGGAAGCGCGCGACCATCGTGGAGTACGCGCGCTTCAGGACAACCGCAGCGTGCGCGTCAGTTGCCAGGTGGCCACCCCGCAATGACCGGGCGATGACCCCAAGGATGTGGGCCGGGAGGGGACTCTACTCGCCGGCGTACTTTTCCCAGCGCCGCTGCTCGGCGGGGTCCGTAAGTCGCCGATAGGTCCCACCCCAGGTGGCGGCCGCCCCGCACCAGATGTTCTGGCAGCTGTCGCTTGTCTCGATCCTGATTCCGTCGCGCGTCCTCAGCACCTTCGCCATGCAGAGCGGGAAGTCTTCGTCGATGGTGGTCGCGAGCAACTCGCCGTCGACCTCGCGGGCTGCCATCGCTATGCCGCAGCTCGACTGACCGACGACCGCTGCGCCAGCGATGAACAGGCTCTCGTAGTCGTCCGAGGGAATGATGGACACGACGTCCATCCCGTCGAAAGACGGGTTGTCGAAGTCCAGCGACCCGTCCGCGAAAACGCCGCACCAGCGATTGGAGAGCGCGCAGAGTTCCCGCAGGCGAGAAGTGTAGGTAAGTCGAACGCATTCGCGCGCATCGGGCACGATGGAACACGCATCCCGCGCCGCCAGCCAGTCGCGCTGGCCCTGGAGCTTGCGCAGGCCCTCGGGCGGGGCGTCCCGGTAGGTGCGATCCAGGGCGACATCGAGCTTCGCCAGGACCTCCTCATCGCAGATCAAATGCTCGACATCCGATCGCGCGCGGGCGCAGTCGAAGCTCGGCTCGATGTTGTTGTCCCAAGTCACGATGGGAGCCGGCGCGGGGGTGCGGGTGCAGGCGAGAAGGAAAGCGAGCGTGGAGAGCATCGGACCTCGGGTGTCTCCCATGGAGTAGGGAGCGCGTGGTCGATGCCGTGCAGAAATCGGGGGTCGCGCTCGCTCCGAATCCCGCGCAGGCCCGCGTCCGGCGCGTCCCGGTAGGGTGTGGTCCAGCGCGACGTCGAACATCGCCAGGGCTTCGTCGTGGCAGATGAGCTGCTCCACCTCCGAGCTGGCTCGGGCGCAGTCGAAGCTCGGCTGGAAGTCGGGGGCGTCGATCGAGGCGGCCAGCGCAGGAGCGCGGGTGCAGGCGAGGATGAGCATCGGGGTCTTCGCTCGCCAGGTAGGGCGCGATTGCGCCGTTCATGCGCCCGCCGCGCGACCCGCCTCCTCGACCGGCTCGATCACATCCACGAATAGGCGCTCTGCCGTTGCACGGAGGTTGGCTTCGGAGACGCCCGTGCCAGCAAGGAGACCGACGATGCAACAGTGATGAGCCTCCTCGAAGGTTCCGTCGGTAAGCAGGGCGCGGAGCCCGTCGCCGACCGTGCGCGCGAGCTCCGGCCAACGGTCTCGGAACGCGAGCCGGAGGCCGCCGAGCCAGCGGATCTCCCACGTGTCCATCTCCTGACGCGGCTCCAGGTGGGCGAGCGCCAGCACCCGACCGAGATCCTTCGCGTGGCGGTGGATGTCCGGGCGCCCGCCGATCGGGCTGCTCATCGTGTGGTCCGAGAGCGTGCGGTGCGAGAGGAGGTTGGCGAGCGCCATCATGCTCGGGTGCGCGTAGAACAGGCCGCCGCCGAAGGGCACGCGCCCGATCTCGGTAAGGGCGAGGAACTCGAAGCCCGGGAGGCCGTACCAGCCGTCGTCGAGCTCGACGTGCACCCACGGCTTCGCGCCGGGGCGCTCGTCGCCGGGCACGATCAGGAGCTCGACGAAGTAGTCCTTGTGGTCGGGGGGGTACAGCCGGATGGCCGGGAGCTTGTCGGCAGGCGTCGTCTCCGTCCCGGGCAGGAACGCGCCTTCCTTGCGGTGGCGCCAGCCGAGGTCGAGGAGCCGGAGAGCGATGGCCTGCGCGCCCCTCGTGTTGCCGGACGGTCGAACGACGAGGTCGGCGTCTTTCGTTCGAACGCCGCCGCCCGCGAGGCGTGCGGCGTGGTGGCAGGCGGCGGCCAGGCTCCCGGCGACGAACACCTGTTCGTGGAGCTCCGGCGGAAGCTCGCGCGCCAGACGTCCGAGCAGATCCCGGGGGTCCACCAGGGTCTCGCTCATGACCGTGCTCCGGCGCGCAGGTGCTTCACGAAGGCCTCGGCTTGTGCGTCGAGCCGGAGCTCCTGCAGGTCCAGGAGGGCCTCGACCGGATCGGCCCAGGTGAGCCCGTCGTCGTCTTCGAACAGCGCGTCCTCACGGGGGACGGTGTGGACGGCGAGGACGGCCTGGTGTGCGCTGGTCACCCGGACGAGGGCGGGGTCGAGTCGGCGGAGGAAGGAAAGGTCCGATCCCGCCGAGTGGGCGTGGACGGACAGGTCGAGACGCGGGAGGCCAACGAGGTCGATATCGGGGTGGCGGCGCCTGGCCGCGAGGACGCCTGCGAGCGCGACTCCCTCGGGGTGCGCGCGGCGTAGGCGATGGACGAGATGCTCAAGGTCCGGCGGCCGGCCCGACCCGTCGGCGAACCATGCTGCCTGGCGGGTTCGGCGTGCACGCAACTCCGTCCACGCATCGACCGGAAGGACGCGGAGGGAAACGCTGCGGTTGCTGCCGCGGGTCACCGCGTCGCCGAGCACGCGCAGCTGCGCGGCGACGGTGGGGTAGGAGAGGCCTGTCACCGTCTGGAGTTGCTGCATCTGGATCGGCCCCTTTCCGAGGAGCCAGCGGTGGACGAGAACCTTCAGTGCCTCGCCCGAGCGGTCGAGTCGGGGACCCGGCCGGGAAGGCGTCGTCGTCGCGAAGTGCGCGGCGACGCTGCGCGTCAGCGGGGAGTCGGGCAAGCGATCCGCCTTGTCGTCGTCGACGGTCACCACCGCGAGGCGCGGCGCAACGTCGGGGGAGAGCACCGCGCGAAAGGCATCGACCTCCTCGCGTACCCGCGCTAGGGAGAGGCGCGGTGCCATGAGCACGAGAATCGCCTCGGCGCGCCGTCGGTGAGCAACGAGCGCGAGCTGGGCTAGCTTGGCGTGGAGGTCGCGGACGCTCAAGAGGCGCTCCGCCACGTCCACGAGGACGCGACCGTCGGCGCTGACCAGGTCGACATCGCCGCCCGGGTCGGGGTGGAGACCGAGGTCGTCGTTCGCGGGCGGGCGAATCACAAAATCAAAGTAGCATCTAAAAACGAAAGCTGCAAGTGAATGCATCCCGTGGACGTCTGACCTCCGATAAGTAACCTTTATCGGTGGTCAGAACGGCCCTTCACGCGGGGCTACTGTAGAGCGCATCATGCGCGGTACGCCCAGCGCGCACAGGGTGCTCGCGAGGCTCCGCGCGCTGAGACCGTGGAGTCCCGGGCGGACGGATTCCGATTAGGGGATCGACGACTGGGTATCGGTATTGGTACCTATCAGGTACCAATGTGATACCCTCTGGCCGAAGGATGTACGGCAGCACACGGGTTGAGCGGGCGGATGTCCTTTGGCGGCCCCTACCCTCCCTATTCCGCCATGCAGCCCCGCCCCCGGAGGGCCTCCAGCAGGGACCGACGTGAACTCCCTATGATACTATATAGATGCCATCGTGAATGTTTTCGATGCATCGACATCTAAAGGTCGCGTGTTGAACTCGCGCACCCAGAACATACTTGCCTATGTTCTCCTCTCACCCCGGCAACGCCATGCTTCCATTCACCCGTTCCGAGAACCGCGCGATCGAGAAGGCCATCTCCGACGCCTTCCGATCTGCCGTGGCGTACGGCAACCTGCTGGGACAGGGCGAGAGCCGGCAGCTCCGGATCCAGGTCACCCCGGCAACCGCTACCGTGAGTGCGTTGACGACCTGTCGCGTCGTCGTGTTCATCGAGACGCCCTATGGCGAGCTTCGTCGCCTGCTGGTGACGAAGCTCGAAGAGGGCGAGTCCCTCGCGGTGGACATCCCGGAGGATGCCGCGCGTATGGTCGCGGCGCGCATCGGGGAAAGCCGAGCGCGATCGCTGCCGAGCCAGCTCGAGGCTGCGCAGGACCTCGTCGTGGCTGAGGTCAGGTCCATGAAGATCCCCCTGGTACCGGCGCTGCCTCCGGCGCCCTGGAACTGACGGCGGGCAGAAGGGGGCCGTGGATCACCGGGACGACCCCACCCGGCTTCGCTTAGCCGCCTCCCATGGACACCTCCGTCGTGGTGTGGCTACTCGCCACGAGGCGTCTTCACGCGCCCTCCGCAAAGCTGCCGCTCGTGCTCGGCCTGGGCCTGATCGAGGTGTTCCTCTGCACCGGCGTCGGCGTCCGCCGAGAGCCAGCTCACGACCAAGGGCTTGAAACACGTCATGTGCCCATGCTCGTCCTTACCGCCCTTACCATTCAGGCCCATCGTCGGGCATCGCTCGTCGCCGGAGGCGATTCTTGCGCCGAAGCGGCTGCAGTAGAATGGCTGCTCCTTCCCGTCCTTCTCGACTACCGTCGCGTTTGCGCAGTAGCGCGCGACCAACTGCTTCGCGACGCCGCTCTCCGGATCTGCGCGAAGCGCGTCCGAATAGTAGAAAACCACCGCCTTCCGAAGGTAGGCCTTAAGCCGCTTCGGGTCGGGCTGAAGCTCACCCTTGGCGCGGTTCCGGAGCGCAGGGGACTTCTCGAAGAAGTCGAGAACGCGATCCCAGACGAACTCGGAGAGCCTTGTGTCAGTCAAGCGCCGCGCCTTTCGGTCCCAGCGCCGGGCGTAGGTCGTCATCGCGGGGGCCGTCGCAAGCTGGATTGGACACGGCCGTTTGGGGCCCGCCTTCGCCGCATGCGCCGGCTGCTCGCAGCTCGCGCCGCACACCGCGACCATCAACGGGCCGCAGTTTGGCGTGCGCATGATGGGGTGCAGCAGTCCGGTGATCACGTGGATCGCCGAAGTGGCGCGCAAAGCGACAGCGGGATTTGGCCCGGCTGCCATCATGGCGGCGTACGCGCGTTCGGCGCGGGCGAGCGCGGGTAGGATCTCGGGCTGGGTGAGCGTCGGCTGGTAGGGCAGGCCGAGCGTCGCGAACTGCTTCTCGTGCTTGAGGGCGATTTCCATGGCGTACTCCGGGTGTTGAGGGGTCTGCGGACGTGGTGGCGAATTGGCAGAGATATAGGAGAAAGGCTGGCTTTCTCTGGGCGTCACCACGACGCGAAGACTTGCTCAAGGACTCGGAGAGACGAGGGGCAGGGAACAGGACGGGGGCATGGGGGAATGGAAGGGAGAGGCCGTGGATCACCGGGACGGCCCGCTCCCGGGGTCTGGTTCAGCCGTTGCCCATGGTGACCTCCGGTGCGCTCTCGCGCTGGTTGCGGTTCAGAGGGTCTCGCTGAATAGCAAGCGGCGTGCCAGGGAGCGGACGGTGGTTCATCGCGGCCCCGCGGCATTGACCGAGGCGGCTCGCTCGACGAGGAAGACGCATGTGGCGATGCGGATCTGGCGCGGCGAGGGGTTCTTGCCGAGCGCCTCCGCGCGCGGGGAGGCGATGAAACTCGCCAGGACGCCCTCAAGGGCCTCTTCTCCGAACGCCTCGGTGAGTTCGGGCCGAACGGCCAGAAGCTGGCGGAAGGAGGCGCGTGCCGCGGCCCGCAGAGGTGCGCCGCGGGTCGTCATCGGTTCACCTCCGACAGGGGCTATGGCAAGCCCCGTGCCAGCATCGCGCGGACGAAACCCTGAACAGTCAGGTTCTTCCGCGGTAGCGAACTTTGCATCACGTAGCGAAACCGACACATGGAACAGCGGAATCGCTACTTCAGCGTCAAGGCTATGACCGCCCCCTTCGAGCTGAGGGGGGCGCGTTGCTGGGTTGCTCTTGTCGTTCATCCTCACCTCCGAACGGCTGGTGGCCGAAGAAGATGGGGGGCGGCGAAGAGGACGCCGACTTGAGCACTCAAATCCTACGTCGGTCCTCCAGCGACTGCAAGAGGCTGAGCGAGAAATTCAAGCTGAGGGCATCAACCGGCGCCGGTCCTGCCGTCGGACTCATCCTCGGGGCTGCGGCGGGCCTCCGCATCTTCTATGACTCGGGCCATACGCTTGTGAAGAGCTTTCCGAACGGCCGTTTCGGCGGCAGCACGCGCGATTTCAGCTAAAGGGGCGGCCAGATGGGTGAGCATCGGGAAGCGGCTGGGGGCAGCCCGCCACGCCTGGACGGCTTCTCCGCAAAGCTGGACCGCTTCGGCGATCCGGTCGGGGCTTCGGGGCTTGAGTGATCCGGATCGCAGACCGGTGAGCATCTTGTCCAGCGTCGCGTCTCCGTTCACCAGGAACCCGTCGGAGTACCAGCCATCGATGACGGGCACCTCAGTTGTCGCGGTCTGCGCGACCTGGGTCTGCGCAACCTTTCGCCCCGCGCCCGCGACCCAGTCGGCGAGGTAGTGGACTTGGCGTGGGTGCGCCCTCTTTTTGTCGAGCAATTCGTGTTGTGAATCCGGGCTCCCGATCGGCTTTCTCCCTTGCCAACTGGCCACTCGGTTCGCCTTTGGGTTGAGTTGGAAAAAGCAGCCATTCCTGGGGGGGGCGGAGAGCACCCATAGAAATCGGTTGTCGATGGTCGAAGCACGCGCAACCGTCGGGGGCTGGATGCCCCTCCTCCAGGCGATGTTGTCCGTGATCGGATGGACCTCCTCCGGGTTCAGCGCGAAGATGCAGTCATCGTACGCGGTTCGGCGGCCGAACTGGTCGAGCTGGCGCTTGCGCTCCTTTTCATCTGGAACCTCCCGCAGGCGCGTGGCCACATCGATGTGGATCGTAGCGGTGGGATCGACAAGATCGGCGATGAGCAGCTCGAGCAAAATGCCGAGATATTGGCGATATTCAGCGTCCGCGAAGACGGACGCGGGTCCGGGTGCTGGCGCGTTCGGCAGGATGATGCCTATGGCTCGGATCTTGGTTTTTTTAAAGGCCTTCTCGGTCATCAGTTTTAGCTTGGTCTGCTGCTGGTCAGCCTTCATCACCTTCTCAAGCACCGGCAGCCCCATTTTGTTCACCTTAGGGCTTTTTTTCTCGAGGATGTCCCTGGAAAGACCCCACGTGTGGCCACCTTCATCAAGGTCACTTGCGATACGCATAGCGGTCTCGGATTCCTCGTACTCGAACAGAATCCCCGCGATGACCGAGACGTCACCAGCCACCAACTTTCCGGACTCATCCAGAAGGATGTCTACCACTTTGGCGCCCGCGCCGATGCGGGGCGATTCGCCGTTGGCTACGGACACCAGGCTTGCCACAAGGTCGGCGGCACGCTTGATGGCGAGCGCCGAATCAAGTGCCCGCCCGAACCCCTCCAGCGCCCGCAACGCCCCCTGCTCCCCCTCCGCCAGTCGGGGCTTCCCGAACTCGGTGATGATGTTGTCGAAGAGGCGGAGGCGCGCGACGATGTCGCGACGCATCGTGGTCGAGAACAGGATGATCGGCAGGTCGGGGAAGGCGTTTGCGAGCAGCCGAGCGAGTAGGGTGAGCTCCTCACCGGAGTCATCTTGAGCGGGCGCGACGATCTTCCTTCCTTCCCAGAGCCCTGAGTCCTTCGGAACAAGCTTCCTAAGCTCCTCCAGTAGCTTTGCGGCGGCCGCCTCATTCGTCGTTAGCCGGAGGTCGAGCAAGATCAGGTCATAGGCCACACCGCTGGCGTGCCCGGGCGCGGTCTTCGTCGTGATGCTGGTGATCAGCTCATCGGGGCTCTTCTGCACGGTGAGTCCTGTCGGCCAGAAGGACCTCGCAAAATCCGCCCATCCGAAGTCGGCCATGTCATCGACGAGCAGGACGTTCTTGAAGTCTTCGCAGCATGCGAAGGCTCGCTTCCTCGCGGCTTTGCGCTCGTCGTCATCCACATTCCCCTCGGGAAGGAGGCGCGCGGTCTCCAGGATTCGCCGAACGGCGGCCCGGTGATCAGGCAGTCCCTCCGCACCGGCCGGCGCGAAGCCCAGGAGCATCGGCCCGATGAGGTTGGCGATGGAATGGTGATTCGCGTCCGGAGAGGGGTCCACGCGGCAGATGGGGAGGGACAGAAGAACATCTTCGGGCCGAACCAGGGATGGGTCCGTGGAGTTGATCTTCATCAAGGCCCGAAGATCGCCCGCAGTTACCGCCGCGGCGAGCTCTTCACACCCGAGACGCTGTAGCCACGGTACGGATACCTGCGCCCGCAACCAGCGAAGCGCCTCGTAGGCCGCCGGAAGTTCCTTCGCCGCGAGTTCGTCATCATCCTCGTCGCGCTGCCTACTCCGCAGGTCGATGAGAGTCACCTGAAGCTTCTTATGCTTGGTGCGTGCGGCTAACGCCCAGTCCAACGGCGTCAGGTGCCGTTCTGTGTCCACCGGGTGGACGGACGCATCCGCTGGGCTGTCGCTCCAGACCACGATGACGTGCTCGCCAAGGTCCTTCATCCCCCAGAGGTCGTTGAAGTCGCATCCGTAGTCCCAGACGCGCGTGTTCAGAAGGCGCGCAAGCGCATTGGCGGTGTGGCGGGTCATTCGGGCTCCTACGGGTGTTCTTCGTCGCTGGTGGGGTCCTCGCTGCCTGCGGACTCCGCGACGCCTGCCGTCGTGCCCTCCGGGACCAGCGGCTTCTTTTTCCGGTTCGTCCGAGCTTCCTGTACATGCCACAACACGTCTGGGTCCGCGGACAGCAGCTCAAACGTCGTCGCCTCCGAACCCCCGAAGTAGACGTTGCAAAGGTCAGAAATGCGCCCGATGACATCATAGACGACGGTGGCCGAGCCGATTCGGCTCTTCAGGGGCTTTGGGTCGCTAAGTCCCGTGCGATCCTCGCCATCTCCACCGAGGAGGAAGGGCAGCCCGAGAAGGTGCCGGATTGCTGGGGACGGCTTCGTGGCGCCGAGCCTCGTGCGCGTCGCTCGCAGTGCAGCGCCCAACAGGCGCAGACTGAGGCGCGCGTGGGCCCGTTGCAGGATAGGTAATGCCCCTTTGAGGCCCGGTTCGTCGGTGGGAACCTCGAAACTGTCGAGTATGGCGGCGAGTTCGATGACGGTTCGTGGTCGCTCAGCGACGCTGACGTGTGGCTTGGCGGTCGTGTCGGCGGGCGAAGGAGGGTGTCCACCAGGTCTGTCCCCAGCCCAGCGTCTTGCTTTGGCCGGCAGCGGCAGATGCCGGACCAGGATCTCGTCGAAGTCCCGGGACGCGATGACCGCGTGTTCGGCGATCTGGCGTAACGCAACGACGTTCTTTTTCGTCCAGTCGCGGCTCATCAGGTCCGCGAAAACGTGCTCATTCACGCGCTTCTCGGAGCGCTTTAGGTGGGCGCCGATTTGACCCACGATCTGCTCGAAGATCGCAGGGATGTCCTCGCGGCGGTCGTTCAACGGCGGCAGGTAGATCGGGGCACCGAGGTCGTTGAGCAGATCTCGGCGGAACCCGAGGGCGTCAGCCACCTCCTCGTCGTGGAGGTTCAGGTTCGAGGCCGTCAGCATGACCACGTCGACGGCGATGCGGCGATCAGTCTCGAGGTGATCCCTCGGGGGCACGATGGACTCCATCGCCTGACGAACATCTCCGGCTTTGCTGGGAAACTTGCCGATTCTGGAGATGCGTCGACGAAGTTGTGCATCACGACGTCGGGTCTCGATGAAGAGTGCCTGTGCAGCGGGCGTCAGGGAGGCAACCTCGTCGAGAAAGAAGGTGCCGCCGTGGCTCCGCTCGATCGCGCCGGGCGCGGAGTCATCGGTCGAGCCGGTGAAGGCACCCTTCCAGTGGCCGAAAAGCGCCGCCTTCGTCACTCCCTCGTCCGCGCCGGCGGCGCTCCAGCTGTGGAACGGGCCGCGTCGATCCACCAGGACTCGCATCTCCTCATGGATGAAGCGCGCGAGCTCGGTCTTGCCCGTGCCGGTCTCGCCGTAGAGGATGCGACCTGAGCCGAGCGGGTCACAGGCGAACCGGCGAGCCTCCTGCAGGACCCGCAGCATGGCCATGGAGCTGCCGGCCAGGCGCGAACCGGTCCGCAGGTCGGGGAAGAGGCCGAAAGCGTACAGGCGTCGCTGGAAGTCCTGTGGGGCGGATGTGTCGCGCGCCGAGGGCTTCGGAAAGAACCCATCGGCCTCGGCGCCATTGGCGGCATTCTGGACGCTCGCCTGGCTCGTCAACATGACGATGGGCAGGTCGGACCACCGGTCCCGCAGCGCGGCGAGCACCACCAACCCCCAACGCGCATCGCCCCGGTCGGGGGGTTGCTGAGAAAACTGGACGTCGAGCAGGACGAGGGCCCAGCTCCCGTCAGGGCCGAGCGGCCACCCGGAGGCGACCGCATCTATGACCCCCGAGAGCGAGTTGCGTCGGTCAACCTGGCCGGAGCAGAACGAGAACGCGCATCGTTCCGTGGGATCCACGGTATGGGCAAAGTCCTCCGACAGGGCCTTGCTGCCACCGTAGACATCGTCGATGACGAGGACGCGGGGCTTGATCACGGAATCCACCGCGTCGCGAGTTCGGGGCTTTCAAGGAAGGCGCGCAGGGACTCGGCGGCCCGCTGGAGGGTGGCCCAGAGCATGACGGTGTCGGAGTCGCGGCCGGAAAGGGTCACGCGCGAGAACCAAGCGTCGAGGGCGTCGAGGAACGCTCGAGATCGACTCCGTAGGTCTTCGAGACGGATCTGAGGTCGGAAGCGGGTCGCATACTCGGCCTGAACAACAACGAGCAGGCGCTCCCGAAGAGAGCCGGCGATGCCCGCGAGCGACGGAAGGTGCACGACGAAGGCGCTGGGATCGTAGCCGTCGATGAAGGTCTCATCGAGCTCGTTCAGCATGGCGGTCATCTCGGCAATGAACAGCGGCTGTTCCTCGAGCAGCCCAGCGGCAGCCCGCTCGGACGGGCGCAGAAACACGTTCGTGAGGTAGGTATGCCCGAGGGTGCCGGCGAGGAGCGCCGGGCGGGGGCGTAGGAGATCGCAAGGGTGGAGCATGCATCCGATCAGGCGTGCTCGACGAGAAAGTCGCGCACCGCGGTCGAATTGGCGAGATTGGGCGCGGCCGTGGTCTTCGCGGCGGCGATGACCTTCGCCTCGGCCTTGGCCGCGAGGCCTGCTCGCTGCGTGACTGCGGCAGCGATGACCCTCGCCTCCGCCTCGGCTTCAGCCGCGAGGCCTGCGCGCTGCCTGAGCGCTATAGGGTCGTCGGGAAGCAGGCGAAGTAGATGGTGGGCGAGCAAGGCATCGGGGGCGGGCTGGGCATCGAGGATCCACCAGGGAGGTTCTTCACAGTCCGGGGCCAACCGCACAGCCTGGATGAAGCGCTCAATCTGCGCGATCTTCCAACCCGGATTGTGGTCGCGCCACGAGGGCAATGGTGCAAGCCCGTCCGCGGCCTGGAGGGGCAGGTTCGCAAGGCCCCACATCAGACCACGGACCCGGACACTCGGCATTTCCAAATGGTTCTTCTGGTTCGTCCCCACCAAGAGCCACCAACCGACCTTACCGGCGTCCCGCCAGCTTGAATGATTCTTCACCCCCGCAGGGCCGCCATGCCAAAGAATGAGCGCCGGAGTATGGGAATCCCATTCCCCGATGGGCGCTATTTCCCACAAAAGTCGATCGGACAACTCCACTTTTCGATCGAGCTCGTATTCGAATATCTTCACGCGAGCCTCCAAGTGCAAACAAGGTCGCCATTCGACAGAACGTTTAGAGAAATTTTAGGATGCCGGCTAATGTCCAGCGGCGTGGTCCAGTCGTTATGCCCGTACGCGGAGGCAATTTCTTTAACCCTACCTCCGCAATTCAGCGTGGCGGTGCTCAGCGCGATGGGAAGCGCCTTTGTGTCGAACCAGTCTGAAAACGAGAATCCCATGAGGGTAAACGTGATTGCACTGTCACTCTTATCGATGCTCACGGTGGCCTCCTTGGCGTTTGCGTCGATGTCGCGCTTCGGGCACGCAAGGGCAGCAATCCCAGCAAGGCTGAGCTCCCACTCGTCGGGGAGAGATAATAGGTACGTCGCGTGTCCCTCAAGCGTGGCTTGAGTGACGGCAACCTTTCGCCCCTCCATCAGAAGCAGTACAACGAGCGACGCCGGACAGGGCTTCTCTGTCGCCTCACCCGAGGCCCGCTTGATCCATTCCCAGGCGTCTGGATGCAACTTTTCGTTAAGCGATTGTGGTAGTCGCTCCATGGCAAGAAGGATTTCTTCGCCGCGGGGGTTCAACTCCCACGCTTCGGTCTTTACATCAGGTATCGGTGTACCCGTCACCTTCGCTCCGGCCAGATAGGCTGCACGTCGCCCGAGCTCCCATTTGCCGCCCGTCTGTTTGCAGGCGCAGGTGCCACACGAATCGTGGCCGATTGGGAACGCCCAAAGAGAGCCCCCCCCCAGCCGATCCACCTTTGCGTCAGGGTCGCAGACGTATTTTCCTGCTGGAGCAAAGAAACGCCCGAGCAACTGAAGGTCGGGCCAGCGAACCTTCCGAAACCCGAAGTGAGCCGCGGTAGTCCGCAAGCGCTTCCGAATGGCGCCTTGAAATTGCATCGCCCGTTCCAGCATTTGTGACATTTCGTAGATGTTTTCGGACAGAGATTCGTACGCAGCGCCGTCGCTTCCACCCCCCGAACGGCCCCGCGCGACCTCGAGGCTTTGATGTAGCCGAAGCAAGACGTCGGTTCGATGTGTGGGCCGATCTGGGCCACTCGCTTTGATCGCCAGCGCGCTGACAGATTCGTCGGTGGCCGGACCCCACCGGGAGACCCCTGAAATAAGGCCGGCTGCCCGCAGGTTCTGGAACTGCATCCAAACGCTATCCGGGTCAGTCGACCTCATGCCGGTTTGCGCGTCCGCCTTGAGATTCGATATGTTGAGGGCCACAGGGACTCGATACGCATCTGAGACTCGCCGACACGCCTGGTTGAGCGTGTCAGCGCTGCTCCTGCCCTTCACAATCGCCTGCGCGATGACGTCCGCCAGCGCCTGACAGTACCGCTGGTACAGTCTCTCCGAAAACACAGCAGAGGCCCGAAATCGGCGCGATAGTAGGGCCTCGATGTCCAATAGTTCTTCCGCTTCTACCGCGACATACCAGAACGCCACCGTCTCCGGAACGGCGTCCGTCGCAATGAACTCGTGGTTCGTCAGTGGCATGATGAAGATCGTTGGCGGCCACCCCCCAGGCCACGCCCCCTTTTCCAATACCGCCCAGGACCCGCGCGGCAAATCCCACGACGCGCCGTCTGAAAATTCTCCAGCAATCTCCGTCGTCTTAGGTATTGCCCGCGAGCGAAGACGGGGATTGCGAACGAGGGTTGCGGTTCGCGTGACCACGTTACTGTGGCTTTGGCTGCGGAGTATCTGCCCCGCTTTTGGCAGTTGCAGGGCCTCCAGCAACGCAAGCCGGGACGGGAACTTGTCCTTGTGGACCAGCTTGTCGATACTTTCGAGCGCGTGCTTCAACGCGACGGTTTCTTCGGTGTTGGCGCCGACCGGTTCCCAACCCTGAAGAAGTGTGTGTACCTCGACCGCCCGACTGCTTGATAGGCAGTATCCGAGCGCTTGCTTCGTCGGTACTGCAGTCGCAATCAGGTACTCGGCGGCCGTGTTGTCCACCCGCAGGGTGTAGGCACCTTCCCCCGCGATCGCGTCGAATGCATACCGAAGACTCTCGTGGAACTCCCCGGCTGTCTCGCGGTCGGGCGTTGGGGCACGGGCGGCTTGGGTTGCGATTTGGTACTTCTGAAGCATGGCAAGCGTGTCGTGATTCTTCCACCAGCCAACCAAATCGACCAGCGCCGGCGCTGGAATGAATTTGGGAAGTCGCAACATCCAGTATTCGGTGATGCTGACCGGCTCACCTTGCCGCATCGGCACCTTCGTCTCCGTGTCGAACTCCGCGATCGTCCTGGACGCGACCTTGTCATTGTGGAACACATCTACGTTCGCGACAAAGAAGCTTTTCTCATCCGGGTTCGGACAGAACACATCGCAGTAAGCCGCCGTCGTCTCCGTCAACACGTCGAGCTTCGACTGCAGGTTCGTCCGCATCTTCGCCTCGGTGTACCCCATCGCGAGGATTCGTCGCCCGAGGCGGCGGCGGCGCTTCTCCTCCTCGGGCTCGGGCTTGGAATCGGAGCTCATTAGTAGGACTAACCTCCAGATTCAGGTATCCGACACTACTGTCAATTTCAAGGTGCGGCCCACGCCCCAGCCGTCGCACCGGCAAGAATCTCACGAAGCGCGGCGATGTCCAGCGCCGCGTTCTGTGGCGGCGAAAGGCGCGCGTGCACCTGCCCCCTCGCGCCAAGCACCAGAAGCTGATTCCCGAGCCGCAACGCCTCGCGCGGATCGTGCGTCACCAGGATCGTGGCGCCCTTGCCGGCCGCGATGAACTCAGCCACGACGCCGAGTACGAGCTCCTGGTGCCGGGTATCAAGGGCCGAAGTCGGCTCGTCGAGCAGCAGAAGCCCGGGTGCGGACAGCGTCGCAAGCAGCACCGTCAGCAGCTGACGCTGTCCCCCCGACAGCTCCCCGGCCAGGCGGTCTGGGTCGAGCCGAGTGCCCAGCGTGCCAAGCCGATCCGCCACGGTCGCCCAGGCCACCTCCGCGCGCGCGCCGATCGAGGTTGTGAGCTGACAATGCTCCCGTAGCGTGAGATGGGCCGCTGTCCCGCGAGCGGGGTCCTGGTGGACCAGGGCGATCTGGCGGGCGCGGATGTGCTGGGGCTTCCCGGTCACCAGGCTGCCTCCAACCGTCACCCGGCCATCGCACTGGGCGTCGATCGTGCCGCCAATGGCATGGAGCAAGGTGCTCTTTCCGGATCCGTTCGGACCGAGCACGCACAGGCAGTCACCCGGCCCAAGCGCCAGGCTCACGCCCTGCAGGACATGGCGGGCTGGCGTGACGCCGGTGTAGCGAACCGCCAGATCCTCGACTACAAGCACCGCACCGCCGGTCAAAACGTGCGTCCACGGTAGAAGAAGCTCCCGCCGCCGGTCGCCACCATGACGACGAGGATCATCGCGGCCGTCAGGAGCTTCACGTCGGACGACGTCACGCCTGCGCGGAACGACAGGAGCAGGAGTACCTGGTACAGAACGCTGCCAACGACCCCGCTCGCGATCAGGGCTGGAACGAGTCGCCGTCCGCCGAGGAGTCGGCCGATGGACTGCTCCCCAAGGATCAGCCCCGCGAGCCCGAGGACGAGTGCGCCCTGACCCATGCCAACGTCCGCGAAACCCTGGTTGATCCCAATGAGTGCACCGGACAGCGCCGCGAGCGCGTTCCCGAGCGCGAGGGCGAAGAACTTGTAGGGTCGCGGGTCGCGGCCAAGCCCAGCCACAAACCCCTCGTTGTCCCCGATCGACCGGATCGCCAGCCCGGGTCGGGAATGGAAGAACGCCACAAGGCCAAGCGACACCGCACCGACAAGCACGATGAGGAGAGAGAGCTTGAGCGGGTCCAGCATCACCCCCTGTGCGTCCGCCCATGCGCGATCCCATGCCTCGATTTGGCGCCACGTTCCTTCTGTTCTCAGGAGAGACAGGTTCGAGCCTCCGAGTACGCGGAGCGTCACCGTGTACAGCGCCGCTACCATCAGGATGCCCGACAGCAGGCGGCCGACGCCGAGAAAGACGTGCAGACAGGCGGTCATCAGTCCGGCGGCGCCGCCCGCCAGCGCCGCGGCCGCCAGCGCCGCCCAGAGGGAGCCGGTGTGGACCAGCACGAGGCCTCCGACGGCGCCGCCGAGGGGAAGGCTGCCCTCGATGGTCAGGTCCGGGTAGTTCAGGAAGCGGAGCGAGACCACGAGGCCGAGCGCGACACCGCTGAAGCAGAGGCCGAGCAGGATCGCAGTGTCCAGGAGCGAGAGCCAGGCCATCACGGCGTACCGAACACCTTCTTCGCCTGCGCACGGACATCGGCCGGAATCTCCAAGCCGATGCGCTTCGCGGTGTCGAGGTTCAGGTAGACCTCGGCATCCGAAGCGACCACGACGGGAATGTTCCGCTCGCCCCCCAGCATGCGCGCCACCAGATCGCCCGTGGCGCGGCCCACGCCGTCGTAGCCGACGGACACCGCTGCGAGGCCCCCCTGCTCCACCGTCCCGGAGTCCCCGACGAACAACGGCTTCTTCTGGTCAAAACAGACGCTCAGGGCCGCCGGCACGCCGGAGATGACCGTGTTGTCGCTCGACAGGAAGACCGCGTCGAGCTTGGCGGCCTTGACCTTCAGGGCACCGAGGATCTCGCTGGTGTTGCTCACCGGGATCTCGGTGATCTCGAAGCCGAGCGGCGGGGCCAACTCGCGAATCCGAGCGATACCGTACTGCGAGGCGGCCTCCCCGGGGTTGAAGACCACGCCGAGGCTTTTTGCCGATGGAACCAGCGATCGTGCGAGCTCGAGCTGGGCCTTGTAGGGCCAGGCATCGCTCACCCCGGTGATCAAGGGGGGGGGCTTCTCCATGGAGTCCACCACCCCTGCGCCGACGGGGTCGGTGACGGCGGAGAACACGAGCGGACCGCGAACCTCTTTCATCGCGGCCTGAGCGACCGGCGTCGTGATCGCCACAGTTACATCTGGATGGGAGAGTTCGAGATCGCGGAGGATTCCGACCACCGCGTTGGCGTCGCCGTTGGCGTTCTGGATCGTGTACTTCACGGTCTCGCCCTCATGGAAGCCCTTCGCCTCCATCTCAGCCTTCATGCTCGTGACGATCAGGTCGAGCGACGGGTGGGTCATCAACGTCGCGATGGCCACCGTACGAACCACCGGCTTCGCAGGCTCAATCGGCTTTGCGGGTTCAGGTGTGCCTTCGCAACCGGTCACGAAAAGCGAGAGGACGAGGGCAGCGAGGCAGGTACGGAACATCAGGTCCCCGGGTGGGCAGATGGAGTAGGCCACGTCGCGAGGTCGCTCTCACGCGGCAAGATCCGATTCGGAAATGGTGAAAACCAAGGAAGTGAATCCTGAATTTCATTCAGGGCACGGTGCGTCTCGAGGATCTCGCGCCACAGTCGGCGGGCGCCGACCTGTCGCGGATAGACCTGCGGCACGAAGATCGAGTACCCGATCCAGTGCTCCTGATCGAACTCAAAGTCCTGGTTCGCCTGAACTTTTTTGAACCAGGGCGTACCAGGCAACGCAGAGAGGGGGAAGACGAGCGAGGCGTCCACGTACCCTTCGGAGACGAGGCGTAGATGGAAGTCACGCAGCGCGAGAATGTCGTCGAAGGTGTCCTTCGGCTGCTGGAGGTTCGGCACGCCGTAGATCCCGCTGGTGAACGTATAGATCCCAGCGTCCTTCATGCGGCGGAGGTACTGGATGTTCTTGACCGCAGCCTCAGTAGGGAGGCGGTGTGCGAGTGTTCGAGGATTTACCGGGACATAGATGGATGTGCAGCCCGATTCGATGATCGCGTCGACGATCTCGTCGTTGAACAGCTCCAGCTCCATCCCGCCGCAATCCTGCCACGTCAGGCCGGCATCGACGATGGAGCGGAGAAGACCCTTAAAGAAGGCCGTGTCCTTCATCAGGTCGTCATCCTGGAGTACGAGCTCGTCGTACCCGGCCGCGCGCAACTGCCGGAGTTGCTCCACGATGCGATCACCGGACAGTTGACGCAGCCCCCCACGCATCACGGGCGAGTAGCAGTACGGGCAGGCGCGATGGCAGCCCACGGAGAACATCATGTCCGAGTAGCGCTTCGGCTGGCGCCCGAAGGTATGGACCGGCAGGGGGCGAAGTGGAACGTGCGCCATTAGCGTAGGATCGAGAAGCGCCAATTCGTCGAGCTTGCTCCATGCGGGACGCTTGTTCTGAACCAATCGCCCACCTTCGCGGAAGGCGATTCCGGGCAACTGGCGCGCGGCCGCGAGATCCGGCAAGCACGCCACTACCGCCGCCATGACCAGCTCCCCCTCGCCGAGCACCACGAGATCAATTGCGCCGCCTGCGTCGCGGAGCAGCTCCTCGGTCATGGCGGTCGCGTGCTGGCCTCCGGCGATGATCGGAATGCCGGGAGCATGCCTGCGGATGGCACGAGCCAGAGAGACGAAGCTCTGGTGCATGCACGTCGCGAGGGACGCGATCCCGATGATGTCGGGCGCAAATTGGTCCACCTGGGCGAGGATCTCGTCGTGAGAGAGGCCGACATGGAGCAATGTCGGGTCGTCGAACCACCTGTCGACGATGGCGTCCGAGCTGGCCTCGAAGATCGTCAGGCGATCGCGCAACAGACCATCGAGCGATGTGGGCCGGCCGCCGTTCACCGGGAGGATCTGATTGATGCCCTCCAGGGGGGCGCAGATCACCTTGACCTGGTGTCCGAGCTGCTCGAGGTACGAGCCGATCGACCAGATCCCGAGCGGTTGGGACGACCGGATCGGATCCCAGAGCGGGTGCTTGTACAGCGGCGGGTCGATGAGCAGGACACGTGCCATGCACCGAGATGTAGCATGAACTGTGCCACGCCGGCCTGCGCCCTCCCCGATCTGCATCGCAGGCGGGCTTCCGGGGGAAGGCGCGGGTCGTGGGGTCGGCTGTTGGGGTGGGCGCGGTCGCATGACTGGTTCCTAAAGATTGCAGAATAGATACTTTAGGTAGCAAAATTGCTCATTCAGCGGTACCCGCGCCACCACGCTCGACGATCAGCCGTTCACGCGACATCCCGCAGGCCAGCGATCATCCGGTCGATGACCGCGCGAGCCACTGCGGCGCGAAGCCGCTCCTCGTCGAAGTAGATCCGCGCCTCGTTGGCGGCACCGACCCAGCGCCTGCCTGCCTGCCGCTGCGTCGTGCTGTCCAGCGTGCGGTCGATCAGGGCCTGCCAGGGTTGCTCGCGGCCGGCGAGGCCAACGACGATACGCGAGGTGGCCTCGACGATGTCGTCGAGCGAGGTGAGCTCCTTCACCCGGGCGAAGGGGTCGGCCTGGTAGGCTGGATTCACGAGGAGCACATCATTCGCGAGCGACGTGGAGATGGTCTCCCGCCGGCCTGCTGGGCCCATGAACGACCGCTCGCGCTCAAGCATGCCCTCGTGGATGATTTGCAGCGCGGTGAGCGCGTTGTCGGCCCGCCGCTGGTGTTCCCAGGGGGCAGCCCGAACCGAGAAGCAGGGGAGCACCACCACGTTGCGGCGCACCTTCGCCTGCGGGCAGGCCAGCTTCACGAGCGGCCCTGCCTCGCGGAGTGCGCCCCGTGATGTGCCGCCGGTGGTCACCGTGATCAAAAGCACCTCGAGATCGTCCCCGCGAGCGCTCACGTCCTTCTGGATGTCCGCGAGCGTGTTGAACAACGCCGGCGCGACTTGAGTGAAGCCGGCACGACCCGCCCCAGGCGAGGCCGCGAGGCCGTCCCCGGCGGCACCAGCAAGCCCGACGATGGCCTTGATGCCGTCCTCGGAGAGCCAGGGGTAGTCCTCGGGGTGATCGCTGATGGCGTCCCGGATGGCGAGCATGTTCGGGATCTTGTGCCAGCGAACGCCGGGGATGCTGTTCGCGCCGAGCGTCGCGGGATCCTCAGCAAACACCACGACGGCGCTCGCACGGTCGGCGTTGCCTCGCGCAATGATTTTCACCATCGCGTCCAACGCGATGCGCGAGCTGTTCGTGCCGATCCCGAGGATGCAGGTATGGGTCATGGAGGTCTCCGATCAGGAAGTAGGGAGGTCAGGCGGCGGTGAACGTCAGCTTCACAAGCCCGGCTTCGGTGCGGGCATCTGCGATGACGTCGCCGTCGCTCACCTCGATGGGGAGGTTGCGCTCGACCGCGAGCACCTGGCCGTTGCGGAGCACCGCAATGGCGCTCCGCGTGCCGCGGGGGAGGATGGTTGCTCGATCGCCGCGCCGGCCGATGGTCAGGGAGAAGCCGCTCCCCGGAAGCGCGAGCACTACACCAGGCCAGCTCACACCAGGCCCAACGTCCATCTGGTCCCCGGGCTGGATGCGGCGCTCGATGGGCTGGCCACCCGTCGGCTCGAGCCGAAGCAGTGCTTGGCGTGGCGCTTTCAACGCACCGTCGATCGCGCGCTTGGTGAGTTCGTCGCTGGCCTTGCGGCGACCGACCAACACGCCGCCGATGGCCAGGACAACGGCCAGCCCGACACCACCGACCTTGGCGGCAGTCATTGCCAGGCCTGCCCAGTCGAAGGGCTGTGCCTCGGGCGCGCGGTCCACGACCGACACCGGGATCGGCCGAAGCGCATCGAGCCATGTCAGCAGGTCAGCCGAGGCCGGGGCCCAGCCCACCGGCGGGTTCCACGCCACGAGCTGCGACTGCACGCCGCTCGGTTCGGTCCACAGCGAGGGGCTGGGCGTGTCCGACTTCGCCGGCTGGGTATCGCGCAGCGTCCAGAGCACCCGCGTCTCTCCGAGCGTTACCGGCGGGGTGTCCTTCCAGCCCGGGTCGCTCACGGCGGGGCCCCGCGACTTGTTGAGCGGGTCGCTGTGGCCGTCCGTCGCGACGATCACGACCCGGGCGCGTCCTCCGGCGCTCGGTGCCTGGGCGGCCACGTCAAACCAGATCGGCGCATAGAACGTCGCGAGACCGGCGTACTTGAGGTCCGTCAACGCCGGGCCCGGATCGTTCATGGGCGACTCAGCGCTGACCACCGGGTACAGGATGCCGTCGAAGCCCGTCACCCGAAGCAGGTCCGTCGGACGGAGCGCCGCGCGGATCCACTCGACAAGCGCGACGTCGTCCTTCGCGTGCTTCCCCGCGCTCTTGCTGGTGTCAAGGTACACCTCGACGGAGAGCCCGTCCCCTGACGACACCTCCGTGTTCGATGCGGCCAACGGCGCGGTCTGGGTCAGCGGGCCACCCCCAGTCACGGGGATCGGGGCGGCGGCGAGGGCGGCGGAGAGCAGCAACCAGATCATCGGGGACTCCATCAGTGGGACATAGGGAGGACGAGGGACTGTCCGACGCGCACCGCGTCGGGATCGGCGATCCCGTTCATCGCGACGAGGCTCGACACCGAGATACCAACGGTCTCAGCGACTTGAGAGAGCGACTGGTGACGGCGGACCCGCCAGGTGCCGCTGCTGGCCCCCAGGGTGAGCGTCACGCCCGCAGGCACCTTGTCGTCGAAGGTGTAGGCGTTCGCCGTGCATAGGTCCCGAAGCGTCATGTTGTTGGCGCGCGCGATCCCGCTGAGGGTCTCGCCACGGCTCACGCGATGCGTCGGTGCGCTGCCCGCCTCGCTGGGGATCCGCTTGTTCGAGGGGTAAGGCTCGCTGGGGACGGTCAGGCTCGGCGCGGGAGCCGTAGGGATGACCGCGATGACGGGCAGCGCTTTCGGAAGGAGGACAGGCACCGCGGGCACGGTCGCGCTCGTGGCAGCGACCATCTCGGCGCGCAGCGCAGCGACCGGCTCGGGCTTCACGGCTGACTCCAGCTTCGGGGTCGGCATAGGGGGAACCGAGAGGCTCACCGGCAGCGCGCTCGACAGCTCCGTGCTGACCAGCACCGCTGGCTTCGACGTCATGGGCGCACGAGGCGCAACCGCAGGACGTGCCGCCATGAACTCGTCCACGGCATGCAGGGGGTTGCAGGCGACGAGGGCGAGGAGGAGGAGGGCGGGGGAGAGGCGCATTGAGAGACTCCAGGTCCAAGTGGAAGTAGGGAGGGCAGACAGGTTTTCGCGCGCCACTTCGCGCGTCGGGCTCAACATCCCGTTCGACTCCTCGGTCGTCGTCAGCGAAACACCGCTCCGACGATCATGGCGCTCACCGGACGAGCCAGCGACGGAGCATCGATCTTCCGACGACGAGTAAGACGAGAGCCGCAGGCAGGAGCAGCCACGTGTAGGTCGATGCGGTCTGCGGAATCGAGGGCACCGACGAAGTGGCTGCGGACACGAAGGTCGCGATGGACTCCGTCTGCGTCCCGCCATTCCAGCCGGTCAGGCACCCATCGGCCACGTGCCAGCACACCGGATGCTTCCAGCCCGCCGGTGGGGCCACCGGCACGGTCTTCTCGTCCGCGACGATGACCACGAGACCATCGCCCGGCGGCACGAACCGGTAGGCCGTGGCGTCGTCTGGAACACGCAGCGCCGTCACCCGATCGAGCGCCGCAGCCTGAAGGGTGTGCGCGACCATCGCGCCGTCGGCATCCAGCGGCCAGCGGGAGTCCGTCACCAGGAGCAGCGGGTGATCAGGCAGCGGGCGTCTCGGCATCTCGATCTCCAGGTCGCGCGGAAGCGCCCTCCCCTCTGCATAGGGAGGGCGAACCGGGACCCAGTCAGGGCGCTGCTGAAATCAGGGCAGCGCCGTCCAGCGCGCCGCTCTCCACGATGTCGTGGACCACGTTGAGCGCCGCGTCGTTGTCGAGCCCCTGGGCGAGCCGGCACCAGACGGCGATGCTGATTGCGCTTGGGCCGTCCGGGTAGAGCGCCACGGCGGCCTTCGGGGAGGGCAGCGCGACCTGCTGCCCGCGCACCGTGGCCTCCTGGTCAGCCGTGCCCGTCTTCAGCTTGAGGCCGTCGATTCGGAACGGTGCCATGTCCCTCGTCGCGGCCACGCCGGTGCCCTCCACGACCGCCTTGTGCATGGCGAGCTCGATGAGCGCGGAAACTTCCTCGCTGAATACCTGGACGCTCGGGCGCGGACCGATGGACCAGGTGGTCCCATCCGGGAGACTGGCGCCGAGAAGCAGGTACGGAGATGTGGCGCGTCCGCCGTTCCCGATCGCCCGCACCGCAGCGGTGAGCCCGAGCGTGGTGGGCTGGATGTCCTTTCCAAGCGGGGCCTTCGGCGCTTCCCTCACGCTGACGCGGCCATCGGAGAGCATGGCGATCTCGCCGCCGCGACCGAACGGGGCCGTCGGCAGGCGAGAGCGGTCCACGGCGTCGTCTCCGAACGCGGGCAGGAGATCAAGAGGCCCCTCGAGCTGGAGTGCGCGCAGCACGGGCCCGATGTGGTCCGCGTCCAGGTTCGCAAGGGTGGCCAACAGGCACGCCGGCGTGTTCGTCGATTGCGCGAACGCATCGATGACGTGGAATGGGAGCTCGGACGCCGTGCCGTGGTCCCTGCAATCGTCCACGTCGCGGCCGGCTACCTTCGCGAGGAGCTTGTGGTCGACGTAGTACATCCGTGTGTCCGTCGGATCGGCCGGGTCCAGAGCCCCGTTCTCCGGATCGTTCAGATTGAGCACCAGGTAATCGTCACCCTTCGCGACGAGCTGGATGTTGGGATTGCCATGCAGCGCCAGGTCCAGCGCCGTCGCGTAGGACCAGACCTTCTGCGTCGAGCCCGCCCGGACGGGGGCCGAGAGCGCCCGCAGAGGCCCGGAGAACGACGGAAGACAGGGGATCTGCGCCGAGCCGTTCTCGAAGATGACGCTCACGCTTCCGGCGTCATCCGCGATCCCAACAGCGGTCACGGCGGCGAGGAGGGCCCCGTCGGGAGCCGTCATGACGACGTTCACCTCGTAGGCGCGGGAGATGCTGGTGATCTGGACCCCGTACGCATCGTAAAGAGCGTCGATGGCCTTCTGGTCCAGGACCGGACACTCACGGACCTCAGTCTTCATACGACCGTTGCCAAGGCGCACGGATGCCGTTGCGAGCTTGTGCGCCTCCTTGGCCGCAGCAGCCGCAGCCACGCGCTGGTACGGGAGCGAAAGGGTCAGGCGCACGTCTCCGCCAGCCACACGAGGACGGACCCGAAGACGGTCCCAGAGCTCCACCCACGGGGACGGGGCCGAGAGCCGGCCGCTGAGCAGCCGCTGGAACACGCGCTGGAGCCCCGTGTAGCTCGTCACCGTGCGGGTACCGTTCGTCGGCGTCCCGCGGGTGATGAGCACGTCGTAGATGCCGCGCTCGCCGAGCCAGGTGAGGGACGGTTCGGACGTGACCATGCCCGTTCTGTCCACCCACATGTAGATGGGGGTGCCGAACTGGTCCCGGATCATGCCTCGGGCGGTCCGGCTCTCGGGCATGGCCATCGCGTCGGTGGCCTGCGTCCGCGGGAAGCGGACGTCGAGCACACGCCCGTTGGACGACGTCCACAGGCGAGACGACGACACATCGGCGACACAGGGCACGCCAAACGGGTCACGGAAACGCGACCAGGCCCACCCCCCAGGGCAAGAGGTGCTGGGGCGCAACCAGGTGCGGAACGCCACCTGCGCGGCAGCGAGCACGGCCGTCTCCGAACCGCGAGGATCCGTCGAGGCCGGCGGCTCGGAGACGACCGTGAGCTTGCCGCCCACCATGCTGAGCGCGCCCACCTGCCCGAGAAGACCGATCTCGGAACGGGCTTCGCCGACGGTCAGCTGGTCCGCGCTCTCTACGGGAGACAGCGTCCGGTCACCAATGACGAGGCCACGCTGGGGTGCGAGCTGTCGCGCGTAGGGCGCACCCCCCGTCCAGTCGAGATCCAGTACGAAGCCATCCAGGTGGGCGACGAAGGTGTACGCATCGCGGATCGAGATCCTGGAGCTGTCGCTCACGACGCAGTATTCCCCTGCGCTCTGGGCATCGCAGCTGCCGCCGTCCAGCTCGATTACGGTGATCGCCGAACCATCCATCGGAGCCTCGGCGATAATCTGGGAGCCTACGCGCCGGAGCGTCAGCTCCCGCCACGCGGTGGCCGCATCGCTCTCAAGCCACACGTCGTTCGAGAGGGCGATGTATTCGGGCAGCAGGTCCAGGTGGATGGGCGCGTGCCGACCCGCTGCCCCGAAGTGGATCCCGCCGTCCAGGTCCGTAGGCTCAAGGTGGATGCCGATCAGCGCAAGGCCCGGACCCGTGACCGTCTCGAAGCGCGCGCGACCGAGCAGGAAGGTGTCGCCGTGCGCGACGTGCTGGGACCCGTCCACGAGGAGCCCCTCCCCGTCCGCCGTGATGCGTTCAGTCCCGCTCATCTCGAGGGGAAGGGTCCAGACATCGTCCCGATCGGCGAGCCTCGCCCACCCTCGCCAGATGATGAGGCTGCCTACCAGGATGAGCCCTGCCGAGACAAGGTGGAGGGAGAGGCGGAGTCCGGCCACCGGCAGGGCGACGGCGGAAGCGCGCGCAACCATCCGCGAAGCCGTCCAGGCCACTGCCGGAAGCGTCCAGATCAAGTGATTGCTGGAAGGCGAGCAAAGCCCTAGCGTCAAGCCGCTAAGCGGGATTATGCCCATCGCACCAGCGCTGATCCACGCGACCGCTCCGGCCCACAACGTGGCCCATGAGATCGTGAACAGCGCCGCAGGGCGCGCCTGATCGGCATCGGTCGAGAACGGCTCGTTCGCCGCGCTGCGGGCCGCCGAGCACGCAGGCAGCAATGCCGCAGCAACGAGAGCCGCCGCGCCGGGGATGCCGAGGAAGCGCGCCGTGGTCATCGTCAGGAAGTCGTTGGTCCAGGCGGGAACGTTCAGCGGGCCGCCGGGGTCACGGAGACCGGTGCCCCACCACCCGGCGTCACGGAATGCGTTCCATGCACGCGAAAACTGCTCAGCGCGGCCATCTGTCGGGCCGAGCACCAGCCAGGAAACCCGCGAAAGCGTGCCCTGGAGATTGAGGAAGAGCTCGGGCGAGCTCGTGGACGCCGCGAGCGCGACGACCAGGAGGACCGGCGCGACCGCGAGGAAACCCAGCACATAGCGGACACGCCCGGTGCAGCTCATCCACCAAGCCACCGTCGCCAGCACCGTAAGGGCACTGATCCCCGTCTCGCCCTGGATGAGGAGCCCGAGGATCGTGACGAGCATCGCCAGCAACCCCATCCACGGCCAGTCCAGGCGCCCCCAGCGGGGCCGGGCGGTCGCCAGCGCAGCAAGGAACAAGGGGTAGAGGAAATAAACCGCGGTCAACGGCAGGAAACCAAGCCCGTTTGGGCTGAACGCGACCCAGCCGGTGACGGCATGGTCGCTCTCCGAGAGCCCATAGTGCGCACCGACCCCCATCCCCAACGCCACGGTCAGGGCCACGCCTGAAACCCAGACCATTCGGTCCCAGCCAAACCGGAGCGCGATCCAA
>Ga0163144_10006062_pt1 | contig 26769 bp, 19 predicted proteins | sample OliLak19BULKMAT1_FD_123175 | JGI IMG/M metagenome (GOLD analysis project Ga0163144, IMG submission 123175) | Freshwater microbial mat bacterial communities from Lake Vanda, McMurdo Dry Valleys, Antarctica - Oligotrophic Lake LV.19.BULKMAT1 | ecosystem: Environmental > Aquatic > Freshwater >...
GGCGGCGAGTCGCTGCGCAGCGGGCCGCGCCTCGCAAGCGCTGTGACAGGCGGTCTGCCGCCTGGCGCTGCGCTTGCCCGCGCGTCCCGCCTGCGCAGCGACGTTCAAGCGCCTGACGCTCTCTCTCTGACACCCCGCAACCCCCTCCCTCCCCGGCAACCCCCCCCAGCCGCGTTGGCGTATCATCCCGCGCTCGCCGCGCCGCGATCCCTCAGGGCCGGCACGTGTCGCCTCCTTGCGAGCCCCCTTTGTGTCCACCTCGCCCGCGCGCCCAGAACCTCCGGAGCTCGACCGGTCCATCCGCGAAGCGCTCGTGCGGCGCGATCAGGCCGCGCTCGCGCAGTTCTTCGACGCGTACTTCGACCGCGTCCACGGCTACATCCGGCGGCTCGTGCGCGAAGAGCATCACGCCGAGGACCTGACGCAAGACGTGTTCCTGCACTTCCATCGCGCCCTCGACAGCTACGACCCCGAGCGCCCGCTCGCGCCTTGGGTTTTCACGATCGCGACCAACAAGGTGCGCGATCTCTGGCGCAGCCGCCGCCACCGCGCCGAGCACACGAGCCTCGGGCGCGGCGACGACGTCGACGATCCAGCGTTCATCGCTGAGGACGCCTCCGCACACGAGGAGCTCGAGGCCCGAGAGCTCACGGGGCGCATCGCCAACGCCATCGACTCGCTGCCGGAGTTGCTGCGTCAGACCTTGGTCTTGCGTTATTACGAGGGGCTGTCCTTCGAGGCCATCGGCGTCATCGTGGACCGCAACGAGACGGCCGTCCGCAAGCGCTATTCACGCGCGCTCCAGGAGCTGCGGCGGGAGCTCGGAGCGCCGAGCAGCGGATCTACGCGGGCAGACTCGCAGGACCACTCGGCAGATTTCGGTCCTGGGTCCGCTCCGGCGCCCGCGCACGATCCTGGTGAGCTCGGTCCCAAAGAGCGGGGTCGCGCGTAGTCGCTGGTGGAGACGAGTGACGTGAACGACCCCGACCTGAACCAGCCCGAATTCGACGACGAGGCGCTCGCGCGCCTCGAGGCCAAACTCGAGGTTCCGCTCGGAGGGACCGAGGCCGCGTCCGGCGAGCAGCTCGCTGCGCTGCGCAGCTTCGGAGACCCTCGTCCCGGCGCGACGGCGCCGGCTCGACCGTCCTTCCGCTCGTCCCTGCGCGCCTCGTTCCTCGCGGGTCGGTTCGTCGGGGATGGCGACCCGCCTGCCGTCGTCGCGCGCGCCCTCGGGCGACTCCCTGCGCCACAGGTCCGCGCGGATTTCCGCGCCCGTGCCCGCGCGGCGTTTCTCGCCGGCGATGCCGTGGCCGCGGAGCCCGCGCCCGTGCTCGAGGCGCCGGTCTCGGCCCGTCGGACCAAGCCTGTGCCGAGGCCACGGACTGCGCGTACGACCACGGCCGCGAGGCCGCGCTGGGCGCAATTCGGCGCCGCCTTGGCCGTCGCCGCCGCGCTAGTGGCCGCGGTGTGGTTACGCAGCCCAGCGAGCAGCCCGGGGAGCAGCTCGGACAGAGGCTCCGCCGTGGCCGCCTCCTGGACCGCGCTCGACGGGGTCGTCCCGGCTGGCTTGACCGTCGAGGGGATCACAGTCGCCGACGCGGCGGATGTCCAAGCGCGCCTCGCCCGCGGCGGCGCGGTGAGCACCGGCCCCGAGGGGCTCCGCCTCGTGCTCGGCGATGAATTGGTGCTCGACCTCGGACCCCATACGAAGGCGCGCTTACCCGGCGTTTCGGTCGGCGCAAGGAACATCGAGTTCGCGCTCGACGAAGGCAGCCTCCGGCTCGCGACCGGCGCGACGTTCCGCGCCGACGGCGTGCCGCGTCGACTCCTGGTCCGAACGGCGCACGTGGAGGCGCTCGCGCTCGGCACGATCTTCGGCGTCGACTGCGATGCCTCGTACAGCTGCGTGTGTTGCCTCGAAGGCGAGGTCGCGACGACCGCGAGGGTCGCTCTGGCCGGCGGCGAAGCTGACAATCTGCGAGTCGGCGCAGGCCGCACCCGGGTCTTCATGGGGACGGGGCAAGCGCGCGACCTGCCCCTGGTCGACCACCACCGGGTGCCGCTCGAGACCCTCCGCCGCCTCCAGCGCGTTTGAAAGCGGCCCAACGCGAACGAGGGAACCTGGCCGCCCACCCCGGTGGGCGCCTCTGTTGCCAGCCTCTGTTGCCAGCCTCTGTTGCCAGCCCTTAGAGTCGACCGATTAGGCCAGTGCGGTTGTTGCAACAAATTCCCGCTTCCGTGGCTGGTCCCTGCGGTCGGAGCACCCTAGGATCTGCTCTCGACGCAGCGCGGCGCACTCAGGCGAGCAATCGCCGCGCCGCGTCGAACCTCTTGAGAGGGCTCTGGCCATTCGGGTTTTCTTGGCAGGCGACCCGATCTCTCCCGGCCATGAGCCCAGCCCCCAGGACCGGACTTCCCCCGGACCTGGGGGCCTCTTTTACTCTGGTGGCCGAATCCGGCACTCCGGTGGCCCAATTCGGGATTCCGGGTGCCTTTCCTGGCCGCGCCATAGGTGCCCGGAACTGCCCGGCCTGCAACCCGTCGTGAGTCGATCGCTGTGGCCTCACTCGAGAACCTGCTCCGCGCGCTCTTCCAGCCGCCCGTCGTCCTCGTGGTGGTCGGCGCGGTCGGCCTCGTGTTGGGTTGGCTCAACCGCAAGCGGTCCGGCCGATTCCTCTTCGGTGGCGCGGTCGTCTCTGCCGTGCTGCTCTCGTTGCCCCCCGTCGCCGAGCTCTTGGTTTCGGGACTCCAGCGCGACCGAGCCCTCGCGCCCGATGTCATCACACTCGACGCAGACGCGATCGTCGTGCTCGGGGCGGATCATCGCGCGGACCTCGCGGAATACGGCGGCGACGAGCCGGGCCCGTTGAGCCTCGAGCGCTGTCGCTATGCCGCGCGCCTCGCGCGACGATCGGGGCTGCCGCTGCTCGTCTCGGGCGGGGTCGTTCGTCCGGATCGTCCGGCGCTCTCCGTGACCCTCGCGCGATTCATCGAGGACGAGCTCGGAGTCCCGGTGCGTTGGCGCGAAGAGCGCTCGCGCAGCACGGGCGAGAACGCGCGCTACAGCGCGGAGCTGCTGCGCGCCGAGGGCCTCACTCGAGTCGCGCTCGTGACCCATGCCTGGCACATGCCGCGCGCGCGGCGCGCATTCGAGCGCGCGGGCCTCGAGGTGCTCTCTGCACCGACGGCCGCGGTCGCACCATTCGAGCGGCGCCCGCGCGGTTTCTTGCCGAGCGCCGCAGCCTTCCAGAACTCGGTCTGGGCGCTGCACGAGTGGCTCGGGTGTGCGTGGTACGCGCTCCGAGGGAGCGGATCGGGGGCGCGCAACCCCTGAAGTCGTCGCGCGGGACGATCGTCCGCGACAGCCTCCCTCCAGTTCGAGTCGGAGATCGTCCGCGCACCCACGGGTATCATCTCGCACATGGACTGGTTCGACGTGAAGGAGGCCGCGCGTGGGCCGGAGGCCCGGTCAGCGTCGCGCGCACCGTCCCCGCCCGAAGCCCGCTCGCCCGAGGCGCCTCGGCTCGAGCCGGGCCCGCTCGAGTCAAACGCGGAGGCGCTCGTCGCCGGACTGAACGAAGCCCAACGCGCCGCAGTTCTGCACGGGGACGGGCCGCTCCTGATCGTCGCGGGGCCGGGCTCCGGCAAGACGCGGGTCGTCACGAGCCGCATCGCGCACCTCGTACTGGAGCGCGGCGTCACGCCCCACGAGATCCTGGCCCTCACGTTCACGAACAAGGCGGCCCGCGAGATGCGCGAGCGCGTCGAACGCGCCCTCGGCTCGACGGTGGGCCTCTGGATCGGCACGTTCCACGGCATCGCCGCGCGCATCCTGCGGCGCGAAATCGAGGCCCTCGGCGGTTACACCCGTGACTTCACGATCCTCGACACCGCCGATCGCAACGCGCTGCTGAAGCAGCTCATCAAGGATCTCGAGTACGACCCGAAGCGCTTTCGACCGCAGGTGGTCGGCGGCTGGATCAGCGAGCGCAAGAACCGCGCTGCCCGCGGCGAAGAGGGTGTACGCGTCGTGCACAGCGAGCTCGGCGGCCTCGAGGAGGACGTGTTCCAGCGCGTCGAGGCGCTCTACGCGCAGCGCCTGCCGGCCCTCAACGCCGTCGACTTCGACGACTTGCTGCTGCTCGTGTTGCGGCTGTTCGACGAGCACCCGGGCCTCCGCGATTCGTATGCGCGACGGTTCCGCCACGTGCTCGTGGACGAGTACCAGGACACGAACCGCGTGCAGTACCGCATCGTGCGCCACCTGGCCTCATGGCACGGCAACCTTTCGGTGTGCGGCGACCCTGATCAGTCGATCTACGGTTGGCGCGGCGCGGACATCCGCAATATCCTCGACTTCGAGCAGGACTATCCCTCCGCGGCGGTCGTGCGGCTCGAGCAGAACTACCGCTCGACCCAGTACATCCTCGACGCGGCGAACGCGGTCATCCGCAACAACACGGCGCGCAAGCACAAGGAGCTCTTCACCGAGCCGGGCAACGTCGGCGAGAAGCTGATCCGCATCGAGTGCAGCGACGAGAACGACGAGGCGCGCGCGATCGTGCGGCAAATCCGCGAGTTCGTCGCGGGCGGCGCGCGTTACGCACACTGCGCGGTCCTCTACCGCGCGAACTTCATGCAGCGCGCGCTCGAGAGCGCGCTGCGCCTCGACGCGGTCCCGTACCAGGTCGTCGCGGGCCTCGAGTTCTACCAGCGGCGCGAGATCAAAGACCTCGTCGCCTACCTGCGGCTCGCGGTGAATCCCGCGGACGACGTCGCGTTTGTACGCGCGGTCAACACGCCTGCGCGCGGGGTGGGGGACACGACTCTCGCGCGACTCGTGGCCGCCGCTACGGCCGCCGGAGTGCCGCTCACGCGGGCGATCGAGGACGACGCGGTCCTCGCCGAAGTCCGCGGCCGTGCGCGCAGCGGCCTCTTCGCGTTTCGCACGTTGCTCGCGCGTCTCGCCGATGCCCGCGAGCTCGATGCCGCGGTGGCGCTGGACGTCGTGCTGCAAGAGATCGACCAGACCCGCTGGTACGCCGAGATGGACGACGGCGAAGGGGTCCAGGACCGCATCGCCAACGTCGACGAGCTGCGCGCCTACGCCGAGGAGTACGACGACCGGCAGCGCTCGACCCCGGGCGAGGCGACTGGCCTGCGCGGGTTCCTGCAGGACATCGCGCTCGTCGCGGACGCGGACGGCGGCGAAGAGAGCGGCGACCAGGTGCGCTTGATGACGTTGCACGCCGCGAAAGGCCTCGAGTTCCCTTTTGTCGCCCTCGCGGGCGTCGAAGAGGAGCTCCTGCCCCACGGCCGCGCGCTGGCCGAGGCACCCGACCAGTCGACGGTCGTGGAGGAGGAGCGGCGACTCTTCTACGTCGGGCTCACTCGCGCGGGCGCGCGTCTCGTCCTGACCCACGCGAATTACCGCGGCTTCTTCGGGGGCGGCCGGCCGGCGTCGCCCTCGCGCTACTTGGAGGAGATCCCACCCGAGCTCTGTGCGGGAGGCGGCGTCGAATTCGGCAAGAGCCGCGCCGTCGCGTTCGAGGTAGAAGACGAAGAGGCGGCCCTCGGGGCGTTCGAGCACACCGGCAGCAAGCTGGCCATCGGCGACCTCGTCGAACACGGCCACTTCGGTCGCGGGCGCATCCTGCAGCTCGTCGGAAGCGGTGTGAACGCGCGGGCGTCGGTCGACTTCGTGGGCGCCGGCACCAAGCAGCTCCTGTTGCAATACGCCAAGTTGGTGCGTCTCGGCCGATGAGCGCGGCCTCCGATCCGAAACAGCCAGGCAAGGAGCCTGAGCGCGACCTCGAGGCCCAGTCCGGGCTCCCTGTGAGGACCGCCGCGGACCTCGAGGAGCGCCTCGCCGGGCTCGTCGCCGAGGCGCGCGGCGCGGGGCTCGCAGCCGAGCTCGGTGCGTTGCTGGGGCGGACGCGGGTCGCGCTCGCGCGCGAGGCCGAGGACGAGGCCGTCAGCAAGGACCCTGCGGCAGGCGGCGCTCGCGACAGCGTCGCGGACGACGAAGCGCCGCCTGCGCGTTTCGGCATGATCGGCGACTCGCCCGCGTTGCGCGCGGTCTTCGAGCTGCTCGAGCGTGTCGCGCCGAGCGACGTGTCCGTGCTCGTGCTCGGGGAGACCGGGACCGGCAAAGAGCTCGTGGCGCGGGCGCTCCACGAGCACTCGAAGCGCGCGAAGCGCCCGTTCCTGGCCGAGAACTGCGCCGCGGTGCCGGCGAACCTGCTCGAGAGCGAGCTCTTCGGCCACATGCGAGGTTCGTTCACCGGCGCCGTGCAGGACCGTCCCGGCCACCTCGTCGCGGCCGATGGCGGCACGGTGTTCCTGGACGAGATCGGGGACATGCCGCTCGCGATGCAGTCGAAGCTCTTGCGGGTGCTTCAGGATGGCGAGGTTCGACCGGTCGGCTCGAACCGCTCGCGCAAGGTCGATGTGCGGGTCGTGGCAGCCACGAACAAGGACCTCGTAGCGGCGTGCCGCTCGGGGGAATTCCGGGAGGACCTCTACTTTCGCCTGGCCGTGATCACGCTGCAGCTCCCGCCGCTGCGCGACCGAGTCGGAGACGTGCGCCACCTGGCGCGTTTTTTTCTGGGCCGCGCGGTGGTGGAGGTCGGTCGGCCGATCGTCTTGTCCGAGGAGGCCATGGTCGTCCTCGAGCAGTGGCGCTGGCCGGGCAACGTGCGCGAGCTCGAGAATGAGATCCGTCGCGCAGCCGCCCTGTGCGACGGTACGATCCGTCCCGCGGACCTCTCATCTCGGTTGCAGCCACGCTGAGGCCCGTGGGCCGCTCTCGACCGGCCCGCTGCTCCGCGGACCCCTCTCGGAGGGCGGCCTCGTGAGCCATCCGTGAGCCCGAACCGAAGAAAGCCGCCGCTCCCGGCTCCGAGATACGACCCTATAGCAGGGACCCACAGTCTGGCCGCTCGAAGCCGGGCCGGGGTGGCCCCACAGCCTCACTCAGCGTGAGTGTCCGCCGCCCTCTCGAGACGCATGCGTCCCCGTTCCGCGTTCGCCACGTTCTGCCTCCTCATCCCCGCGCTCTGGTGCGGCGGGTGCTCTCCGTCCGTGCCGGTGGGCGACGTCGAGAATCACTTGCGCGCAGGACGCCTCGAGCGCGCGAGCGAGCTCCTCGCGGGACACGAAGGTGAGGTCGCCGAGCGCTTGCGCGGCCGCATCGCCGCGCGTGCCACCGAGCGCTCCCTGGCCCTCGCCGCGCTCGAGGTCCTCGTCGCGGGGCGCGAAGATCGCGACCCGGATGAAGTGCTGACCGACTTGCGCGCGACGATCTCCGCGACGCGCGACCCCGTGGTGCGCGAACAAGCCGAGATCGCCCTCTCGTCGGCCCACGACTGGGCCGCGAACCTTCGCGCCGCGAATCCCGTCGCGGGCACGCCGCGTGGCGCAGCCACTCGCGCCACCGAGGACGCGGGCGCGCGCCAACGAAGTGGACAGGACGTCGACCCGATCGCCGCCGCGGCCATGCGCGAGTTCGAGGTGGCCGTGCAGGCCAAGGAATGGAGTCGCGCGCTCGGATTGGCAGACCGTTGGGCCACCGCGGAATCGGTCGATCGGGCGGTGCGCGACGCTTTCGCGACTTGGCGCCGTGCCGCCTATGCGGACGCGCTCGCGGAGTCGGACGCGCTCGTCGTGCGCGCCTGGCGTCACGAACAGGACGGGGAACACGAGCGCGCTGTCGCGCTCCTCAGCGGCGCACTCGAGCGCTTCCCGCGCGGCGACGCCTCGATCGGCGTCGGGCGGGTGCTGGCGGAGCTGCGCGGGTCGAGCGGAAAAGGGTCGAGCGGGGCCGGGTCGACAGGAGAGAGGCTGGCCGCAGGGTCGGAGCGCCCGTCGGCCAGCGCTCCGACCACCCCTTCCAGCTTGATCCACACGGACCGCGTGGTCGACACAGGTGCCACCCGCGCCGCGGACGCTCGTCCTGGTGTCGATGCTGGCCCCATCGAGGCTGAGCTCGCTGACCTGCGCGTGGCGCGCGAGAACGAGCGTTTGGAGCGCAAGGCCGTCTTCGAGGGGCCTGGCCGCCGACTTCGTGACGCTTCGACCGCGGTCGAGCGTGACGCGGCCTACGCCGAGCTGCGCGGAGCCGCCCGCGACAACGTCCTCGCCCAGGAGGTCCTGGCCGAGGCGCTCCACGGGCGCTTCGACGACGTCATCGCGCAGCTCGAGAGCGCCGGGCCCTATCGCAAGCTCGAGCGTGTCGCCGAACATCGCCGCGAGCTCGACCGCGCCCGCGAGGCGGCCCTCGCCCTCATCTTCGACGAAGAGCGCTACTTCTACCCGTACACCGAGCCCAAGGTCAGCGGCGTCAAGGCCGCCACCTACCCCGCAGTTCAACGCGAGGTCGATCGTCTCGTCGAGCGCGTCGCCGAAGTCTGGGAATCGTCACCGAAGGCGCGTCTCCCCGAGCCCTTGGCAAAAGTGCTGGTGGAGTTGACTTGGCTGCGTCGCCGGGCTTGGCATGTGGACGATCGCCTGCCCCTGCCGGCGAGCCTCCCGAGCTGGCTCGAGGGGCTGCCCCACGATCAGGGCGAGGTCACCGTGGCGAATTTTGGATGGTCGCTCGACGAGGCGCGCCAGCTCGCCCGCGATCGCGCCGTCGCGGTGCGCAACGATTCCGCCTGGGCGAGCAGCGACGACAGCAAGGCGAGTCCTTCTCGCAACGGCACCCAAGGCGCCGCGGTCGCCCCACCGAGCCGTGTCGAGCGGGACCAGGTGCTCCTCACCAACGCCTACCGGGCGCTGATGGGGCGCTCGGCGCTCGCGTGGCACGGGTCGCTCCACTCCGCGGCGCGCGGCCATTCGGAGTACATGAATACGACCGGGCTATTCGGCCATGACGAGGTCCACGCCGCGACCCGGACGCCTTTCGATCGCATGTGCGCGGTCGGGTACGTGCGCGGCATCAGTGAGAATTGCCACAAGGGCTCGGGGGACGCAGAAGGTCCCCACCGGGGATGGATGCGTTCGAGCGGTCACCACCGTAACCTGTTGTCGACTGGGCACAAGGAGATGGCCTCCGGCGTCGCCGGCGGCTACTGGACCCAGAACTTCGGACTCGACACGGCCTTCGAAGCCCATCTCGACCTCGGCGCATGGCGCGACTGACCCTCGACGAAAACGGCGCCAAGCGGCGCTTCAAGCTCAACCCCGGCAAGCTCTCGATCGGGAGCGGTGAGGGCGCGACGCTGCGCCTGCAATCGCCCGATGTGGCCGAGCTGCACGCCGAGCTGCTCTTCGACGCGGGCGTCGCGCGGTTGCGACCGCGTCCAGGTGTGCTCCCCCCGGTGGTCGGGGGCAAGCCGATCCACTCGGAGGTCGTGCTCGCGCACGGCCAAACCGTCAAGTTCGGCGCCGCGCTAGTCACCATCGAATACGAAGAGGGCGAGGGACCGAAGACGCCCCGGGCCGCGGGTGGTGTCGCGCGCGGCGGCGCCGGTACGTCCAAGCTGGGTCCCGCCCGCGGGGCGGGCGCCAAGGGGCCCAGCGGCGCCGCCCGCGCCCGTGGAGCGGCGCCCGCCGAACGCGCCGTCACGACCCGCACACGCGCGCGCCCCAAGAAAGTCGCGCCGACCTGGTTGATCGTCGTGCTGCTGATGCTCGGCGGCCTGATCGTCCTCTATCTCGGGCGAGGGTTCTTCGAGACCGTGACGACCGCGGATTTCAGCCCCATCGGCGCGGAATACCGCTTCAGAGACTTCCTGAAGGACAGCGACACGATCGGCGCTCAAAAAGTGCTCGACGAGTACGAGGGCCAGGACCTCACGCCGGAGTGGCGCGCCAAGGTCACCGAGATGAAGGCGGAGATGGCCGAGCGGCGGGCCATCTCGGACTTCGGGGTGATCGACCGCGAGGCCTCGCGCTTTTACGACAAGCGTCTCGTTCTCTATGCGAACACCTACTTGGTCGGCAACGCCACACGCGCGAAGGCGCGCGTCTTCGTGCGACGGCTGCAGTGGTTCCAGTCGACTTACCCGACGGCCGATGCCGAACAGGTCACGTGGGTGGGGCAGATGCTCTCGCGTTACGAGCCGATCGCGAACCTCGCGGACCCGTCGACGCTCGAGGACGTGCAGTGGGAGATCAAGACCCTGACGGAGGGCAGTCCGCGCCGCTACGGCGAGGCCTTCGAGATCATCGATGACTTGCTCGCCCACGCGACCGGCGAAGAGCGCGATGCGGCGCTGCAGCTCAAGGCAGAGAAAGAGGCCGACCAGCAGACGTTCTTCGACGAGGAGCTCCTCGGGGCCGCGTTGTATTACGACCGCGCAAAGTACCCGGACAAATTCGATGCGTCGAAGTCGATCGAGATCCTCGTCCAGCTCATCCTCGGGATGGCCGATCCCGAGCTAGTCGACAACGCAGCGTCGCGCCTCGTGAAGATGCCCGAGTCGACCGTGCTCGCGGGTTACAAGCAGGGCCGCCGCTCCGACTTCGACGAGCTGATGAAGAACAGCATCGTACGGGCGCGGGCGAAGGAGTTCGGGCTCGTCGACTGACGGGGCGTCGGCAAATCAGAAGTACGGAGCCAGGGTCGTTCTTTCGTATTTAGCGCTGGCTCGCGCTCGGCGCGAGCCAGCGCTAAATACGAAAGAACGACCCTGGCTCCGTACTTCTGGCTAGCGCTAAATACGAAAGAACGACCCTGGCTCCGTACTTCTGATTTGCCGACGCGCCCTCAGTCGACCAACCCACGCGTCACCAGCGCCGCTGGTGCCAAGCCCACTGTTCGGGGTCCGCGAGGATCCAGCGCGAGTAGACGTCGTTGAGTCGCTCCGTCAAGTCGAGCAGCGCGGCGCGGCGTGGTAAGGCCGCGTCGAGCGCGAGCGGCTCTTCGACCAGCAGTCGATAACCACCGCGCCCACGATCCATCGCGATGCAACGGATCGGCACGAGCGGCGCGCCGTGAACCCGCGCGAGCGCCGCCGGCGCGGTGGGCGTCTGTGCCGGGAGCCCCAAGAAGGGCGCTTCGACCATCGAGAGGCGGATGGTCGGCAGATCCGCGAGCAAGCCGAGCACACCACCCTCCGCTAGCACCGCGAGCGCGCGCCGCGGCGAGGCGTCTTGCGGGATCGTCTCGACCCCGTACGATCGGCGCATCGCGGTTAGCCACTGGTGGCTCGGGTCGCGGTCGCGCACACGCCCGACGACGGCGCCCTGGTGGCCGCGCCGCCGCAAACGCGCGCACAGGAGCTCCCAGTTGCCGAGGTGCGCCGTCACGACGAGCGCGCCGCGGCCCTCGGCGAGCACCTCGTCGAGGCGCGCGATCGAGGCGTCGAGCTCGACGGCGTCGTCGATCCAGGCGCCGCGCGCAGCAAACGGGCCATCCGGCGCACAGGGGCGCGCGAGGCGCAGCCACTCCGCGAACTGACGGCCCGCGAAGTGTGCCGCGTCTCGGAGCAGCGCGGTTTGTTCCACGGGCGAGAGGCCGTCGCCGAGCGCGCGCGCGACGTTGGCGCGAGCGAGCGCGCCGAGACGGCCGCGCGCCGCGAGCCTGGCCGCTGTGCCTCCGACTGCCACGAGCGGACCGTTCGGCATCCAAGCGGCGGCGCGTACGGCGGCGCCGAGCAGCCGCGCGCGCGCCCGCCGGCGCAGCGGGACCGGCGGCATCGAACTCGAAGCGGCCGAAGTGTGCGCCGTCGGCGCTGGCGCAGGCTGGGCGGTGGGCACTCTGGTCCCATGGAAACGGCGAGGCAAGTCCGTGCCGAGCGGAGCACGGAGCGCTTGCAGGAGCGCGTCACGCTCGCGTCGGGTCCCGCGCCACGCGCTCGCGAACGCCGCGCAGAACGTCGCGCGCATGTGTCGCCTCCCGAGGTGTCCGCGCCAATCGTCGGCCGCCGCGCGCAACATGCGTACGCCATCGACTGGATCGCACGCGACGAGGCGCGGCCAGGCGGCGACGCCCATCGGCGCGCCCTCGATTGCGAGAGGCAGACCCAGGACGACCGCGACACGCGCAGCGCTGGTCGATGGCCCGACAACGACCTCGGGTCCGAGCACGACCTCGGGCCGGGGCACGACCGCGTGACCCGCCTCGTTCGCCAACCACAACCCACGATCGAGGAGCGTGCCCGCGAGGGTCCCGAGCGCACGGGCCCGAGTCGCGCAAGCTGCCCCGGCGGGGCGCTCGAGCTGCACCCGCGCCGGGGGACCGAACTCCAGCCGGACCGCGCGTGGCGCGGGCACGCGATGCAGCTCGAGGCGCACCGCGGTGTCCCACACGGCCGGGGCGAGGCTCCCCGTCACCTCGCTGTAGACCCCCGCGTCCGCGCCCGTCGCGGAGCGCGCGGCGCCGTCGTTCTGTGGGTCCGGCGCGTTGCGCCGCTCGACTCCGTCCGCATGGGACACCGTCTGCGAGCTCGTCCGGCGATGCACCGGGAGGCGGCCCTCGACGTAGGCCCGGCGCGCCGCGCGAATCAGCGGCTCGAGCTCCTCGATCAGCGTCCGAGTGTCGGGCACGAGGCGCTGCAGTGCAGGGCTCAGCGCGTGACGCCAAGCGACCGTGATCCGCATCCGGGCCGAAGGCGGGGCCAGGTCACGCAAGTCACTGCCGAGCCGCACGAGGTCGCGCCGCATCGCCGCGCCGTCGGGCTGCTTGCCGATGCGGGCCGCGGCGAGGTCCACGAGCCACGGGCGACCCTCGGCGTCGAGCACGACGTTGCCGCCGTGGGCGTCACGATGGAGGAGGCCGGCTGCGTGGGTCTGCGCCAAGAGCTCGCCCAGGCGCCGCAGCTCGCGGCGACCGACTCGAACGCGGCGCGGAGTGTTCCTGTTGTCAGCCTGCGCGTTCGCGGCGTCTGCGCTCCACGCGCTGCGCAGGTCGCGCGCGCCCTCGATCCAAGTGAGGGTGAGCTCCGACGCGCCCTCGTGCTGCGCGAGACCGAGCACCGTCGGCACCGGGAGGCCCGCGGCGAGCGCCGCGCGAAGGCGGCGCGCTTCGCGGGCCGCGCGAGCTGGGTCACCGAGGCGCCGCAGGGCCGTCTCCGAGTGGAAACGCTTCACCAGCCGCGGCCCAGTCGGGCTCTCCTCGCGCAGAACGCTCCGGCGCGCGTTTTGCTTCAGGATTGTGCGTCGGTCGTCCAAGGCTCTCAGCGATGTTAACGCCCCAGACGGGTCCGATCCGTGACCGCGGGGGGGTGGGGCCGGTATCCTCCTCCGCCCGTGCGCTTCCACGTCTATATTTCGCGACAGCTCCTCTCAGCGTTCGCGTTCGCGATCGGCGCGCTGTTGTTCGTGGCCTTGCCGGGGATCGTCGTCAGCACTGTGCACAAGCTGCCCAACGTCGAGCCGACGTTGTTGCTGCGCTACCTGCCGTTGGTGCTGAAGGGCCTCGCGCCCTACGTGATGCCGCTGTGTTTCATGTTGTCGGTCGTCGCCGTCTACGGGCGGCTCGCCGCCGACCGCGAGTGGCTCGCGATGCAGATGTCGGGCTTCTGGCCCATGCGCTTCTTTGCCCCCGCGTTCGGCCTCGCGACGGTGCTCGCAGTCGGCACCGTGTGGATGGTCTCGGAGGAGCTCCCGAAACTGCGCGAGCGCCAGACGCGTTTCCTCGTCGACGCCGCGGCGTCGGTGATCGAGAACTTGCAGCCCGGCCGCACGAGCATCTCGTTCGGTGAGTTCTACCTGAAGGCCGCCGACCGCGACCAGCGGACGGGCACGTTCTACGACGCATACATTCGCATCCCCCCTGGCGAGAACTTCGCGGGCGACGCGTTCGCCAACTCGGTGCACATCCGCATCGACGGCAGCATGTTGCACGCGCGCTTGCGGGACTACGAGATCTTCGAGCCACGCACGGGCGAAAAGGTCAACGGCGGCGACCTGGAAATTTATGTCGACCTCGCCGACCGCATGGGAGGCAAGACCCGCAATTGGGACCGCCCCCGCTATCGCACGTCGATCGAGATTCTGCGCGCGCTCGAGGCCGGCACGATCCCGCCGGAGGACCGGCGCCAGTTCGTGTACGAGCTGCACAGGCGAGTCGCGATGGGGGTGGTGTTCTACCTCTTCCTCGGGCTCGGCGCTCCGACGGGCATCCTGTTGCGCCGCGGGACCCAGCTCGGCGCCTTGGCCGTGGCTGCCGGTTACGGCATCCTGTATTACATCCTCAGCATGCGCGTCGGTCAGGACCTCGGACTGTCCGAGTCGCTTCCCGTGTGGGTGGGCCCGTGGGCGACCATCGTGCTGGGTGGCGTTGTCGCCGCCGGGTTGCTCCACAGGGCGATTCGTCGTTGAGGGGCGAGGCGCCCCCGTAGGACCACTGACCGGTGAAGGAACGACGTCGAACAGAGGGCCCGCGGGGCGGCTCCGGCCCAGCCGGCCACGATGCCAGGGGGCGCTCGCAAAAACGGGTCGCTGGGCGCAGCGCTGAACGAGGCGCCGAACGAGGCGCGGGTCGGACCGCCGTCGCCGCGGGCACTCAACCTACGTCGGCCTCGCGCAGCCTGCCGTTCGGCGGGCGACTCGACCGCTACGTCGCGGCGCACTTCGTCTCGTCCTACGCGACCGCGATGTTCCTTATGACGGGGCTCTTCCTTGTCATGGACATGGCGAGCAACCTCGACGACTTCCTCGAGGTGTGGGAGGACGGCAGCCGGGCGCCGACGTCGTACCTGGTGCGCTACTACGTGCTCACGGTGCCGTACCTCTTCTTGCAGGTGGCGCCGTTCGTGACGCTGCTCGCGGGGATGTTCACGGTGAATCGGCTGCTGTCGACCAACGAGGTGACCGCGGTGCTCGCGGCTGGAATCAGCGCGCGGCGCCTCGTCCTGCCCGTGATGTTCCTCGGCGCGCTCCTCGGTGCGGGCATGTTCGGCCTCAAGGAGGGCCTCGGTCAGCGTTTCGCCGCGGAGCGCGACTCGCTGCGGTTCGTCCTCAAGTCGCACGACCTGAACGTGCACTTCGACGACATCGCCGTGACGGACGTCTCGGGGAGCCCGGCGTTGATCGGTCACTTCTTCCCGCGCCCGACGGACGGCGGCCCGCCGCGGGTCGAGAACATCAAGGTCATCGCGCGCACGGGGCGCAGCGGCGGGCGCTCGGACTACTTCCGCACCGAGGCGCCGTCCGCCACGTGGGGCGGCGAGCACTGGCTGCTCGAAGACGGGGTGCGCACCCGCATCGCGCCCGACCTCGGGCCCGAGGCCAAGGAGGTCGTCCCCGTCCGCGAGTTGATCGGGTACCGGGTCGAACCCGAGATCATCTGGACCTACCGGCGCGCGCAGATGGAGCCGCTGGAGCTCAGCTTCAGCGAGGTGCGCGAGCTCATCCGCCGCGAGCCCGAGGACCTCACGTACCAGACGTTGTGGCACTACCACCTGACGTTTCCTTTGGCGAACGTGATCCTGCTGCTCGTGGGACTGCCGCTCCTGTTCACCTACGAACGCGGGCGGGGCGCCGAGCGGATGGCGATGGGCGGACTGATCTGCGTCTTCTATTACGCCTTCGACTTTGTGTTCCGCACGATGGGCCTGTCGGGCGGCTTCTCGCCGGTGCTCGCGGCTTGGATCCCGGTGCTCGCATTCGGCAGTCTCGGGGTCGTGCTCTTCGACTCCATGCGCTCTTGAGGCCCCCGCTGGTACCCTGTCGGCAGAGAGCCCCGGTCGCGGCATATCGCCCGGGAAGTCCGGGAGTTCCCGGTCGTCCGAACCCTCCCATGCGCTCGATCCAATCGCTTCGCCAGGCCGCCCGGCACCCGGGCGCCTGGGCCCACCGTCTCGTTCCGTCGCTGAAAGTGTCCCTCGTGGCGGTCCTCGCGCTCGGGACCTTCGGTTGCGGTTCCACCGCCGCCCAGCGCCAGCGGGGCAAGCCGGGGGAGGTCCGGAGCCTGGCTCTCGAAGGGCGCTTCGAGGAGGCCGCGGTCATGGCCCAGCAGCTCGCCGAGAAGAGCCCTGGCGACGCGGAGTTGCAGGCCCTCGCGCGGGACACCCAAGTGGGCCTCTTGCTCGAGCGCGCGCGCCGACTCTCGTTCGCGGACCACGACGAGGCGGCGTTGGAGCAGGTCATGGCAGCCCTCGTCGTCGAACCCGAGTCGGAGCTGGTGCAGAGCTGGCGGGACCGGCTGCACGCGAAGCTCGCGGACGGCTGGTTCACCCGCGGCCGTGAGGCCCACGCCGAAGGTCGCTTCGAGGCGGCCGCGGAGGGTTACCGTCGCGCGATGGAATACCGGCCCGGACACCCGCTCGCGGCGTACCAGTCGGTGGAGCTCGGTGAGTACCTCACCTGGCGCAGCGGCCAATCGGGTGACTACTACAACGGCGGTGTGCGCGCGTTCTCCGACGCCCGTCTGAGCGAGGCCGTCGCGCAGTTCAAGTACTCGACCAAATACAATGACGGCGACACGACGCGCACGGCGCGGCGTATCACCGAGGTGGAACGGGAGCGGGCCATGGTCGAGAAGGCGCTCGCCGAACAACAGGCCGCTGCCGGGCTCTGGCGCTCGGCTCTGCGGCTCCTCGACGGCGCGTTGGCGCTCGACCCAGAGGTCGAAGGTGGCCGTGAGCTGCGCGTTGACTTCGCACGCGAGGCGGCGATCGTCGACCAGGTGAAGCAGGCGGCTTACGTGAGCCTGCGCGGCCGTCACGATGAGGCGCGCGACTTGTTGCGCGCCGCGCGCGCCGAGACCAAGTTCCAGACGAAGACCATCGACGAGAAGCTCCTGCTGATCGACGAGACCGAAGCGGCGGCGCAGTACCAGCTGGCGCTCGACCTCGAGCACGACTTCCGTTTTGTCGAGGCGGTCGCGGCCTACAACGTGCTGCTCGAGGGGCGCGAGTTCTACGAGGACGCGCGCTCCCGCGCCAGCTTCCTCGAAAATTCGATTCGGTCGGCGGAGGCGCTCTACGGCCAGGCGCAGAAGGCGTCGAGTGACGCAGAGCGGCTGAGTTTGTACCGCCAGATCGACCTCATCTGGCCGGAGTACCGGGACGTGCGCGACCAGCTCGCGAAGTTGACGAGCTCATCGTCGTAGGCGTACCGAATGGCGCGTACCGAATGGCGCGCGGTGACGATTCGCGCGGTGTGGTTGACGGCTGTGGGTTGCCGAATCGTCGTACGGTACCAGGTACGCGGCGCCGTTTCGCGCGGGGTTCACGGCGCGCGCTCCGCGCGCGCGGCGCGCGGAGCGCGCCGCCGTGAACCCCGCGCGAAACGGCGCCGCGTACCTGGTACCGTACGACGATTCGACAGCCGCACACAACCTCATCCGCCGTTCGAAGCCTCAACGCTTCCTAAACTCCGCGAGCAGCTCGTTCGCGACCGCGTCTGGGTCGAGGCTCGCGAGCTCCCGCGGGCGCCACTCGAGTGACGGGTGGCCGAGCACTCGGTGGGGGCCAGGCGGTTCCTCTGTGGTTCCAGGAGGCCCGGACCCAGCGCGACGCTGGGGCGGCCACGGGCCCGTGGCCCTCGGCGTCGTCGGGCCCGCGAGCAGCCGCACCGGGAGGCCTACGCTGGCCGCCAGATGCGCCGGCCCCGAGTCCCCGACCACGAGCCGCGCGCCGCGCTCGGCGGCGGCGTGCAACACAGCAGCGAGGTCCCGCAGGCCCCGCTGGTCGACCCAATGCGCGAGGCCCTCGCGCTCCCTGAGCTCGCGCGCGAGACGGGTGCCCACCGCAGCCTCCGCGGGCCCAGTCAGGATCAGCACGTCCTGGCCCTCTTCAACGAGACGCTCGGCGAGGCGCCGGAACGACACTGCCGGCCAGCTCCGCGGGTCCGTGGCGTGTCCCGGGTGCAAGATCCAGAGGCGCGCGCCGCCGCGTGGCGCACGCTCTCCGAGCAGCGCGCGCCCGCGCGCGAGCTCCTCAGCGCTGAGAAGCGGGTCGAGTGGCGGGGCGGTCGGGAGACCACTCGCGACGTGACGGGCGAGGTTCCAGACCCGCTCGACGAGGTGCGGGCCCGGCGCGGGGGGCGCGAATTCGTTCACGGCGAGCCGGTGGAAGGGCTCGCGCCAGTCCTCTGGCGCGAACCCGATCCGACGCGGCGCACGCGTGATCCGCGTGACGACCGCGCTCTTCAAGTTGCCCTGCGCATCGAGCGCGAGGTCGGCACCAAATTCGCGCAACTCGCGCGCGAGCGCCGGCCAGGCTCGGAAGCCGCCGTGGCGCTCGAACGGGAAGACCCGCGCGAGCGGCGCGACGAGCTCGGCGAAGGGCGGCTCGATCGCCCAACCGAGCTCTAGGTCAGGCACCGCGAGGCGCAGCGCGTGCACGAGTGGCAACGTCTGGACGACGTCGCCGAGGTGCGATAGGCGGACGATGACGACACGCATGCGGGCTATGATCGAAACACGCCGATGATACGCCGGATCTCGACCAAGTGGATGCTCGCGGTGTTCGTCGCCGTAGCCGTGCCGTTCATCGGATTCGCGTGGTACGTCGACGGTTTCGTGCGCGCGCGGCTCACCGATGACGTCGTGCGGTACCACTTGATGAGCCACGCCGCCGAGCTCGCCGAGCGGCTCGACCGCCTGACCGACGAGCGGCTCGCGGACCTGCAGTTCTTCGCGAACGCCCGCGAGGTGATCCTCGGCATCGCGGACCGCCCCGAGGACGCGAGCATCTTCGGCGATCCCGTGCGCTCGCTCTTCGACAGCTCGGTGGTTGGCGGAGGCGCTTTCGATTATCTGATCGGCATCGCGAGTGATGGAAGTGTGCGGGTCACGAACTCACGCAACTCCACCGGAATGGCGTTGTCGGCCGAAGTCCTGGGGGCGCTCGCCACGCGCCCGTGGTCGAGCGCGCCGTGGTTCGAGGAGACGATGGAGCGAGGCGTGGCCCTCGTCGATTGGCACCGCCTCGACTTGCTCGGCGCGCCGCCGCCCGACGCGATGCCACGCGCCGAGGACTACTACATCGGCTTCGCACATCGGCTCGGCACAGAGCAGGACCCGAGCGCCCGGGGCGGGGTCGTGCTCGGGCTCATGAACTGGAGCCGCGTGCAGGCCGAGCTCGAGCGTTACAGCCTGCGGCGGCAAGGTGTCGAGCGCGAGGGCCTCGTCGGCGCGGACATCTTCCGCTCGTCGTACGCATGGATCTGGGGCGCCGACGCCGACACGATCCTCGCCCACAAGTCCCGCGAGCTCTACGGCAAGAGCATTTCGCGCGAGATCGGGCTGCCGCAGATGACCACCGCCGCGCGCGCGGCCAAGGAGGGCATGTACCCGGACTACACCTTCCGCGGGATCAAGAAGAAGGCGGCGTTCCAACACGTGCGAGACCGCGCCGAAGGCGGGTTCGGCTGGGTGATCGGGTTCGGCGTCGACGAGACCGACATCTACGCACCCGTGAGGACGATCACGAAGAACCTCGTGCGCGCGACCGTGATCGTGCTGCTCGTGTCGGCCCTCATCACGCTCGCCGTCGCGCGCCGCACGACGCGGCCGATCCAGGAGCTGCAACGTTTCACCCGCCAGGTCGCGCTCGGAGATCTCGATGTGCAAGTGCCCGCGGGAGGTCACGACGAGCTCGGCGACCTCGCGCGCTCGTTCAACCGCATGACCCGCGAGCTCAAGGAGAATCGCCAGCAGCTTGTGCGGGCCGAGAAAGACGCCGCTTGGCGCGAGATGGCGCGTCAGGTCGCGCACGAAATCAAGAACCCTCTGACGCCACTGCGCCTCTCGGCGGACCTGCTCGAGCGCGCGCACAAAGAAGGTTCGCCGGAGTTCGAGGCGATCTTGCACCGCACGGTCGGGATCGTGCGCCGGCAATGTGACCACATGCGCGAGATCGCGAAGGACTTCCACGCCTTTGCCGGGCGGCATCACGACCTGCAATCGGTCGACGTCGCGGCAGCGATCGACGAGGTCCTCGCGCTGCATGACGCCTGGGCGCGCGACGCCGGGATCGAGGTCGTTCGCAGCGGCGACGGCGGCGTCGTGCGCGCAGACCCGGACGAGTTGCGGCGCGCGTTCATCAACCTCGTCTCCAATGCCTTCGAGGCAATGCCGGACGGCGGTCGATTCGAGGTGCACGTCGCGCATGACAAGGCACGCGTGGTCATCGAGATGCGCGACTCCGGGACCGGCCTCTCCGAAGAGCTGCAAGGGCGCCTCTTTGAGCCGTACTTCACGACGCGCTCGAGCGGCACCGGCCTCGGCCTCGCGATCGTGCGCCGCATCGTCGAGGACCTTGGAGGCGAAGTCACGCTCCAGAATCGAACACCAGGGCCCGGGACGAGCGCTTGTATTCGATTGCCGGAAGTTGGTTGAGCGAATCGGCGCCGCGTACCTGGTACCGTACGCCGATTCGACGACCCCGCTGACGCACATTTAGGGTCGAGGCTGAGTCTGGTCGACGAACAACAGGGGTCGTCGCTTACGTCCCGCCGCGCGCGTCGCACTCCCAGATCGAGCCCATGCCCGGACCCCAAATCTCCCGCGCCCAGGACCTGAAGCTGGTCCCGACCGAGGCACTGCCGCAGTTGCCAGGGAACCCCGGCCGCGTGCTCGTCACCGGTGGGGCGGGTTTGATCGGGAGCGCGCTGATCTGGGCCCTCAACCAGCACGGCCTCGAGGACATCGTCGTCACCGATCGCCTGGGAACGGACGATCGGTGGCGCAATCTGAACGCGCTGCGCTTCGGCGACTACCTGGAGGCGGACGACCTCCTCGCGCGGCTCGCGGCGGGCCGACTCGGGCGCTTCGATGTCGTCTTGCACCTCGGCGCGAACTCCAGCACGATGGAGTCCGACGTGTCCGGGTTGATCCGCAACAACTTCGAGTACACGAAGTCCCTCGCGCACTGGTCGCTCGAACACGGGGCGCGATTCGTGTACGCCTCGTCCGCTGCGACCTACGGTGATGGCGCGCGCGGGATGAACGACGCGGATGACACGGCGTCGCTCGCGGGGCTGCGGCCGCTCAATGCGTACGGTTATTCGAAGCACCTCTTCGACCTCTACGCAGCGCGCGCCGGGATTCTGCCGCGACTCGTCGGGCTCAAGTACTTCAACGTCTTCGGCCCGAACGAAGGCCACAAGGGCGACATGCGCTCGCTCGTGCACAAGGCCTACCAGCAGATCCTCGACACGGGGCGCGTGAAGCTGTTCAAGAGCCACCGCCCGGACTTCCGCAACGGCGAACAACGGCGCGATTTCCTGTACGTGAAGGACGCGGTCGCGATGACCTTGCACCTCGCGACGGCAGACGAAGTCGGCGGGCTCTACAACATCGGCGGCGGCGCCGCGCAGACCTGGCTCGCGCTCGTCGGAGGGCTCTTCGACGCGCTCGAGCGTCCGGTCGACGTCGAATTCATCGACATGCCGGCGAACATCCGCGACAAGTACCAGTACCACACCGAGGCGTCGATCGCGAAGCTGCGGCAGGCCGGGTACCGCGCGCCGGTGACGCCCCTCGCCGACGCGGTGAGAGACTACGTGCAGCGTTACCTCGTGCCGGATGCGCGGCTCGGGGACGAGGCCGCGGCCTAAGGGCCCGGCGTCACGCGGGACGCGCGGGCTCGCGCGTTCTGCAGTGCGCCGCCGTCAGGTGCGCTTCGCGAGCGCCTTCTTCGTGCTCGCGCGCGAGGCTTTGATGAGTGCGTCCGCGGCCTTCGGGTCCGCCTTGCACTCGAGCAGCGCCGAGAGCATCAACGGCGCGACGATGGTCGCATCCGACTCGATGACGAACATCGGCGTGTCCTCCGTGAGCTTGTCCCAGGTGATCTTCTCGTTGGGGGTCGCCCCCGAGTACGAGCCATAAGACGTCGTCGAATCGGAGATTTGACAGAAGTAGGCCCACGGCTTGGCGGGCTCCTCGAGGTCGTACTTCAAGGACGGCACGACGCAGATCGGGAAGTCGCCCGCGATCCCGCCGCCGATCTGGAAGAACCCCACGCCCTTGCCCTTGGAGAGCCCGCGGTAGTCGTCGTAGAGCTGGACCATGTACTCGATGCCGGACTTGACGATGCTCGGATTGCACTCGCCGAGCTTCACGTGCGACGCGAAGATGTTGCCGAACGTCGAGTCCTCATGCCCGGGGACGACCATCGGCAGGTTCGCGCGCGCCGCGGCGAGCAGCCAACATTGTTCCGGGTCGCCCTCGTACTTCTTCGGGTCGAGGGCCAGGATCAGCTCGTAGAAGTACTCGTGCCAGAAACGGCGCTCGCCGCTCGCGGTCGCGCGTTTCCACGTCGGCACGAGGGTCTTCTCGACGGCGCGGAAGGCCTCGTCCTCGGGGATGCTCGTGTCCGTGACGCGGCGCATGCGCTGGTCGAGGATCTTCGTGTCGTCCTGTTTCGTGAAGTAACGATAGTCCGGGAAGTCCTTGTAGCTCTTGTGCGCGACGAGGCGGAAGAGCGACTCCTCGAGGTTCGCGCCGGTCACCGAGAGCCCGTGCACGAGCCCCGCGCGGATCGCGGGCGCGAGGGTGATCCCGAGCTGCGCGGACGACATCGCGCCGGCGACGGCCCAGTACATCTTCCCGCCGCCGCGCACGTGGTCCCAATACGCGAAGAGCGCGTCGCGGGTGGAGCGCGCGTTGAAGTTCATGTAGTTGCGCGAAACGAACTCGAGGATCGGCTGGGTGCTCTCAGACATAGCGCGCGAGGTATACCATCCGACGGGGATCGCCGGTGGACGCAGATGCCGAGTGGCGGTGTGGGGCGCCTCGACACAGCGGGTAGACTCGGCGTCAGATCATGTGGGGAGCGCTTGCGACAGGAGCTGGTGTGGTCGCGGCGGTCGCCGTGGCGCTCGGGGCGCCCGTGTCGCAGGACCCCGCGTCCGCGACCTCGTCGACGCTGGCGGGAGGAGCCGAAGCGCTCCGCGCTCAGCGCTCCGAATTGTTGGCCGGGCGGCTCTACCTCGGGGTAGAGCCGCCTGAGTTGCGCGCGGCGCAGTGGAGCGTCTGGCCCGCGTCGCCCGCAGGCGAGGACCCGGAAGAGGCGGCGCGACGATCCGATGCAATCGCCGCGGCCGAGGCCGCGCTCGCCGCGGTCGAAAGTGGCGAGGACTTCGGGGCCGTGGCACGCCGGACGATGGGGGGGCGCGCGCACGAGCTCGGGAGCTACGCGACGGGGATGTTGCCCTCCGCGCTCGATCGCTGGCTCTTCGCGGCGGACGAGGGCGCCGTGAGCCCGCCGCTCGACCTCGAACGGGCTGGAGTCGGCCCGTGTGTCGTGCTGCTCCGGCGTGTCCCTGCCCACGTCGGCGCGCGCACGATCTTGTTGCGCGGTGAAGATCGAGCCGCGCGTTCGGTGGCGGTCGTGACTCGCCTCCGCGCCGGCGAGTCGTTCGCGGCGCTCGCGCGCGAGCTCTCGGACGACGAGGCCACCCGCGAGGCCGGCGGCGCGTTGGCGGTCTTCCAGCGGGGCCAGGACGATAAGCTGTTGAAAGCCGCCTGTTTCGACCTGGACATCGATTCTTGGGCGGGGCCCATCGAGTCACCCCTCGGCAGCCATTTTGTCCAGCGAGTGGACCCTGCGTCCCTGCCGCCGTCGGTGCTGCGCGAGCGCACGTGTGTGCGGCTGCGCGCCCTCTCGATCGCGTACGTCGGCATCGAGAGGGCGCCTGTCGGGCGAACGCGCGAGGAGGCCTTCACGCTCGCCGCAGCCCTCGCGACGCGGCTCGAGGCAGGTGAATCGCTCGCGGCGCTCGCGCGCGAACACAATGACGACCTCGACGGGGTCGCGCGCGCGGGGGACCTCGGCTGGGTCTTCCGCGTCGACCCGCGTCGCCCGGCGTGGCTCGCGACCGTCGTGACTCGCCCGGTCGGTTGGACCTCGCCGCATCCGATCCACACACCGCGGGGGTACGTGCTCGTGTGTCGCGAGGAATGACTTCCCTTTGGTCCACGCGACGCGCGGATCGTCGCTTCGCTCGCCTGGCGACTCGCCCTGTTACTCGCCTGGGTCGCCCCAGGTGCCGCGGACCGAGGCCGAGCGTGTCGAGACGATCTCGAGCACCCAATCCCACCAGCCCCAGTCCGTCGAGCGCGAGCTCGTGACCCGCAACAGAGGCAGGCCGGAGTCGGAGACGTTCTCGTGGGCCGCCAGGACCGCAGAGCGCGGGAACTCGAAGGAGAAGATCGTGAACGAGCGGGCCGACGAGCGGAACGTGCCGGAGGTCGCGGTGTCGCGCTCGAAGCGCACCGAAGCGCAACCTTGGAGCGCGCCGAGCGCGAGCGCGCCGCAAGCGAGGGCGTAGGGCACGAACCCCCGAGCGCGGACCCGGATGGGGGCGTCGGCCGTCGCGCGGCCAGCGGCGCGAGCGAGGCGCGGTTGGAGTTGGTGTTGAATCATGACGGGACGCCTGCAATGTACTTCGGCCAGGCCCTGCCCGAGACCTGAACCAGGATTGGACCGGGACACCCTCGTCGACGTTATGCTCGGCCCCGTCGCGCTCGCTGGCTCCTTGACGGGCTCCCGGCGACCACGCCGCCGCCGATGTCGCACGCTCAGACCCTACCGATCCCGACCCTCGGCCAGCGCCCTGGCGAGCTGTCCGAGGAGCTCGCGCGGCACGGTCGCACGTTCGAGGCGTGGTTCCCGGCCCGCGCGACCGGCGGTGGCTCGGCCATCGAGCTCTACTTCGCGCCGGGGCGAGTGAACCTCTTCGGTGGGCACCTCGACTACAACGGCGGGCCCGTGATGCCGACGGCGATCGACCGCGGCACGTTCATCGCCCTCCGGCCGCGCGCGGACGGGCGGCTGACCCTCGCCTCGACGTTCGACAGCGCGGTGTGCGAGGTGCGGCTCGAGGCGCTCCCGGACCAGCGCACCGGCACCTGGGCCGACTACCCCCTGGGCGTCGTGCGCGAGCTCGCGGCGCGGCCAGGGTTGCCCGCGGCCGAGCGCGGCCTCGACGTTCTCTTCGGCGGCAATTTGCCCGTCGGCGCCGGGCTGTCCTCGTCGGCGTCGATCTGCGTCGGCACGGCCTTCGCGCTGGATCGGACTTGGGGGCTCGGCCTCGCGAACGAGGACCGGGTCGCGGCGGCCCTCGCCGCGGAACGTGAGTTCGTGGGAGTGCGGTGCGGGATCATGGATCCACACGCCGTCGGCCTCGCGCGGCCGGGCCACCTTTTGTGGCTCGACTGCAAGGACGGCTCCTACGACCACTTACCGATCGACTTCGAGCGCCTCGCGATCGGCGTCATCGACAGCGGCGTGCAGCGCCAGTTGGCGCGCAGTGAATTCAACACACGTGTCGAGCAGTGCGCCGAGGTGTTCCGGGTGCTCGGCCCGGCCGTGCCCGGCGCGACGGTGCTGCGCGACGTGCCGCTCGCGGTGGTCGAGGCCCACGCGAGCCGCCTCGAGCCAGTGCTGCTGCGCCGCGCGCGCCACGTCGCGAGCGAGGTCGAGCGCACGTTTGCTGCACGGGCGGCCCTCGAAACAGGCGAGCTCGAGCGCCTCGGCGAGCTGATGCTGGCGACACACCGCTCGTTTCGCGAGCTCTACGAGTGTTCCGTGCTCGAGCTCGATGTGCTCGTCGATGCCGCGGCCGAGCAGTCGGGTTGTTTTGGCGCGCGGTTGACCGGCGCGGGGTTTGGGGGTTGTGTGGTCGTGCTCGTCCGAGCGGGCCGCGAGGACGAGGTGCTCGAGGCTGTGCAGGCGCGTTTCGAGGCGCGTTTTGGCCGCCGTCCGCTCGGCGGATTCTTCCGCGGGGACGAAGGGCCGCGGGTGATGGGCTGAGGCGGTCGCGGGGTTCGGGCGATCGTTGGCGGAGGCTGGCGTCCGGCGCCGCCGGGCGGGAAGGACTGGAATTGGGAGCGGTCAGGTGCGAAGAATAGGGGGCGTAGACGCCCCCTATGGCCGCGCCCGAGTCCACACTCCCATGGAATTCCTCGTCCTCCTCATCGTGCCCATGCTCCTGGCGGGCTGGGCCGCGATTCGTGTCAAGTCCACCTTCCGTGAGTACGCCCAGGTCGGCGTCGCGAGCGACATGACCGGCGCCCAGGCCGCAGCGGCAGTGTGCCGCTCGGGCGGCGCGGACGATGTCAAGATCGAGCGTGTCGCGGGGTTCTTGTCCGACCATTACGACCCGCGCACCAAGACTTTGAGGCTGTCGGCCGACGTCTTCGACGGTCGTTCGGTGTCGTCGATCGCGGTCGGCGCGCACGAGGCGGGGCACGCGCTGCAGCACGCCACGGGGTATTCGTGGCTCGAGATGCGCTCGTTGATGGTGCCGGCGGTGCAGTTCGGCAACGCGACTTGGATCTACCCGGTGATGGGGGGACTATTCCTCCAAATGATTGGACTGCTCTGGCTGGGCATCGCGCTGCTCGGGATCACGGTCCTGTTCCAGCTCGTGACGCTGCCGGTTGAATTCGACGCTTCCAACCGCGCGAAGCACGTCCTCGCGACGGCGGGCATTGCGCGCAGCGACGCGGAAGTCCAGGGCGTCTCTAAGGTGCTCGATGCAGCGGCCTTGACGTACGTCGCGGGCGCGGTCGCGTCGATTGGGTCGCTGTTGTATTACGTGCTGATCGCGACCCGCGGGGGGTCGAGTTCCGACTGAGGGTGCGGGATTGGCCGTGAGAGCGGTCATGGGGGCTCCCGCTGTGCTCTGAGATGGGCTTGGCGGGGGTCGTTGACGTTTGGGGTGGGGTTGTCAGAGAGTGAGAGAGAGCGTTAGGCGCTTGAACGTCGCTGCGCAGGCGGGACGCGCGGGCAAGCGCAGCGCCAGGCGGCAGACCGCCTGGCACAGCGCTTGCGAGGCGCGGCCCGCTGCGCAGCGACTCGCCGCCGGGGAGTGATGCCCCCTGCCCGCCCGCGAAGTCGCGGGCGGGCGGGCAGGGGGCGAAAA
>Ga0163144_10006064_pt1 | contig 26765 bp, 19 predicted proteins | sample OliLak19BULKMAT1_FD_123175 | JGI IMG/M metagenome (GOLD analysis project Ga0163144, IMG submission 123175) | Freshwater microbial mat bacterial communities from Lake Vanda, McMurdo Dry Valleys, Antarctica - Oligotrophic Lake LV.19.BULKMAT1 | ecosystem: Environmental > Aquatic > Freshwater >...
AATCAGTAATCAGTAATCAGTAATCAGTAATCAGTAGTCAGTGAATCAGTAATCAGTGCGGAGGCCCGGCCGTGCCGCGCTGGTATCAGCCCTCCGTTACTGATTACTGAATTCCGATTGCTTATTCACTGATTACGGATCGCCCCTTTGATCAACGTCATCAGATCGGAATAGCTCTCGACGGCTTTGAACTGCGGAAATTGCGCCTTCACATTGTCGGGCGCGTGGAAAAGGAAACCGACGTTCGCTTCGCCGAGCATGGTCGTGTCGTTGAAGGAATCGCCGGCGGCGACTACGAAATAGTTCAGCTCCTTGAGCGCGGCGACGGATTGCCGCTTCTGGTCGGGCATCCGCAGTTGGAAGCCGGTGATGCGGTCGTCCTGCACCACGAGGCGATGGCAGAAGAGCGTGGGCCAGGAAAGTTGCTTCATCAAAGGCCTGGCAAATTGCTCAAAGGTGTCGGAGAGGATGATCACCTGCGTCGTCGCGCGCAGTTCGTCCATGAATTCCACGGCCCCGTCGAGCGGGCGCAGCGTGCCGATGACCTGCTGGATGTCGGAGAGCTTCAGCCCGTGCCGCTCCAGGATGGCGATGCGCTGGCCCATGAGCTTGTCGTAGTCCGGCTCATCGCGGGTGGTGCGGCGCAGCTCCTTGATGCCGGTCTTCTCCGAGAAGGCGATCCAGATTTCGGGGACGAGGACGCCTTCCAGATCGAGGGTGACGATGGTCTGTTTCATGCGCCGCAATGTTTCAAGAGCCGGTTGCGGATGTCGAGCATTGGGAGGCGGTTGCAGGGGAAAGCCGGCCCCACGCCAGCCGATCCGGGAGCAGCCTTGATGGCACCCCCGGTATTGCTTCGGGGAGAAGTGCAGCCTACCTTTGCCGGACTCCAGACTTCGGGTAATCATCCGATTCCCATTCTGGCCGTGTTGTATCCTTAAATCTGAATATGCCAACCCTTAGGTTCATGTGCGTTGCGCTCTTGCTTTGCGCCGTGCTGCCGTCCAGCGGCAAAGCGGCGGTAACGCTCATTTCCACGGGGGCCGTTTGGAAATACTCAGACACGGGCGCGAACCCTGGCTCGAACTGGATCGGGACGAATTTCAACGATGGGGCGTGGCCCAGCGGCCCGGCCCAACTGGGCTATGGGGACGGCGACGAGGCGACGGTGGTGGGCTTCGGTCTGGATGCGAACAACCGCTTCATCACGACCTATTTCCGGCGCACGTTCGTGGTCGCCGATCCGTCGGTGTTCACGTCGCTGAGCGTCAGCCTCAAGCGCGACGATGGCGGCATCGTTTATCTCAACGGCACGGAGTTGTTTCGCGAGAACATGCCTGCCGGCACCATCAGCAATCTGACCCTGGCCGCCACGACCGCGGCGGATGATGGCACGAATTTTTCCACCAACATCGTCAGTGCCGCGCCCCTGCGGGCGGGCACAAACGTCGTGGCGGTGGAGATCCATCAATCCGGGGTGACCAGCTCCGACATCAGCTTCGACCTCGCGCTCACGGGCGACACGCTGGACGCCACGCGACCGGGCATTTCCAACGTTCCCGATCAGACGACGAGTGAGGACGCTCCGATTACGATTTCCTTCACGGTGACAGACCCGGACACGCCGGTCTTCCGGCTGGCCCTGTCGGCGACCTCGGGCAACATCGCGCTCGTGCCGGCAGCCAACATCCTCTTCGACGGCAGCGGCACCAACCGCACGGTCACAATCGTGCCCGCTCCGGATCAGTCGGGCACGGCGCTCATCACCCTGACCGTGAGCGATGGCGTGACGAACGCCAGCGACACCTTCGTGTTGATAGTGAATGCGGCGAACGATCTCCCGACGCTCAACCCCATCACGAACGTCGCGTTGGTCGTAAACTTTCCAAACACCGATATCGCCTTCAACGGCATCAGCACCGGCGCGGCCAATGAAAGCCAGACGCTGACCGTCTCGGCAGTTTCCAGCAACACCGCCCTGGTGACCATCAACCGGATCACCTACACGTCTGGCGCCACCAACGGTTCCGTCCGCCTGGCGTCGCCCTCGAACAACGGAACTGGCACCGCCGTTGTGGCGGTGACCGTGAGCGACGGGGTCAACAGCGTGACGCGCGCCTTCACCGTGTTTGTCTGGCCGTCGGGCAACGTGATGCCATCCATTTCCGTCATCGCCAGCCAGATCACGGCGGAAGACGCGCCAACACCCGCCATCCCATTCACCGTGGGGAATTCCGTGACGCCCGCCAACTTGCTGAACTTGTCCGGCCTGTCCTCGAATCCCGACCTCGTGCCCAACGCGAACATTGTCTTTGCCGGCGCCGGCAGCAACCGAACGGTGACCATCACGCCAGCCGCGAACAAAAGTGGAATCGCGTCCCTAACGGTGTTTGTGAATGACACCAACTTTGGCCTGAGCAGTCGGACGTTCACCCTCACGGTCAACCCGGTGAACGATCTGCCACTGGTTTCGCCCCCGGCAAACCAGACCATCGATGAGGATAGCACCACCATCCTGTTGCCCTTCACCGTCCGCGATGTGGAAACGCCCGCGGCGAACCTGACCGTGACGGCCAGCTCATCGAATCCAGCGCTGGTGCCCAACATCAACATCCTCCTCGGTGGCACTGGCACCAACCGCGCCCTCGCCATCACGCCGTTGCCCAACCAGTTTGGCGCGGCGATCATCACGCTGACGGCCAGCGACAGCACCGGAGGAACCAGCAGCACGAATTTCGTGGTCAACGTGACGCCGGTGAACGATGCGCCGGTCCTTTCCACCTTCAGCAATCAGGTCTCGATCGAAGATGCGCCGACCACCGCGATGCCTTTCACCATCGGTGATTTGGAAACACCCGCCGCCAATCTCGTCATCACCGGAGCGTCGTCGGACCTCCTGCTCGTGCCGGAGGCCAACATCACTTTTGGCGGCAGCGGCACCAGTCGCACTGTGACGGTGACGCCGGCGGCGAATCAGTCCGGCACCGCGACCATCACGGTGACGGTGCGCGATGCGGAAGGGCTGGCGGCGAGCAATTCATTCGTCGTCACCGTCATGGCCGTGAATGATTTGCCCATCATCTCGGGCCTCGCCGACCAGTCGACCAGCGAAGACACGCCAAAGACCATTGCCTTTTCCGTCAGTGACGCGGAGACGCCCGCTGCCAGTCTTGTCGTCACCGGCACATCATCCGACGTCCAGCTCGTGCCGAATGCCAACATTCTCCTCGCCGGCAGCGGCACCAATCGCACCGTGACGGCCATGCCCGCGACGAACCGGTTCGGGTCGGCGACCATCACCCTCACGGTCTCCGACGTCAGCGGCGGCAGCGCCAGCAACACCTTCGTGCTGACGGTGAACTCGGTGAACGATCTGCCGGTCATCTCGTCCCTCGCGAACCAGAACATCGACGAGGATCATTCGACTCCCGCGATGGCCTTCAACGTGAGCGATGAGGAGACGGCCGCGGCGAGCCTGACGGTCACAGCCACCTCCTCGAATCCATCGCTCGCGCCGACGAGCCGCATCACGTTCGGAGGCAGCGGCTCCAGCCGCACTGTCACCGTCGCACCGCTGACGAATCAATCCGGCTCGGCCACCATCACACTGACGGTCAGCGACAATACGGGCGGGAGCAATGCCACCAGTTTCGTTGTCACCGTCATCGCAGTGAACGATGCGCCGGTGGTTTCCAACATCGGCGGCCAGGTCACGAGCGAGGACACGCCGACCGGCGCGATTCCATTCACCATCAGTGATGTCGAAACGGCGGCCGGAAACCTCTTCGTCACGGCCAGTTCCTCGGATCTGTCCCTGGTGCCGAACACTGGCCTTGCGCTCGCAGGCTCGGGCTCCAACCGTCAACTCAGCATCACGCCCGCCCCCAACCGATTCGGCTCCACGACCATCACGGTGACGGTTCGCGACGCGGAGGGGCTGGCGGTGAGCAACTCATTCGTGCTCACGGTAAATGCCGTGAATGATGTGCCGGAAATCTCGAACCTGTCCGATCTCGAAACCGTCGGGACCACCCCCGTCTCCGGAGCATTCGCGATCACCGACGTCGAGACGGCGGCGGGAAGTCTTGGTCTGACGGCGATCTCCTCGAACCCAGGCTTGATTCCCGCCGCCAACATCGTCTTCGGCGGCGGTGAAGGGAATCGAATCGTGACCGTCACCGCAGCGCCGAGCCTGGCCGGCAGCGCCCTCATCAACCTGACCGTGACCGATGGTGACGGCGGCGTGGCAAGCCACAGCTTTACCGTGACGGTGACTCCGCCGCCGCCGGTCCCGCCCACGATTTCCAGCCAGCCCCAAAGCCAGACCGTGATCGCCGGGGCGAACGTCACCTTCAATGTCGCGGCCGATGGCTCAGAGCCGCTGGGCTACCGATGGAAGTTCAATGGCACCGACCTGCCCGAGAATCACCAGGCCAGTCTCAAGCTGGTCAACGTGCAGGGCGCCAATGCTGGCGGCTACCAGGTCGTCGTGACCAATCAAGCCGGGGTGGTGAGCAGCGCGCCGGCGGTGCTCACGGTGGCTTCCGGCCCGTTGCCGCCCATCGCCACGCTGGTGCCCCGGGGAGCGGCTTGGAAGTATCTGGATTCTGGTGACAGCCCGGGGCCGGTCGCGAACGCACAAAACACGGGCTGGGCGCAAAGGGGCTTCGACGCTGCTGGCTGGGCTTCAGGTCCTGCGCAACTCGGCTGGGGTGATGGCGATGAGGCCACGGTAATGAACCTGGGGGCGGCCTTGAAACCCATCACCACGTATCTTCGCCACACCTTCGTGGTGACGAACTCCAACTTTTTCTTCACCTACACCTTGCGCGTGCTCTGCGACGATGGCGCGATCATCTACATCAATGGCCAGCAGGTGGCGCGGGTGAGGATGCCCACGGAACCCGTCTCCTCGTCCACCCCGGCCGCCAGCATCGTGGAAGGTGCGGAGGAATTGGAGTTCATCCAGCGCGCCGCGTATGCCGTGGGGCCGGGCACCAACATCGTGGCCGTGGAACTGCACCAGGCTGTCGGCGGGCGCAACGATGCGAGCTTTGATTTTGAGTTGCTGGCCGGCCTGCCGCTGACCCTGCCCTCCATCAACCTGCTGACCCCCGTCAATCGCCAGGAACAAGCCTCGCTGGTGCTGGCGCTTTACGCCGCGGCATCCGATCTGGATGGTCACGTCCATTCGATCCTTTTTTTTGCCAACGGCGAGTTGATCGGCATCGACCTGACGCCGCCCTATGAAATGGTGTGGGAAGCTCCGGGACCGGGCCGCTACGCAATCCAGGCGCGCGCGGTGGACAACTACGGTTACTCCACCTATTCGCCGGTCGCGCACGTTCAACTGGGTCAGCCGACGCCGATCAATCTGCTGCGCGGTCCCTACCTGCAATCCGGCTCCTCGACCAGCATCGTCGTCTGCTGGCGGACGGATTGGTACGTCAATTCCGTGATGCGCTACGGCACCAATCCCGCAGCGCTGGATCTTGCGCTGACCAACGCCACGTCCGAGACCGAGCACGCCTTGCGACTCACCGGCCTGCTGCCGGACACGCAATATTTTTACGAAGTGGGCATGGAGAACCTCGTCCTGTCGGGGGGCACGGATCATCACTTCGTCACTGCGCCCACCAATGCGCGGCCGGTGCGGTTCTGGGCCATTGGCGATTTCGGAAATGGCAGCCAGAAGCAACACGACGTGCGCGATGCGTATCAACAGTTTCTCGAAAACACGAACTATCCCCTGCGTCGCACTGACCTCTGGCTCATGCTGGGCGACAACGCCTACGACACCGGCTCGGATGGCGAGTATCAACGCGGCGTCTTCGATGCCTACCCAAGTCTGCTGCGGCAATCCGTGGCCTGGCCCACCATCGGCAACCACGACGTGGATTCCAACGGTGAAATCGAACAGTATCCCTACCTTGAAATCTTCCACCTCCCGCGCAATGGCGAGGCAGGCGGCGTGGCCTCGGGCACCGAGCGTTACTACTCCTTCGACTACGCCAACATCCATTTCGTCTGCCTGGATGCCACCTCCTCGGATCGTTCGGCCGGCGCGCCCATGCTCACCTGGCTGGAGCAGGATCTGATGGCCACGGACAAGGATTGGATCGTCGCCTTCTGGCACCAACCGCCCTACACGATGGGCACGCACCATTCCGACTTCGGAGTGGACCTCATCCAGATGCGCCAAAACGCCGTGCCCATCCTCGAACGATACGGCGTGGACCTCGTGCTCTGCGGTCACAGCCATGTCTATGAACGCTCCTTCCTGCTCGACGGGCACTATGGCTTCGCCAACAGCCTCACGCCGGGCATGGTCTTGGATGTCAGCCTCGGCCAGGAACCGGCCTACCGCAAACCCGCCGGCGGCATCGGCGCCAATCGCGGCGCGGTCTATGTCGTCTGCGGATGCTCGGGTGAAGGCGGCTATTTCAACTTCCCGCGGCACCCGGCCCATGCCATCAACCTCAGCGGCTTCGGCTCGGTGGTGGTGGACGTGGACGGCTTGCGGATGGACGTGAAATTCCTCCGCGAAACCGGTGTCATCGCTGATTCCTTCAGCATCGACAAGAGCCAACCCACCGCCGGGATGAAGCCCATGCTGCGGGTGGATCGGGTTCCCGGAGCGCTCGATTTCTCGTGGCCTACTTCCCTGCCCGGGTTTCAACTCGAAAGCCGCACCACTCCTGATCCCGCCGAGTCCTGGCTCCCGATTCCTTATGCGCCGACGCTCATTGGCCGCAGCAATTTCCTCCGTCTCGAACTGACGCCCACCAACCAGTTCTTCCGGCTCCGCGCGGAGCCATAGTTTTCACGCCGGAAAAGAGACAGTTGCAACGAGGCTCCGCTGATCATCCCCAGCGCGCAGGATGCCTTGTCTCCGATTGAACTTCACACGCTCCATCCACGACGCAGTCATCCCCCTATCGGATGGACTCGGAACAGGCGCCGACGGAATCAGGCGGCTTGAGTGGACCCGGTCGAGGTGAACGGCACCAGCGGCATCGGCTCCACGTGGTCGAGGTGTTCCGCACAGATGCGGAAGAAGTCGGCGCGCGTGGTGGCGCGGCGGATGTCGTGCAGAAATTTTCCGGTCGGCTCCACGCCCGCGCCGAGGAAGTTCAGATACATCTTCATGTGCTGAACTTGTGAGGCCTCGCTTATTCCGGGCGTGCACACGGCTTCATACAGGGTGTGGATGTAGCCGAGCACGTCGCGTCCGTGTGGGATGAACGGGGCTTCGCCGCGCCGGTGCCGGCGGATTTGCTCGAAGAGCCACGGATTGCGAATCGCGCCGCGGCCGATCATCAGGCCGCAGGCTTTGGTTTGCGTCAGCACGGCTTCGGCTTGCGCGGCCGAAGAGACGTTGCCATTGGCCAGCACGGGGCAGGGCATCGCGGCGACGGCGCGGGCGATAAAATCGTAATGCACTTCGGAGCGGTACATCTCCAATACGGTGCGGCCATGCACGGTCAGCAGGTCGAGCGAGTGCTTCGCGAAGATGGGCAGGAATTCGTCGAACACCCGCGGGTCGTCGAAGCCGATGCGCGTCTTCACGGTGAAGGGGATGTGCACCGCGTCGCGGAGCGCGCCGAGGATGGCGTCCACGCGCTTCGGTTCGCGCAGCAATCCGCCGCCGGCGCACTTGCGATAGACCACGGGCGCCGGGCAGCCGAGGTTCAGGTCCACGGCGGCGATGGGATGCTGCTGGAGTTCCTTCGCGATGCGGACGAGCGCGGGAATGTCGTTCCCGATCATCTGCGCGACGATGGGGCGGCCCGTGGGATTCTCGGTGATGGAACGAAGGATGTGCGGCTCCAGCGCCGAGGTGCCGTGGACGCGGAAGTATTCCGTGAAGTAAAGGTCCGCCCCGCCGTAGCCGTTCATCAGGCGCAGGAATTCCAGATCGGTCACTTCCTGCATCGGCGCGAGGACCAGCACCGGCTCGGGGCCGCGCAGCAACGCGGCGAATGACTCGCGCGGATTCATCGCCTTACCAGCCGGAGTCATCCGGGAACACGGTGGCGTGACGCACGCCGAGGCGCGGTTCGGCCATCATGTCCGCCACAGTGTCGCGCCAGAGTTTGTAGTGCGCGGTCTCCTTGTGCTGCGCAGGAGCCTCGGCGGTGCGATAGACTTCGACGAGCGTGAAGCGCGTGGGGTCTTCGGCCTGTTGCAACATGTCAAAGCGCGCGATGCCCGGCTCCTTCACGCTGTTGCGCGCGTTCTCCAGCGTGGCGCTCTTGAACGCCTCCACGTATTCCGATTTGACGTGGATGTAAACGAGCGTGGCGAGCATGGGACGGGGTAAAACGTGAACCGTAAAACGTAATGAGATGGTGGAGGAACTGGTCGCCGTTACGCGTCACGTTTTACGTTTTACGTTCAGCGCGATGCCGACTTCACTCCCTCGGCGATGCACCAAAGATGCTTGTGCGTGCGGATGAAAATCTCGCCATTCGACGGCACGATGGAGCTGTTGCTCATCTCGTTGCCGATGGAATTGGCGGCGAGCAATTCGAACTTGGGCGAGGCCCGCAGCACGATGCAATCGCCGCTCTGGTTCAGGATGTAGATGCGGTCGCCCGCGAGCACCATCGAGGACCAGGAATCGCCCTTCGGACCCGGGCCCTTCGCGCGTTCGTTCCAGACCCGCTTGCCTGTCTTCAACTCCTGGCATTCCGCGATTCCGTCCGCGCTCAGGAAGTAGATGTGTCCCTCATGAATCACGCCTGAGCCGATGCCGGCCTTGGTGCGAACCTGCTGCCAGAGTCGGTGGGTCGCGGTGACGTCGCCGGAGCCGCCGGCTTTCACCGCGATGCTGGTGCCGAAGAAGCCGCCCATCGCCACCACGATGCCGTCCGCGTAAAGCGGCGACGTGTAAACGAGCGGATTCAATCCATCACAAGACCAAAGTTCCTTGCCCGTCTTGGGATCGAACGCGCGCACGTAACGGGGAAAACTCATGATGACTTCATCGCGTCCGGCCGCCTTCACGACGATGGGCGTGCTGTAGGTGCAGACCATGCCGCGCCCGCCGTTCTTGCCCATCGCATCGCTGCTGCTGAAGCCGTCCGTGCGTTTGCCCACGTCGATGTCCTGCTCGGCGTATTCCCAGATCGTCTTGCCAGTCTTCTTGTCGAGGCCAAGCAGTTTGGAATCCTTGCCGGGACCGTAGTAAAGGATGCACACGTCGCCATGGAGCACGGGCGAGGAGCCGCTGCCCCAGTCGTAATCTTGTTTCCCGAGATCGCGCTTCCAGAGTTCCTTGCCTTCGAAGTCGTAGCAGAACACGCCCGCCGAGCCGTGGCAGACGATGACCCGCTCGCCGTCCGTCGAAGGCGATGCCGAGCAATATGGGTTGGTCGAGTGCGTCTTCTCTTTCGCCTCGTAGCTGGTGGATTTTTGCCAGAGCAATTTCCCATTGCGCCGATCGAAGCACATCAGCGTGCGCTCGTTTTGCTTCTCAATGGCCTGCGTGACGAAAATCTTGTCGCCCCAGACCGCGGGCGTGGAATTACCGCGGTCCGGCAATTCGATTTTCCAGCGCACATTCTCCGTGACGCTCCAGCGGACCGGGAGATTTTTTTCCGTGCTGGTGCCAAGACCATCGGCACCACGCCACATGGGCCAGTTGGCGGCGAGCAGCGGCGAGGTGGTGAATAGGGAGAGGAGGACAGCAATCAAGGCTCGTGATTTCATTGGGCGAACAATAGTGGTCTGCGGGCAGGTTTCCAGCGCAATTCAAGGGCTTGATGTGGGGTCAACGCCGCGCTTGACGGCTGCTGGAAATCGTCTCAATAAGACACTGCAAAGCTCATGAAAACCGAGCCCGCATCCCCCTGCATCCGCCAAACCTTTGAGCGGGAACAAAACCTGGCGCGAAAAGCTGGCCATCGCCAAGGATTTGCCAAAAGTCTTCCGCAACGGTTCGTGCGCAACTTCGAGCAGGCGCTGGCCCGGCTGTGATTACTTCTCCGCGATGCAGTAGAGAAATTTTTCCCCACGCAGGTAAAGCTCCTTGTCCACGAGCGCAGCCGATGCGCTGAAGGAATCATCAAGGTGATTCACCGCCAGCGTGGCGTTGTCCTTGTCGTGGCGGAGCACGACCGTGTTGCCGTCGCGAGCAGTGACGTAGATGCGCCCCGCCGCACCCACCGGGGAAGAGAAGATGAAATCACGAATGCCTTCGAGCCGGAGCGGCTCGCCAGGGAATTGCCCGGTTTTGGGATCGAGGCGCACGAGGATGTTCTGGTTGTGCCGGATGTGATAGAGCGTGTCGTCGTAGAGCAGCGGCGAGGAGACGTAGGGCGTGAGGCGGTTCAGTTTCCAAACGACATTCGTGGTGCCGGTGATATCGCCCCTGGCACCAGCGAGGCGGATGGCGAGCATCGCCTGCGAGTAATAGCTGTTGCCGGCGATGAGCAACCCGCGCGTGAATACGGGAGAGGAGACGACGTTGTCCGTGAGGCCGGCGCATTCCCAAAGCTGTGCGCCCGTCGCGAGGTCATAGCCGCGCACGCGCTTCGTCGCGGCGACGATGACCTGCGGCTTGCTATCGACTTCGACGACAAGCGGCGTGGACCAGGAAGTCTTCTCGTCACGCGGAACTTTCCAGAGCTGCTGGCCGGTGCGTTTGTGAAAGGCGTAGAGGAAGGAACTGCCTTCGTGGTCCCAGTTCAGGATGAGGGTGTCGCCGTGAAGCACGGGCGAACTGCCTTCGCCATGCGCGTGGTGGGTCAGCATCCTGCCGAGATCCTTTTGCCACTTCACCTCGCCATTCATGTCGAGGCAGTAAAGCCCGCGTGAGCCGAAGAAAGCGTAGAGGAACTCGCCGTCAGTGGTCGGAGAATTGGACGCGGGGCTGCCCGTATCGTGGCCGCCTTCATGCGGCCATTCCTCGCGCACGACCTTTTTCCACAGCATGCGCCCGTCGCTCCGACGCAGCGCCATGACGAGGTAATGGTTGGTGTGGGTAACGGGCAAGCTGTCATGCACGCCCGGCGCGGAATCAAACACTGGCTTCTGCGCTTCGCCCACCGGCACAGCCGCGAGCAGGAACACCCGATCCCCGAAGATGATGGGTGAGGAATGTCCCTTGCCCGGCAGTTCGATCTTCCAGCGGATGTTCTTCTTCTCGCTCCATTCGACGGGCGGATTCGCGTGCGGCGCGACGCCGTTCGCCAGCGGTCCGCGCCATTGCGCCCACGCCTTGTTCAGGTCCGCCAAGCCTTTGGTGGGCGCGGCTTCGGCAAGCGCCGAAACCGCGAGCAGGCAGGCCAGCAGGGAGAAAAGGTGTCGGTTCATGGCGTCACTCACCGAATGCCCACAGGTGCCCGTCCGTGCGGACGTAGAGCTTGTCGTCGGCAATGGCGGGCGTGGCGAAGATGGGTTCGCCAAGTTGATTGCGGGATTTGATCTGCAAGGTATGGCCAGCTTCGCCAACAGTGACGACGCCCTTGCTCGAACAGAAGTAGACATGGCCGTTGGCCGCAATGGGCGAGGCGAAGTATTCGCCATCGGCATTGAGGCGTTCCTGTTCGTAAAGCTTGCTGCCGTCCCTGGCCTCGTAACAGGTCACGCGTCCGCCGTCCTGCGCGACATAGACGCGTCCCTGGTAGAACAGCGGCGAGGAGACGGAGGCTACGCCCTTCTTGTGCTTCCACGCGACGTGGTTCGTCGTCAACTCGCCTTCGCCGGGCGGCTTGAGCGCGAAGATGCCGTAGTCGGCCTGGTTCAAAAATTCGGTGGCCGTGGTCCATTCCTTTTCGGTGATGAACCCGTCGCCATCCTGATCGAGTCCGCTGAACATTCCCTGTTCGATGAACGCCTTGGGAATTTCTTCCCGGGAGATTTTCCCATCGCCGTCCTTGTCCGTCCCGAGGGCGAAGAACACGAAGGGCGGCAGCTTCGACCCGCCGAAGCTGCGCGACATGACATAGATCTGACCGGCGCCCAGCACCGGCGTGGGCGCGACGCTCACCGCCTCGGTGCCGCCGATGGACCAGCGTTCCTTGCCGTCGCGCAGGTTGTAGCCGACCACGCGCAGGCTCCCGGCGATGACCACGTCGTCGCGTCCGTCGCGGGACCAGCGCACCGGCGTCGTGTAGCCGCTCGCAAATTCCAAGCGTGGCGTGCGCCAGAATTCCTTGCCCGTCGCGGGATCGTAGGCAGCGAGGAAGGATTTCTTGTCCTCCACGTCGCAGTTGAAAACGAGTTTGCCGTCGAGCATCGCGGGCGAAGTGCCGCTGCCATTACGGGTCAGCAAGCCGGGGAGCGGCTTGCGCCAGAGTTCGCGTCCCGTGAAGTCGTAGGCCACCAGACCGAAGCCCGCGTGATAGACGCAGACGCTCTTGCCATCCGTCGCGGGCGTGGCGGCGGCGGGATGATTCTTCTTGTGCAGTTCGCGCGGCTTCTCCGCGGTGACCGCCTGACGCCAGAGAATTTTTCCATCACGCCGATTGACGGCGAGCGTGAGGAGTTTGCCGTCCTCGGCCGCCGTGAGAAAGATGCGGTCGCCCCACACGCACGGCGACGAAACGCCGCCCGGCACTTCCGTTTTCCAAAGCAGGTTGGTGTCAGGACCGAACGTGATGGGCGGCTTCGCACCTTCGGCGACACCGGAGGAGTTGGGGCCGTGAAACTGAGGCCAGTTGGATTCAGCGGCACCGAGGACCAACGCGGAAGTGAGGACGAAGAGAGCGGCGAGGGGAATGGGCGTCATGCCCGAATGAAAGAGGGGCGCGCCCAAAAACTCAAGAGGGCGTTCCGTCAAAGTGACGTGACCCACGTTGCCCCGCCTGCGAATCGGTTACTCCGCCCGCCCCACCAGTTGCGGCTGTTTCGTGCCGCGGAAGCCGACGTTGGTCTCGGCGTCATAAAGCAACTGATTGCCGTCGAAGCGCAGCTTGTGGGTCACGTAGAAGGGCGTCTCGGAGAAGCATTGCTTCACCACAAGCGTGTCGTCCTTCGCCCACGCGCTGGTCGCGGCAGCCGGCTGATCTAGGTAGGCACCGAACGAGCCGCGACCTTTTTGCCATTCACGATGACCGCTGGTGAACTGGTGGGTGACACCGCTCGACTGAATGGTCACGGTCACGCCCCGGCTGCCCTTGTTCGCGTTAAGCGTGATGGCTTCCAACTTTTGCTCGTTCGCAGGGAAGGCGAACTTCCGGCCCACAACTTTCGCGGCGAGCGGGGATGAGTCGGATCCTTCCGCTGGCCGCACCGTGAGGCTGGCCAGCTTCTCCTTCAGTTTCCTCTGGATCACGGCGTCCGCTTTCAAGTGCTTCGGTTCAAACGCCGGGAGCAACTTGTCCCAGATCAGATTCAACATCCCCTGCATGTCCTTCACGCCGCTGGTGATGGCGATCACCGCATCCTGCTCCGGCAGCACAAGGCAATACTGGCCGAACGCACCGTCGCCGCGATACGCGCCGTGGCGGCTGCGCCAGAACTGGAAGCCGTAGCCCTGATCCCAGTCGCTCTTCGGATTGCTCCCGTTCGAGACCTGCCGCGAGGTCGCGAGTTCCACCCAGTCCTTCGGGATGAGTTGCCTGCCCTGCCACTGGCCCTTCTGCAAGTAGAGCTGCCCGAACCGCGCGATGTCCTCCGTCCGCACGTTCAGCCCGTAGCCGCCGAGCGAGATACCCTGCCAGTTCGTGTTCCAGACCGGCTGCGTGATGCCGAGCGGCTCGAACAAGCGCGGCCGCAGATAGTCGAGCACCGAGAGGCCCGTCTGCTTCTGCACGATCGCCGAGAGCATGAAGGTCGCAGGGGTGTTGTATTTGAAATGCGTGCCCGGCTTGTGCGGCACCGGATGCGCGAGGAATGCCTTGGCGGAAATCCTGTCGGCGGCGGTTGACGTCTCGTCCTGATGGCCGGCGGACATCGTCAGGAGATCGCGCACGCGCATGGCCTTGAGATTATTGGTCGGTGCGGACGGCGCGTCCTCCGGGAAAAACTTCAGCACTTCATCGTCGATGCTCAACTTGCCCTCGGCGACAGCCATGCCCACGGCGGTGGAGGTGAAGCTCTTGCTCAGCGAATACAGCTCGTGATTACTCTGTGCGTCGTACGGCGTCCACCAACCCTCGGCGATGACCTGCCCGTGCCGCACCAGCATGAAGCTGTTCATCGCATCGATCTGGTCCAGCGCCTCCACCAGTGTCAGCACCGCGGCCGACGAAACGCCCTGCGACTCCGGCGTGCTGCGCGGGAAGGAGAAGGGTTTCGTGCTGGCGGCATGGCTGCTTGGTGCGACAAGAACGAGCGCAAAGCAAACGATGAATCTGGTCAGAGCTTTCATATTGGAAGTGGGCCTTTGTTGCCCGAAATACGAACTGCTGTCACCACATTCATGTTCACACCTTCACCCATCGCTTGCTCCGGCTGCTCTGGAGAATCGCTTCGCACAGCTTCACTTAGTGATGGCCGTTCTCCGCCGCGGCGCGGGTTCATTTTTCCGGCGGGGCCAGAATCGGAATGGACTCGCGCTTGTTCCGGCGATAGACGCGAAAGTCGCGCCGGTCCGTCGTGATGACCTGATGGCCGGGGTAGAGCTCACTCATGCGCACGACGCACAAATCGCACAAGTCCGGCTGGCGATCGGAGTAGCGGGCGGCCAGTTCGGAGAGATGTGCGCGGTTGTCTTCCAGACTGAAGGAGAGTTCCACGAGTCCGCTGGACAAGACTTCGAGCACGAGCGGCACATTGTTCAGTAGGTAAGCCGCCTCGGTGAGCACGGATTCGCAGGTCAGCAGCGGCTCGGAAACTTGCGCCGCCAGTTCCTCGGCCCAGGCATGGTGCTGATCCTGGGAGTTGAGGAAAGCGACGAGGAACCCAGTGTCGGCGATGGCCTTCATCGCTTGCCAAAGCCTTCACGAGTGGACAAATCGCGCGGACCGCGGGCTTTGCCGGCGAGCGCCATCCACGGCTTGCTGGCCGCGGTCGAGCGGGCCTTCTCCAACTGCTGCCGGACGACTTCGCCCTGGGTCAGGCCGGTGCTCTCGGCGGTTTGCTTGACCCATTCGGAGAGTACCTTCGGCAGCCGGATGCTGAGTGTGTTGCTCATACGGCAGAAGTGTATGACATCTGGACGGGAAAGCAATCACACTTTCACCCATCGCTTGCTCCGGCTGCTCTGGAGAATCGCTTCGCACAGCTTCACTTCGTGATGGCCGTCGGCGGCGGTGGCGAAGAGCACGGGCGTCTGGCGTCCGCTGGCGATGTGCTGATAGACGGCGCGGTAGTGCATCTTGTGCGCGTCGGCGAAGCCTTCGGGATGGCCGCCGGGATAATCGGTGAAGCCCGCGACATCCTCGCTGAAGCCGGCGGTGCCGCGCTGGAGGATCTGGTTCGGCTCGTCGCGCCGGCCCACGAGGATTTCGTTAGGCTGCTGGAGATCCCAGCGCACGCTGCCCTTCGTCCCGTGGAGGCCGAGGGCGAGGCTGCATTTCCAGCCGGCAGCGACTTGCGAGATGGAAGCATTGACATGCGCGCCGTTGACGAAGCCGTGCTTCGCCTTGCCGAACTTGAGCAGGAGGCTGCCGAAATCCTCGGTATCGACTTTGTAGGGAACCATCGTCTTCGGATCGATCTTGGCGAAGGTCTGCACTTCGCCCTTGGGCCGGTAGCGGGTCTTGTGAAAGGTCTCGATGTGCGCGAAGACACTCTCGGCTTTCGCGCCGAGGATGAACGAGACGGCATCGATCCAATGCGTGCCGATGTCGCCGACGGCGCGCAGCTTGCCGCCCTCGCTGGCGAGCAGGCGCCAGTTGTAGTCGGTGGCTTGCAGGAGCCAGTCCTGAAAGAAGTGTCCCTGCACATGAATGATCTGCCCGAGATCGCCGCGCGCAACCATGGCGCGCATCTGGAGCACCGCGGGGAAGAAGCGGCACATGTAGTTCACGGCGAACACGGGAGGCTGGTGGGCGCGGTCGCGCTGCAACCGCGTGGCCTCGCAGCGCGAGGCCAGCCACCTGACGATCTTCGCGGTTTCCGCCGTGGTCATGCCGAGGGGTTTTTCGCAGACAACATGTTTGCCGGCGGCGAGGGCGGCGAGGGATTGCTCAACGTGAACTTTGTTCGGCGACGTGATGTGGACGACATCGACGTTCGGCGAGCGATACATCGCACGGTAGTCGTAGTCGCCGTAGACCTCGGGGATGCCCCATTTCTCCGCGGTGGCAGTGGCGTTCTTAGTGGAGCCGCAGATGGCCGTCACCTCTACGCCGAGGCGCTTGAGGGCTTCGATGTGAACGGGGCCGATGAATCCAGTGCCGATGATGCCGGCGCGGAGCTGATGGAGGGGCTTCATTGCGGGCGAAGGTTTAGCCGTGAGCAGGTGGCCGCGGCAAGCCTGCTTGTTCGGAGGAAATTTCTTCGTGCAACCTTTCGGGCAAGTCGGTTTTCTAAAGGAGTTACCTCATTTCGATACGCCCGCTTGTGTCCAGTCGTTTTGGCATCGGGGATTCCCCTAGTCCCGTGCTCGTAGCGGTCCGGCATAGGTGGCGTGTAGTTGCTCCAATTGTTGTGAACCCCCATCGGGCTTAAATATGGGGAGCGAACGATACGAGTCACGACGCAAAAACGAAACGCACAATGCAAAATTTCATGAACTTTAAGCTGCCAACCCAAACCAACAACACGCACGAGTGGGAGGGGGGTACACTCCCCCCTCTCAAGCTGACGGCGGAAGAGGTCGCGCTGCCTGCCGCCCCGGTCGCGCTCCCCAAGTCGGGCAAGACTGCCACGTCGTCCAGCGCCAACGTTTGGAGGCAATTCCTGCTCCTCCTGCTGGTTGGCAGCCTCTGCGTGGCGGCCTATTTCGTCATCAGCCGTTACGTGGTTACGCCGGTCATCATCCAGGGTCGCAGCATGCAGCCCACGCTCAAGGATGGTGAATGCTACTTCCTCAACCGCTACGTCTATCTATTCAAGTCGCCCGAGCGCGGCGACCTGGTGGTCATCAAAGATCCCGGCCATGACGACTTCGCGGTCAAGCGCATCATTGGCAAGCCCGGCGACTGGCTGAACCTGCGCGATGGCAGCGTCTTCCTCAACGGCCGTCGCCTCGACGAATCCTACCTGCCCAAGACGGAGCGCACCTTCGCGCCTGACCTGCATGAGAAGTGGATTCAACTCGGCAACGAGCAGTATTTCGTGATGGGTGACAATCGCTCGAACAGCGAAGACAGCCGCTACTACGGCCGCATCACCAACAAAATGATTCTCGGTCAGATTCGCAACTGATCGCCTTCTGCTGCACTACTACAGGCAGGCCCGCGACGCTGTTCGTCGCGGGCCTCGCTGTTTTCTGGCGGCCCGCTGGAGGTCACGCACGCGATCCCGGCGTTGACTTCGCGAAGGGTTGCTGGGATTTAATCCGTTGATTTCATGCGACAGCTCTTTTGCACTTGGATGGTTGTGGCGGCCTTACTGGCCGGGATGGGACCGGCTCACGGCGCCGCGGCGTGGCTGCGGACGAAGGACGGACGCGAGCTGACGGGTGAACTGAGCGTGGCCGATGGGGCGCTGCTGTTGTCGACGACGAACGGCGCGCCGGTAAAGGTGGCCTTGACCAATGTGCGCGAGGCGAAGTTCAACCTGACCAATACAGCGAGACTCAAGCCGGGCCAGGGCGAAGGGAAGCCCGACACTGCGTTGCCAGCGCCGTGGAGGTCGGCGCAGGTTGGCCGCGTGGATCAAGGAGCAGCGGGGTCGGCGGAGTTTCGCGATGGAGCTTTTACTCTGCGCGGCGCGGGAGACACTCCCAAGGAAGGGCGCGGCGGTGATGCCGTCTATTTCGTTCACCGGCCCTTGCGCGGCAACGGTGAACTGGTGGCGCGGGTCGTGGGTCTGGACGGCACGGCGGCGGGGTTGATGGTGCGCGCGTCGCAAACTTCGGAAACGCCCATGGCCAGCATCTACGTGCAAGCGAGAGAGGTGCTGTCCTACCGGAGCCGTTTCGCGAATGGCAAAGGTGAGGCGCGGGACCGGCCCTACATTTCGCTGCCGCGCTGGGTCCGGCTGAAACGCGACGGAAACGAAGTGAAGGGCTATCTGTCCTGGGATGGCGGAGAACATTGGGAGACCTTTCTCAAGAGCCGCGTCGAGATGGGCGCAGATGTTTTGGTCGGGATGTTCATGGCGTCGGGTGATCCAATGCAGACCCGGCAGGCTCGCTTCGACAATGTGACCTTCAGCGACGGCAACGATGCGCGCACCAGCTCATCACGCTCTCCCACACATTTCGCCGTGGTGCTGGAGAATGGCTCCGTGCTCACGGCGGAGAGCTTCACGGCGGATTCCAGCGCGGTGAAGATGGTGCGTCGCGGCAAAAGCCTCATCGTCTCGGGACCGAAAGTGGCGCGGCTGTTGTTCGACCGTTTCGGCGAAGCCGATGGCGGCCAGGCGGTGCCGAATCGGCCGGGCGCATTGCTTACCGGCGGCGATTTTCTGGATGGCGAATTCAATGGCGTCGACAAGAATGAAGTGAAGATGGGCTCCGTGCTCTTCGGCATCCGGACGTATCGACCCGGCGGGCAGGTGAAGGCGGTGTCTCTCCGCGCGCTGGCCCCGCTGACAACGGGCTTCACCGTGCGGACGACCGACGGCAGCGTCTGGCGCACTCCGACCCTCAAGTTGGGAGCGGAGGAATTGGTGGTGGAATCTCCCGCTCTGGGAACCGTTCGCCTGCCGTGGCGCGAGGTGCAATCCCTCGCGCCGTCGGAGCGCACCGCCCGCTGATCCGGGTGTCGTGCGCCCGGAACTTTGGTTTGTCTTTTCCCCGCCTGAAGCTAGAGATGTGCTTGTTCATGAAGCACGCATTCATCTCATTCAGCATCATCCTCGCGATGGTCTTCACCTGCGAAGCGAAGCTGACCGTGGAGCAGCGCCGGCAACTGCCGGCCGCCGTGGCTGACAAGGTCGATTTCGCCCGCGACATCCAGCCGATCTTCGAGGCGAGTTGCGTAAAATGCCACGGGCGCGGGAAGGACAACGGCGGCTTCCGCCTCGACACGCGGGAGACGTTCCTCAAGGGCGGTGACTCCGGTCCCGCAGCCGTCGCGGGCCAGAGTGCCGAGAGCTATCTCATCGAACTGGTCTCCGGCCTCGACCCGGACAACGTGATGCCGGTGAAAGGATCGAAGCTGAACGCGCGTCAGGTCGGACTGCTGCGCGCCTGGATTGATCAAGGCATGACGTGGGATGCCTCCATCACCTTTGCCAAGCCGCCACCGCTGAATCTGCATCCGCGCCAGCCGGAATTGCCTCCAGCCGCACGCGGCTTTGAGCATCCCGTGGATCGATTGCTTCAGCCGTACTTCGCGAAGCACAACCTCAAGCCCGCGCAGCCGGTTGATGACCGCACGTTCGCCCGGCGCGTGCATCTTGATATCATCGGCTTGCTGCCATCACCGGAGGAGATGGCCGCGTTTCTCGCGGACAAGCGCGCGGACAAGCGCGAGCGGTTGGTGGCGCATCTGCTCGGGGATAACCGGCGCTTCGCCGAGCACTGGCTCTCATTCTGGAACGATCTCCTTCGCAATGATTACAAGGGCACCGGCTACATCGACGGCGGACGCGAACCCATCTCGACCTGGCTTTATGCGGCGTTGTTTCAGAACAAACCGTTTGATCGTTTCGTGGCGGAGTTGGTGAATCCGGACAAGCCGGCACAAGGTTTCATCAAGGGAATCGTCTGGCGCGGGACCGTGAACGCCAGCCAGATTCCCCCGATGCAGGCGGCGCAGAATATTTCGCAGGTGTTCATGGGCGTCAACCTCAAGTGCGCGAGCTGCCACGACAGCTTCATCAACGACTGGACACTGGCCGACGCCTACAACCTCGCCAACATCTACGCTGACGAGACGCTGGAACTTTTCCAATGCGACAAGCCCACCGGGAAGAAGGCCGGGATGAGCTTCATCTATCCCGAGCTGGGCAGCATTCCCGCCGGCGCGAACAAGACGGAACGCACCCGGCAGTTGGCCGAACTCATCACGCAGAAAAAGAACGGACGTCTCACCCGCACCATGGTGAACCGGCTCTGGCAAAAATTTCTGGGCCACGGCCTCGTCGAGCCGGTCGATGAAATGGAGCAGCCCGCATGGAACCAGGATGTGCTCGATTGGCTGGCGGAGGATCTGGCGGCGAACGGCTACGACCTCAAGCGGACGATGCGCCTCATCCTGACCTCGCGCGCCTATCAGCTTCCGGCGGTGAGCATGGACGAGCAGAAGCACGCCGATTACGTCTTCATCGGGCCGGCCATTCGGCGCATGACGGCCGAGCAGTTCCGCGATGCCCTCGGCGCGCTGACCGGCGTGTGGTATCCCGCAGCGGCCAAGAGCTTGAACCTCTCCGTGGCGCAGCGCTCCAAAGAAGCCCCCGTCACTCTCCCCGCAACCTTGAAGTGGATCTGGAGCGAGCCAGACGCCGTATCGCGCGCGCCCGTAGAGACGATTTACCTCCACAAGCTGGTGACGCTTTTCGAGGTGCCGACTTCTGCGTGGGCGACTGTCGCTTGCGACAACAGTTTCACGCTCTACGTCAACGGCTCGAAGGTGACGGCGGGTAACGACTGGAACGCGCCCAGCTTGGTTGATTTGCGTCCGCACCTGAAAAAGGGAACCAACCTCATCGCCGTGGCGGCGGTGAATCATACCCGCGACAACAAGCCGCCGTCGGATGGTCGAGCCGCGCCGGACGCGGAGCGGAATCCAGCCGGATTCATTTTCGTGACGAAACTTCAATCGAAGGAAAAGACGACGGAGATTGTCAGCGACCAGACCTGGGTGTGGTCACGGCAGAAGAGCCCGGACTGGATGAAGCCGGGCGGCGCGTTGCCCGAGGCGCGTCCCGCTGTCGAGTTGGGGCCTCCGTCCCTCGCGCCATGGAACTTGACGTCCGCGCTGAACGATTCGCTGGCGATGAGCGAGGCGCATCGGGATGTCCGCGCTTCTCTCGTGGCCTCCGACCCATTGACGCTGGCGCTGGGCCGTCCGCCACGCGAGCAGGTTGCGACGACGCGGCCTTCGGCGGCTACGACCTTGCAGGCTTTGGAACTGACCAATGGCGAAACGCTCAACCGCGTTCTCACCGACGGCGCGGAGAAGCTGCTGTCGGACAAGGCACCATCCTCCCGTGAGTTGGTCACGACGCTTTACGGCAAGGCACTCGGCCGCAAACCGACGGCGAAGGAATTGAAGCTGGCCGGGGAACTTCTCGGCGAGCCCGTGCAACGCGAGCAGGTCGAGGACTTGCTCTGGTCGATGGCCATGCTGCCGGAGTTTCAATTGATTTACTGAACGACACCCATGACATTCACAGCATGAGCGACCTGTTGAAACGCATCGCGATTGACCCCACGCTTTCCCACGGCAAGCCGGTTATTCGCGGCAAGCGCTACCCCGTGGAGGCGATGCTCGAATACTTGTCCGCTGGCGACACCATCGAGGAGTTGCTGGTGGAATTCCCTGATCTCGAGAAGGACGACCTTCTGGCCTGCATCGAATTCGCCAGTTGCGCCCTCAAGCTCAAAGGCGCCCGGCTGCCACTGGTGCCATGAAGTTTCTTGTGGACGCCCATCTGCCATACGGTCTGGTGCGGGCGTTGCGCAACGCGGGTCACGATGCCCGTCACACCCGTGAACTGCCGCAAGGCAATGCCACAAGCGATCTCACCATCTGTCGTCTCGCGACGGAAGAGGGGTGCGTGGTCGTATCCAAGGACCGCGACTTTTATGATTCGCTGCTGTTGCGTGGCGAGCCGCCCAAGCTGCTGCTCGTCCGCGTCGGCAACCTGCGCAAGACCGAATTGACAGAGCTTTTTGCGCAGCGCCTTTCCCAGCTCATTACGTTGCTCGAACAAAACGACGTGGTCGAACTGGAGCGTGATGAGCCAGGTGACCAAAATTTTTGATATACCCGCGATGAACCCCAAGAACCGCATCCCTCGCCGCGATTTCCTGAAGACGGCCAGCGCCGCCACGCTGGGCGCGCTCGCCGCCGGCGCTCCGCGCTGGGCGCTGGGCAATGAAGCTTTGGAAAAGATCGCGCCCACCGCCGACACCATCATCGTGCTCTGGATGGGCGGCGGCATGGCGGCCACGGAGACGTTTGATCCCAAGCGATACACGCCATTCGCGAAAGGCATCAAGCCGGCGGATGTCCTCAGCACCTTTCCGCAGATCGACACCGCGGTGGATGGCATCAAGTTCTCGGCGGGCCTGGAGAATCTCGCGAAGGTGATGGATCGCGGGACGCTGATTCGCTCCTACACCGCGGGTGATCTTGGTTTCATCCTGCATTCACGGCATCAATTCCACTGGCACACCGGCTACCAGCCGCCGCAGACCGTCGCCTGTCCGCACCTCGGCGCGTTCATCGCGCGCACGCTCGGGCCGCTGAATCCGGCGGTGCCCGCGTTCATCAACATCGGCCAGCGCTTTGACGGCGGCGAAGGCGAGGAACTCAAGGCGTTCACCACCGCGGGTTTTCTCGGCAGCGAGTTCGGTCCATTCAACGTGCCGTTTCCGGATCAAGCCGCCGACAGCGTGCGGCCGCCCGGCGGCATGACGCCGTCGCGTTTCGAGAACCGCGACAAGTTCTACCGCCGTCTGCTCGCGGAAAGCCCCGTGATGCAGCACGGCAGCGATTACCAGCGCGAATCGCTCCTGCGCTCGATGGACAATGCCCATCGGCTGCTCGCCTCGCCTGCGGCCAAGGCCTTTGATCTCTCGCTGGAACCCAGGGAGAATCTCGCCAAATACACCGGCGGCATCACGGACTTGAGCAAGCTATCCAAGGCCGGGCAGACGCGTGATGGCTCCTACGAGCAGAGCACCATCGGCCGCTTCGGACTCGGCTGCCTGCTCGCGCGGCGGCTTGCCGAGGTGGGCGCGCGCTTCATCGAAGTCACCACCGAGTACATCCCGTTTCTGAACTGGGATACGCACGAGCATGGGCACGAGAAGCTCGTCAACATGAAGCAGTCCATCGACGCGCCCATCGCGCAACTCGTCCGCGACCTGGAAGAGCGCGGCTTGCTCAAGCGCACGCTCGTCGTGCTGGCGAGCGAGTTCAGCCGCGATTCGTTGATCGAAGGCAAGCCCGACAAGCTGGTGAAGGATCAGGTGCCCGTGCCGGACACCATCGAGGACGTGAAGAACTACGGCATGCACCGGCATTTCACCGACGCGGGCTGCGTGTTGATGTTCGGCGGCGGCATCAAGAAGGGACACCTCCACGGCGTCACCGCTGACGAGCGGCCCTGCAAGACAATCAAAGACCGGGTCGTGATCGAGGATCTCCACGCCACGTTGTATCGCGCGATGGGCATCTCGCCAAAGCTCTCCTACGAAGTGGAGAAGCGGCCTTTCTACGTGACGCGCGATGGCTTGGGCAAACCCATCGAATCACTGTTCGGCTGAGGCGTTGGCCATCGTTGGCGGTTACCAAGGATAACCGTTTGACGGCCCGCCGCCGCCTCCCTACCGTCCGGTAGGTTCATGGACAATGCGGATTCCAAGACACGCCAGCGCATCCTGCGGGTGGCACTGAAAATCTTCGCCGAGTGCGGCTACGAAGGCGCCTCGGTGCAGTCCATCGTGGACGCGGCGCGCGTGACCAAGCCGACGCTCTACTACTATTTCAAGAACAAGGCGGCGCTGTTTCAGTCGCTCATCGACCTCGCGCACGATGAACGATTCCGCCTGATGCAGGAGGCGGCGGCGCGTGGGGAATTCCTGGAGAATCGCCTGATCGAAGTGCTGGCGGCGCTGTTTGAGTTCATCAACGGCAATCGCGCGCTGATGCGCCTGGCGTTTGCGACGGCGTTCGTCGGGCCGGGGGAACTGCCGGCGGAGATTCAGTATCTGCCGAAGGGCGAGCGCAATTTTCAATTCATGCATCAGCTCGTGGAGCGCGGGATCGCGGAAGGGCGGCTGAACCCGCGCTTCACCAACCGTCAACTCACGCTGGGCATCTACGGCATGATGACCATCAAGGTTATGGAGCACCTCGTCCACGGTCGGCCGAAGCTGACCCGGCAGGACGCGGAATCCATTGTGCAACTTTACCTGGAGGGCGCCGCGAAAGGCCGCCCAGGACGGAACTTCCCCGAATTATGAAGCAGTTCTTGTTGTGTTCGATGCTCGCTGTGGCCCTCGCCTCGAGCGGTTGCCAAAAGAAACCGGCGGCGGCTCCGGGTGGAGCGCCGGGCGCGTTAGCCGTGCAGGTCGTGGTGGTGGAGGCAAAGGTTCAGCCGGTGAACGAAACACTGTCGCTGGTCGGCTCCGTCGCGGCGAACGAGATGGTCGAGATCAAGTCCGAGACCGACGGGGCAGTGGAGGAAATTCTCTTCACAGAAGGGCAGCCGGTGAAGAAGGGGGATCTCCTGATTCGTCTCGATGAATCCAAGTTCATCGCTGCCGTCAACGAAGCCGAGGCCAACTTCAAGCTGACCGAGACGACGTATGAGCGGAACAAGCAGTTGCACGCCGAGAAGCTCGTCAGCCAGCAGGAATACGACCAGTCCGCCGCGCAGTACCAGGCCAGCAAGGCCAGCCTCGATCTCAAGAAGCGACTGATGAAGGACGCCCGCATCTACGCGCCGTTCAAAGGGATGATGAGCTCGCGCCAGGTCAGCGCCGGCCAGGTCATCGCGAGGAACACGACCCTTACGTGGCTGATCGATCTCGATCCAGTGAAGGTGGAACTCAACGTGCCGGAACGGTTCGTCAGCCAGCTTCAATTGGGGCAGAAGATCGAAATCATCGTCGCGGCGTATCCGGGGCGCACGTTTGGCGGAGAAGTGTTCTTCATCGCGCCGTTCGTTGAATCCGCCACGCGCACCGCGCTGGTCAAGGCGCGCATCGCAAATCCCAAGGCGGAGCTGAAGCCCGGCATGTTCGCTAACCTGAACCTCACGCTGAAGCTGAAGGAGGAGGCGATTGTCATCCCGGAATCTTCCGTGATGGCCAGCGGCGATCGCACGATCATCTACGTGCTCGACAAGGATGACGCCGCGCAGATTCGGCCGGTTAAGATCGGCCTGCGTCAGGCGGGCGTGGTGGAAATCGTGACTGGCCTGAAGGCCGGTGAGCGCGTCGTTGCCGAAGGCATTCAGAAGATTCGGCCCGGCGCGAAGGTGAAGCCTTCGGTGCCCGACAACACCCTCAGCCCCCCGCCCAAGGCATGATTCTCTCCCGCATCAGCATCCAGCGTCCTGTTCTCACCACGATGATGAACCTGGCGCTGATTTTGTTCGGCGTCATCGCGCTCACGCGGCTGCCGGTGCGCGAGCTGCCGGACATCGATCCACCGGTGGTCAGCGTCACGACGGTCTATCCCGGAGCCAACGCGAGCGTCGTTGAGACTGAGGTGACGGAGCGGCTCGAGGAAGAGCTGAACAACATCGAGGGCATTCGCACCATCTCCAGCCAGTCGCGCGAGCAGGTCAGCAGCATCACCATCGAGTTTGATCTGAGCCGCGACATCGACCAGAGCGCGCAGGACGTGCGCGACCGCGTGTCGCGCGTGCGTGGCAAGCTGCCGGAGTTCATCGACGAGCCGATTGTCGCCAAGCAGGACGCCGACGCCCAGCCGATCATCTGGATCGGCATGAACAGCGACACGATCACGCCGCTGGAGATGACGCAGCTCGCCGAGAAGCAGATCAAGAATCGGCTCCAGACCATCAAGGGCGTCTCCGGTGTCGTCATCGGCGGCGAGCAACGCTACTCGATGCGCCTGTGGCTCAATTCCGAGAAGATGGCCGCGCACCAGGTCACCGTGCTCGACATCGAGCACGCGCTGAAGCAGCAGAATGTCGAGCTGCCCAGCGGCCGCGTGGAGAATCTTTCGCGCGAGATGACGATCCAGACCCGCGGCGAAATGAAGTCGCCCGACGAGTTCAACGCTCTCGTCATCCGCAGCGACGGCACGAAGCTCGTTCGCTTGCACGACATCGGCGAGGCGCGGGCGGGCGTGGAGAACGAGCGCACCATCGCCCGCAACAACGGGCGTCCCTGCATCTTCCTCGGCATCGTGAAGCAATCGAAGGCGAACACCGTCGCGGTCGCCGACGGCATCAAGGCGGAGATCGAGCGCCTCAAGCCCACGCTGCCCGACGGCATCGAGATGGTCTTCAACTACGACGAGTCGGTCTTCGTGCGCAAGGCCGTCAATGAAGTCTGGGAGACGCTCGGTGTCGCGTTCGCGCTGGTCGTCATCATCATCTGGTTTTTCCTCGGCAGCTTCCGTTCCACGCTGATCCCGTCCGTCGCCATCCCGGTGTCGATCATTGGAACCTTCGCGATCCTGATGGCCTTCGGCTACTCGATCAACATCCTCACCATGCTCGCGCTGGTGCTGGCCATCGGCGTGGTGGTGGATGACGCCATCGTGGTGCTGGAAAACATCCATCGCCACATCGAGGACGGCATGACGCCGATGGCGGCGGCGTTCAAGGGCATGGATGAAATCGCCTTCGCCGTCATCGCCATCACGCTGTCACTGGTCGCGGTGTTCGTCCCGCTGGCGTTTCAAACCAGCGCGACCGGGCGGCTCTTCATCGAGTTCGCCGTTGCCGTGGCGGGCAGCGTGGTGGTGAGCGCGTTCGTGGCGCTGACGCTTTCGCCGATGATGGCGGCGCGCATCTTGAAGGAACATGTGCCGCACGACCGCTTCTTCCTGCTGCGCTGGTTCGAGGCGATGCTGCGGTGGTTCACCAACATGTACGCGGCG
>Ga0163144_10006066_pt1 | contig 26753 bp, 19 predicted proteins | sample OliLak19BULKMAT1_FD_123175 | JGI IMG/M metagenome (GOLD analysis project Ga0163144, IMG submission 123175) | Freshwater microbial mat bacterial communities from Lake Vanda, McMurdo Dry Valleys, Antarctica - Oligotrophic Lake LV.19.BULKMAT1 | ecosystem: Environmental > Aquatic > Freshwater >...
GCCTCGCGCAGGGTCTGCAGCGCGCGGCGGACCCGGGTCTTCACCGTGCCCAGCGGTGTCGCACTCCGTTGCGCGATGTCCCGATGGCTCAGCCCGCTGTAGTAGGCCAGTTCCAGCGCCACCCGCTGCGTCTCCGGCAACGTCGCCAGCGCCGCCCGCACGCCGTCGATCTGTTCGCGAGTGACCAGGGCGCACTCCGCGCTCGGACCGGGATCGGCGATTGCCGCCAGACCGCCATCGGCCGCACCCCCGGGCCTCGCCTCACGTTGGCGCAGGCAGTCGATGGCTCGTGATCGCGAGATCATCGTCAGCCAGGCGGCGACGGCACCGCGACGGCCCTCGTACCGGCGGGCCGTCGTCCAGGCCTGGGTGAACACCTGCTGGGTCACGTCTTCGGCATCGGCCGGCCGTCTCACGATACGCAAGGCAATCGAGTAGACCATCGTGGCGTGTCGTTCATACAGGTGCCCAAGAGCTGCCTGCTGGCCAGCCGCGATGCGCGTCATGATCGCCCGGTCGACTTGGCAGTCAGCCGACTCGACGGGCGCGGGCCGGGCGGTCCGGGACGGGCGTGCTGAGGCACGCCGCGCGGGTCCCGTGTACGCGAGGCCTACACTTGCTGGCACGGAAACAATCTCACGCCAATCCCATTGCAAAAGTCGGGCCCCGATGCGTTACGCGGTGCTCGAGAACAGACATTGCGAGTTCCGACGCGCGGTCACGCCCCAGGTCGCACGGTGGGCTCGCGGTCCCACTGACGCCGCGCCGCAGCGTTGACGAACGCGGCGGTGCCGCGTTCGGCAGATACGACCCCTGACGTGGCCGGCACGCCGGCCTTGTCGAGCAGCGGCTGGGCGTCGGCGCTGTGCGCGATCGCCTTGAGATGCGCGAAGGCCTGCGACAGAAACTCCACGGCCGCGGTGTCAGCGAGCAGGTCAGCGCATCCGGCTGCCGACGCGATGACGCCGATGGCATCCATCAGCACCGATGGCGTGCCGGCCAGTTGTCCATCGACGGGCAGGTGGCTGCCGTCGGCGAGCGTTACGCCTCCCACCTTCTGCGCCACGATCAACACGCGGGCGCCGGCCTTCTCACACCCCCCACGCAACCGTTGCACCACTGCCCCGTCGGCCCCGTTCGTGACGAGCAGCGCCACGGTGCGCCCCTCGAGTGTGGCCGGGTACTTGTCGATGAGACGCAGCGCTGGTGACAGCGGCAGGTCCTGCGGAAGGACGGCCGTGGGCGCTGGCGGTGGCAGTTTCGCCAGCCCGAGTCCGGCCGCCACACGTGAGGCGAGCTGCTCGTCGACGTGGCGCAGGTTGGACAGCATGCGGAGCCGCACGTGGGTGAGCGTGACCTTCGACAGCTCGAAGACGGTCGCCGCCACCAGGTGCCCCTGCTCGACCTCGCTCTGCGACCGGTAGAAGAGCCGGGCCTGCGAGTAGTGATCGGCGAACGACTCGGCGCGCGCCCGGATCTTGGTGCCCTCGACCGCGGCCGGTGCGCTGCGGAAGCCACTGCGGAAATCGGGACGAGGCCCGCCCTCTTCGCCGGCCGTGGCGAGGCTGTTGGGCTCGTAGTTGGCGCGGCCGGTGAACACCTGCGTCTGCATCTGGCCGTCGCGCTGGAAGTTGGCGAACGGACACCCCTTGGGCTGGTTCACCGGCAGCTGCGGCCAGTTCGGGCTGCCCAGGCGCGACAGCTGGGTGTCGAGGTAGGAGAAGGTCCGGCCCTGCAGGAGCGGGTCGTCCGAGAAGTCGATGCCTGGGGGAAGGTTTGTAGGCAGAAACGCCACCTGCTCGGTTTCGGCGAAGAAGTTGTCGGGATTGCGGTCGAGCACCAGCCGCCCGACCACGCGCACGGGCACCACTTCCTCAGGGATGAGCTTGGTGGCATCGAGGATGTCGAAGGGCAGCGCGTCGGCCTGCTCCTGGGTGAGCAGCTGCACGCCGAGCTGCCATTCGGGATACGCGCCCCGGGCGATGGCCTCGTGCAGATCACGGCGATGGTAGTCGTTGTCGGCCCCGGCGATCTTGACGGCCTCGTCCCAGCACGTCGACTGCAGACCGAGACGCGGCCGCCAGTGGAACTTCACGAATGTCGATCGGTCGTTGGCGTCGAGCAGGCGAAAGGTGTGGACGCCGAATCCCTCCATCATGCGGAGGGAGCGCGGGAGGGTGCGGTCCGACATCGCCCACATCACCATGTGGGTGGCTTCGGGCATGAGGCTGACGAAATCCCAGAAGGTGTCGTGGGCCGAGCCGGCCTGTGGGTAGCCGCGGTCGGCTTCCATCTTCACGGCGTGCACCAGGTCGGGAAACTTCATCGCATCCTGGATGAAGAAGACCGGAATGTTGTTGCCGACCAGATCCCAGTTGCCTTCAGTGGTGTAGAACTTCACCGCGAAACCGCGGACATCGCGGGGGGTATCGACCGATCCAGCGCCCCCGGCCACGGTCGAGAACCGCACGAACACCTCGGTGCGCGTGCCCACGTCGGTGAGCACCCGAGCCCGCGTGTACTTCGCGAGGGACGACGTCAGCTCGAAGTAGCCGCGCGCCCCCGACCCGCGGGCATGGACGATGCGCTCGGGAATCCGCTCATGGTCGAAGTGGTGGATCTTCTCGCGCAGGACGAAGTCCTCGAGCAGCGTGGGACCGCGCACTCCGCCGCGCAGCGAGTTCTGGTTGTCCGAGAGCGGCGCGCCCAGATTGGTCGTGAGCCGCGCGTCGCCCGGCCGTGGACGCTGATGGAGCTCGTCGCCGCTACCTCTCGTCGCACCGGCGGTTCCTGGTTTCTTCGTGGGCGGGGACGGCGGTCGGCGTGTGCTCATAGGCTCTTCCTGAGCAAACCACGTACCCTGCTGGCGAACACGCACCCGCGATGTCTGGGAAGAGGCCGAGTGAGAAGTGTCATCTCACGGCTGACAAATGGTAGGTGAACGCACACCCGGCGACTGGCGGAGGCGGCGAACGTGGCAGTCATGCTGCTCAGCACACCAACAGGTCGATTGGCGCTGTGCGCGTGCGCCCCTGACCGAGCGTCGCGGGAGCCTCTGAATCTCCCTCTCTGAAGCGCAGTATGATGCGAGTCGGTGACCACTGACGCGCGCCTTTGCTCACGACCGCCAACGCCCTGCCATGCGCCGATGAGCAGGCCTACACGCCCATGACGAGAAGGCGCCGCCCGCCTGAGCCCAAGACCGGCACCAGCACTGCACCTCGTGGGCCGGATGAGTCGCGCCCTGCTCGCGAAGGCCCGCTCGACACCACGCCGGCGACCAACTTCCCGGTGGTCGGCGTCGGTGCGTCGGCCGGGGGGTTGGAGGCGTTCACGGAATTGTTGCGGCATCTCCCACCCGACTTGGGCATGGGCTTCGTCCTGGTGCAGCACCTCGACCCGGCACACGAAAGTGCGCTCACCCACCTGCTAACTCGCGCCACGACGATGCCGGTGCACGAAGTGACGAACCACCTGCGCGTCGAGCCCGACCACGTCTACGTCATCCCCCCCAATACCCAGATGGCCATCGTCGGCGGCGTGTTGAAGCTGACCCCGCGCAGCTACGTGCGTGGGGCGACACGGTCGATTGATTTCTTCTTCGAAGCCCTGGCGCAGGATCAGCGCGAGCGCGCCATCGGCGTGGTGCTCTCGGGCACAGCCACTGACGGCACCCTCGGGCTGGAGACGATCAAGGCCGAGGGCGGACTGACGTTCGCCCAGGATGACACCGCGAAATACGACTCCATGCCACGCAGCGCGGTCGCGGCGGGGGTCGTGGATTTCGTGCTCTCGCCGGTCGCCATCGCGGCGGAGTTGACGCGCATCGCCAGACATCCCTTCGTGCGGGCCGAGCCGGGCACTGAGGCGGTGGCGATGCCCTCAGAGGCAGAGCGCGAGGCCGATCAGCGCGAGCCCAAGGAGGCCCCACTGGCATCGGGTGGCCACGGCACGCCTCGCACCGGCTCCAGGCAGGCGAAGGCGGAGGCACAGCAAGGTGCAGACGGAAGCGCGGACGGCTTCAAGGCGATCCTCCTGCTGCTGCGCACTCACTGCGGGGTGGATTTCTCGCTCTACAAATCGAGCACCATCCAGCGCCGCGTGATGCGGCGTATGGTGCTGAACAGGCACGAGACGCTCGCCGCATACGCCGCCTACCTGAAGGGCAACGCCAAGGAGCTCGACGCGCTGTATTCCGACGTGCTCATCAGCGTGACCAGCTTCTTTCGCAATCCGGAGGCCTTCGACACGCTGAAGGACAAGGTCTTCCCCACGCTCCTCGCGCAGCGCCGGCGCGACCAGCCGGTGCGTGTCTGGGTGCTCGGCTGCTCGACCGGGCAGGAGGCCTATTCGCTGGCGATGACATTCGCCGAAGCTGCCGGGGCCACCTCGCCTGCGCCGACGCTCCAGATCTTCGCCACCGATCTCAACGAGGCGTTGCTCGACAAGGCGCGGAACGGCCTGTATGCGAAATCGCTCGCGCAGGATGTCTCGAGCGAGCGGCTGCAGCGATTCTTCGTCGAAGAAGAGGGCGGCTACCGCGTGACCAAGCTGCTGCGTGAGCAGGTCGTCTTCGCGCGGCAGAACGTGATGAGCGATCCGCCGTTTTCGCGCATCGATCTCATCACCTGCCGAAACCTGCTCATCTATCTCGAGCCAGAGCTCCAGAAGAAGATCTTCCCGTCATTCCATTACGCGCTGAAACCGGGGGGCTTCCTCTTCCTCGGCGCGAGCGAGTCGATCGGCACGTTCACCAACCTGTTCGAGCCCGCCGACAAGAGGCACAAGATCTTTGCCCGGAAAGCCGTAACTACCCCGGTGTTCCGTCTTCCACTGCCGCCCACTGCGCGTGGCAGGCTGGCGTCGGTCGGCGGGCAGGTGCCGCCTCCACCGAGCCGCGAGCCGGCGCTTCCGGATGACCCGCGCGGAGGATTCAGCGCGCAGCGTGAGGCCGACCGCATCTCGGTCAGCCAGTTCGCGCCACCGGGCGTGCTCGTCGATGCCGCAGGGCAGGTACTGCAGTTCCGCGGCGCGACGGGCGCGTTTCTCGCGCCACCCCAGGGCAAGGCGAGTTTCGACGTGCTGAAGATGGCGCGCGAGGGGCTGATGGTGCCGTTGCGCACGGCGCTGAGGAAGGCCAAGCGCGACAACACACCCGTACGCCGCGACGGTCTGCGCGTGCGCGACAGCGGTGGCACGCGGGCGCTGGCCTTGCAAGTCATACCGCTCCGCAATCTCAAGGAGCCGTGCTTCCTCGTGCTGTTCGAAGACGCGCCGGCGGCGCCCGGCGGCCATGCCCCGAGCGCGCCACCGGTGGGCGCTCGGAAAGCCGCGAGTCGCGTCGCCGAACTCGAGCGTGAGCTGACGGAGACGCGGGAGTATCTGCAATCCGTCCAGGAACTGAACGAAGCGGCCACCGAGGAACTTCAGGCCTCCGGCGAGGAGGTGCAGAGCGCCAACGAGGAACTCCAGAGCATCAACGAAGAGCTGGAGACCTCGAAGGAGGAACTCGAGTCCACCAACGAAGAGCTGACCACGATCAACGACGAGATGATCAGCCGCAACAGCGAGCTGCACCGCGTCAATGCTGACCTGAACAATGTGCAGCTCAGCATACAGACCGCCATCCTGTTGCTCGCGCGCGACTTCACGATCCGCCGCTTCACTCCGTTGGCAGGGAAGATCTTCAATCTGCTGCCGACCGATGTGGGGCGCGCCATCGGCGGCGTCAGGCACAATCTCGATGCACCCGATCTGGAGGGTCTGCTCGCTGAGGTCATCGACACCATGAGTCTTCGCGAGCGCGAGGTGCGCGATAAAGACGGGCGCTGGTATGAGCTGCGGGCGCGTCCGTATCTCACCTTCGACAACAAGATCGACGGCGTCGTGCTGGTGCTGAGCGACATCGACGCGCTCAAGCGCAGCCAGCGGTCCGTTGAAGCCGAACGCGACTATGCCGAGGCCATCCTGCGGGCAACGCCGGTGCCGTTCGTGGTCCTGCGCTCGGACTTGCGCGTGAATTCCGCCAGCGAGGCCTTCTACCGCAGTTTCGGAGTGACGCCCGCTGAGACCGAAGGCCGTCTCGTCTATGAGCTCGGCAACGGCCAGTGGAATATTCCCGTGCTGCGTGGGTTGCTCGAGGAGATCGTCCCACTGAACACGGTGTTCAATGGCTTCGAGGTGACGCACGAGTCCGTCACCATTGGCACGCGGACGATGTTGCTGGCGGCCCGTCGCATGGAGAGCGTGGACGGGGTGCCCGAGCGCATCCTGCTGGCGATCGACGATATCAGCGAGCTGAAGCGCGCCGAGACCGTGCTGCGCCAGAACGCCGGGCTCTTCTCCAGCATCGTCGACCAGTCGCCGACCGGCACGTATGTCGTCAATGCGGAGTTCCGCATGCAACAGATCAACGCGCTCGCGGCACCAGTCTTCGGCATGGTGCATCCGCTCATCGGCCGTGATTTCGCAGAAATCTTGACGGTCTTGTGGGGGGCCGAGCTCGGCGAACAGATTGCCGGCATCTTTCGCCATACGCTCGAGACGGGGGAGCGCTATGTGTCGACGGCGTTCGCCGAGCGGCGCCTCGATCTGGGCGAGGAGCAGAGCTTCGAATGGGAGATCCAGCGCGTGCTGCTCGCAGAGGGCCAGTACGGGGTGGTGTGCTATTTCGTCGACACCACCGCGCGCAGTCGGGCCAATAACGTGCTGCGCGAAAGCGAAGAGCGCATCCGGCTGGCGACCGAAGCAACGGCCGTGGGCATCTGGGAATGGCATCTCGCGACCGATCGCGCCCGGTGGGATGCGCGGATGTTCGCGATCTATGGCATCCCGCCCACGCCGGATGGGTCCGTGGCCTACGCCGACTGGAGCGCAGCCGTGCTCCCGGAGGACCTGGCGGGACAGCAGCGCGCCCTGGCGGACGCGCTGCGCCGGGGCGGGCACAGTCGCCAGATCTTCCGGATCGTGCGCCGCGACAATGGCGAGTGCCGTCATATCGAAGCCGTCGAGACGGTCCGCGCGAACGCGCAGGGACAGGTCGACACTGTGGTCGGGACGAACCTCGACGTGACGGCCCGCGTGCACATGGAGGAGGCTCTGCAGCAGGCCGACCGTCGCAAGGATGAGTTCCTGGCCACGCTGGCGCACGAACTGCGCAACCCGCTGGCCCCTATCCGCAACGGCCTGCAGCTCCTGCGGCTGGCCGACAAGGACAGCCCGACGGCAGCGTTGGCCCAGGCCATGATGGAGCGGCAGCTCAAGCACATGGTGGGGCTGGTCGACGACCTGATGGATGTCAGCCGGATCGCCAGCGGCAAGATCGAGCTGCGCAAGACCAGGGTCTCTCTGTCCGCGGCGGTGACCAGCGGGGTGGAAACCAGCCGCCCGCTCATCGAGGAAATGGGACACGACCTGTCGGTGACGCTCCCCAGACACCCGGTAACCGTCGATGGCGACGCGAATCGGCTGGCGCAGGTCTTCACGAACTTGTTGAACAACGCCGCCAAGTACAGCGACCGGGGTGGCCGCATCGGGCTGACGGTCGAGCGGGCGGGCAGCGATGTGCTGGTCTCGGTCCGTGACAACGGGATCGGCATCGCCCCCGAGCAGCTGCAGCGCATCTTCGCGATGTTCGCGCAGGTCGAGCGGTCGGTCGAGAAGTCGCGGGGGGGGCTGGGCATCGGCCTGTCGCTGGCGCGGCAGTTGGTGGAGTTGCACGGCGGTCGCCTCGTGGCCAGAAGCGATGGCCTGGGCACGGGTGCGGAATTCGTCGTCCGCTTGCCGATCATGATGGAAACCGAGGAGCCCCGTGCCGCTGCCCGTGAGGACGGTTCGGGCGCCGCCGTGACGCCGCTCCGCATCCTGATCGTGGACGACAACCGTGATGGCGCCGACAGCTTGACGATGCTGCTGGCGGGTATGGGTCACACGGCCCGCTCTGCCTACGACGGCCAGCAGGGTCTGGACGTCGCCGACGAGTTCCACCCCGAGGTGGTGCTCTGTGACATCGGTCTGCCGGTCTTGGACGGCTATGAAGTGTGCCGCCGCATTCGGGTAGAGGCGTGGGGGAAGGACGCCATCCTGATTGCCGTGACCGGTCGTGGCCAGGACGAAGACCGCCGCCGTTCCCAGACGGCGGGATTCGACTGGCACATCGTCAAGCCGATGGACCCGCAAGTGCTGTTCAAGATTCTCGCCGGGCCGCTGGCCCGGGACGGCACGGGGAGCGCCTGAGACAGCTGGGCACCTCTCGCTGAGGGCAAGGTTGTCGGTGGCGCCACCCGGCCGAGCGGGACCGCACCGCGACAACCTTCGTCGCGTGGCGTCTTATTCGCCGACGCCCGGCCGGTGGTCGACGGGCAGGTCGATCGTCACGCGCGTGCCCGCGCCCGGGGCGCTCACGACCGCGAACGTCCCGCCATGTTCGTCGATCACCCGCTTGGCGATGGGCAGGCCCAGGCCCGTGCCGCGTGTCTTGGTCGTGAAGAACGGATCGAGACAGCGCTCCGCCACCTCGCCCGGCATGCCTGGCCCTCCGTCGGCCACGACCAGACGGTAGCGACCCTCGTGGCGCTCGCCCGTGATCTGCACGACGCCCGTATCGCGCATGGCCTGCGCCGCGTTCGTCAGCAGATTCAGCAGGGCCCGGCCCATCTGCGCGGGGTCGAGCCAGAGCTCCACATCGTCGCCCGACACGTCGAACTGCACCGATGAGGCACCGCGGTCGTTGGCGACGAGGGCCACGGTGTCGCGCGCCAGCGCAAGCACGCTCGCCCGCTGGAAGACCGGTGGCGCTGGCCGCGCATAGACCAGCAGATCGCTCACGAGGTGATTGAGGGAATCGACACGGACGAGCAGGTCGCCAAGGACCTTCCGATCGGACGAGTCCGCAGGGAAGCGTGTCTGAATCACCTCCACCACGCCGCGAATCGCCGCCAGCGGATTGCGCACTTCGTGCGCCACGACCGCGGCTAGCTCGCCGATGCGCGCCAGCGTCTGGCGCTCCTGCAGCAGTTGCTCGAGGCGTTTGGTGCCGGTGAGATCGCGCACGATGCCGGTGAACTTGCGCGCGCCGTTCACCCGCGTTTCGCCGACCGCGAGGTACAGGGGAAACTCAGTGCCGTCCTGCCGACGGCCGCGCACGTCGCGGCCGATGCCGATGATCTTGCGCTCTCCCGTCGTGAGGTAGCGCGCGAGATAGCCGTCGTGGTGCGCCGCGTCTGGCTCCGGCATGAGCGTACTGACGTTGCGGCCGATGAGCGCTCCGGGCGCGTAGCCGAACATCCGCAGCGCCGCGTCGTTGGTCCACTCGATGCGGCCTCGATGATCGATGAGCACCACGCCGTCGATGATGGTCTCGACCACGGCGCTGTGGAGCGCCCGTACCTCGAGCAGCGATTGCGCGGCGACCGCCAGCTGCTCGGACTGCAGGGACGCGCGTGCGGCCAATGCGTCGCGCGACTGGGCCAGCCGGGCCTGGGTCTGTGTGCGCGCCGTGATGTCCCGACCCTCGGCGACCAGATAGGCCACCGGCCTGTCGCCGACCCTGACCGGCCTGAGCGTGAAGTCGACCACGACAGCCCGGCCGTCGGCCGCCACGGGCGTGGCCTCGAACGCGGTCGGCTGCCCCGCCGCCGCTGACGCGACGGCCGCGCGCAGCCGCTCACGTTGCGGGTGGTCGTGCGTCCACCAGGGCGTGTCCCAGAAGAACCGATCGACCACCTGCGTCCTGGCGACCGCCACCAACTCGAGCGCGGACCGGTTGACCTCGAGCACGCGGCCATCGGACGTGAGCAAGGCGATGAAGGCGAAGGCGCCGTCGACCATGGCCTCGAGTCGCTCTTCCTTGATGCGCAGCGACTCCAGGGCCCCGGCGGCCACGGTGCGGGCGTCGGCGTCGGCGCGCTGCAGACGGTGCCGCTCGACCAGCAGCGCGAAGCGCGACGACACGAGCTCGACCACCGTGCGATCGTCGGCAGAGAACGCCGCTCCCGTGACGCGTCCAAGCTCCAGCCTCCCCACGCGCTGGTCCCGCACCGACAGGTGCACCGACAGGGCGTCGCACAGCGGTTGGGCGGCCAGCCCCGCCAGCGCGGACGCGTGCCCGTCCACCGTGCGGCCGACCGTGCCGGGCGCGCAACCCACGGCGGCGTGGACGATCGAGTCGAACGTGTCTCCCACGACGAGCAGGCCGTGCGACGCCGGCACCAGCGCGCAGAGCCGCCGCAGCAGCGCATCACACAGCAGGTCGTCCGACTCGGCGGGCACGGCGCCGGCGGCCAGGCAGACGGCGGCAGCGAGGCGACTGGGGTCGAGGTGAGCAACCTGCGGCGTCATCCGATCCATATACTAGCGGCTGTGTCTCCCACCACCATCCTCGTCGTCGACGACGAACACCTCATCCGCTGGACGCTCAAACAGCAGCTCAACGCGCATGGGTTCGAAGTCGTGGAAGCCGGCTCGGGGACAGAGGCACTCGCGGCCTTCGGCGAGACCATCGATCTCGTGCTGCTCGACTTCCGCCTGCCCGACACCGACGGGCTGAGCGTGCTGCGTCAGCTCAAGGAACTGCAGCCGACGGTGCCGGTCATTCTGCTGACGGCCTTCGCGTCGATTCAGACGGCGGTCGAGGCCATCAAGCAGGGCGCCTACGACTACGCAAAGAAGCCGTTCGAGTTCGAGGAGCTGCTGCTCACGATCGCGAAAGCGCTCGAGACCAGCCAGCTCAGGCGCGAAGTGAAGGCGCTGCGCGCCCGCGACAGCGAGCCGCACGCCTTCGATCGCGTGATCGGCGAGTCGCCGGCGCTCATGGCCGTGAAGGCCGTGATGGCCAAGGTGGCCGCGAGTCCGGCCTCGACCGTGCTGCTGCAGGGCGAAACGGGCACGGGCAAGGACCTGGCCGCCAAGGCCATCCACTACAACAGTGACCGCGCCGGCCGGCCCTTCGTGAACATCACCTGTTCCGCGTTGCCCGAGCACCTGCTCGAGAGCGAGCTCTTTGGACACGAGCGCGGCGCCTTCACCGACGCGCGTCAGCAGAAGCGAGGGCTGTTCGAAACCGCTGCCGGGGGCACCATCTTCCTCGATGAGATCGGCGAGATGAGCCCCGCGCTGCAGGCCAAGCTGCTGCGCTTCCTCGAAGACAAGACGTTCAAGCGTGTCGGCGGCCTGACCGACCTCAAGGTCGACGTACGGGTCATCGCGGCCACGCACCGCAACCTGGCTCAGTTCGTGCGCGACGGCAAGTTCCGCGAAGACCTGTACTACCGACTCGGCGTGATGCCGATCACCCTGCCGCCGCTGCGCGAGCGCACGGGCGACGTGCCGCGGCTCGCCGGGCACTTCGTGCGGCTGTTCAACCGCGAGTTCCGCAAGAGCGTCACGGGCATCACGCCCGCAGCGCTACGTTCGCTCGAGTCGTACGCGTGGCCCGGCAACGTGCGCGAGCTACGCAACGCCGTGGAGCGCGCGATGCTGCTGGCCGACGGCCTCGAGCTCGGTCCCGAGCACTTCTCCATGCTGGCCGCGGCCACACCCGTCAGGTCGGGCTTCTCGCTGCCGCCGGAGGGCATCAATCTCGAATCGCTCGAACGCGATCTGCTGGTGCAGGCCCTGCAGCGGGCCCAAGGCAACCAGACCCAGGCGGCGCAGCTGCTCGGGATGAACCGCGACCAGATTCGCTATCGGCTCGAGAAGTTCGGTCTCGACAAGCTCGGCCGCCCCATGACCGACGACAAGCCCGCCTAGCCAACTCCGGTCGTTCGGATTCTTTCCCGCCGCGCGGGAACAACTGCCCATCGGGCCGCCCTTGCGGGCCCCTGCCCGAGGAAATCCGCTGTAATTCCGCCACCACCGGTGGCGGCACGGCCGTTGCTCTGCCTTGTGCAGGCGAAACCTGTGGCCAATGTGATCGTCGTCGACGACGAAGCCCTGCTGCGGTGGGCACTCGTGCAACGGCTGGCCCGCGATGGCCATACGGTGACGGAAGCCGTCGATGGCGCGGGCGCACTGCAGGCGCTCTCGAGCGTGGGGCCGCCGACGGTGGTCGTGCTCGACGTGAAGCTGCCAGACATGACGGGCCTGGCGGTGCTGGAGGAAATCCGCCGCCGGCGTCCCGACGCGGCGGTGGTCATGATGACCGCCTACTGGGCCAGCGACGCGCTCGAGCACGCGCGCCGGCTCGGGGTACGCGACCTGCTCGCCAAGCCCCTCGACCTGGATCGCGTCGCGGCGGTCGTAGCCGCGGCCAAGGAGATCGGCCCATGCTGACACTGACTCGCATTCTCTGCCCGACGGACTTCTCCGACGTCTCGACCAAGGCCGAGGCGTACGCCACGGCGCTCGCCCGCCGCTACAACGCCAGGCTGCACCTGCTGCACGTCGATCCGCCCACCCCCATCATGTCGCCCTACGGCGAGATGCCGGTCGACATCCGTCTGTTCGAGGAACAGCGCGACCAGGCCGAGAAGGACCTTGCGACAGCGCGTGAGCGCGCCCGCGCCGCCGGCGTGCCGGCCGAGGCGTCGATACGCGGCGGCCATCCCGCGCGCGAGATCCTGGCCGTGGCCGACGAGTTCCACGCGGATCTCGTCGTGATCGGCACGCACGGCCGCGGTGGCGTGGAGCATCTGCTGCTCGGCTCGGTCGCCGAGAAGGTCATGCGCAAGGCGCCCTGCCCCGTGATGGTCGTGCCGGCGGCCACCGGTCCGGGCAGCGACGTGCGCTTCTCGCGCGTGCTCTGCCCGATCGACGGCTCGGCCTCGTCTTCCGACGCGGTCAGCTACGCCGTGTCGCTCGCCCGGGATACCGACGGCCGCCTCATCCTGGTGTCGGTCGTCGAGCCGGTGCCGGCCGGCGGCGAGTTCGGTGCGCTCGACACCGAGGAGTACCAGCGTCTGGGCGAAGCGCATGCCCAGGCGCTGCTCACGAACGCCTATCCCGACGTGCGCGGGTGGTGTCAGGTCGAGCAGGTCGTCGCCCACGGCAAGGCGAGCGACGCTATCCTCGAGACGGCGAAGAACATGCAGGCAGACGTCATCGTGATGGGCGTGCGCGGACGCGGCGCCATCGACCTCATGGCGTTCGGGTCGACCACCAACGACGTCATCCGGCGGGCCACGTGTCCCGTGCTCGCCGTGCATCCCAAGGTGAAGGACCGCCAGCGCCTCGCGGCGCTGCCGGTGACCGTGACGGTCTGACCGTGGAACACGGACACGCCATGAGCGCGATCGCCCTCACGCACATCCTGGTGTGTCGATGGCCGACTTCGAGGAGGCCGCCCGACGTGAGTCGGACACCCAGATGGCGTCGATGCTCGACGAGACCGAGCGGCAGAAGTAGTGCGCCCGCCTGGTGACCGAAGCGGGCCCGCCATTCCTGCCGCGCGTAGCGCTCAGGGGGCGCGGCGGTACCCGGTACCGCCGCAGCTCCGACCCGATCCGTCCCCGCGCGCGGCTGGCGCCGATGACGGCCACGGTGTGCGGCGCGAAGATCGAATCGAGGGGCCGTGGAGGAACGGCCCTGACGAGTGTCCGGGACCGTCAGCGGGCATCGGGGTTGGACACGCGGTCGAAGAGCGCGCTCAGCTGCGTGCGCGCCGTCGCCAGCCGCTCATCGAGCTGGTCGTAGACGAACGCATGGCCGGCCTGCGTGGCCTCGATGATCGGTACCTCGGCCTGCTGCGCCTCCGCTTCGAGTGACCTGCGCCGCGCCGGATCCTTCACGCGGGCAATCGCGGTGCGCACGTCCTTCAGGAGCGCGCGCGTCTCGCGCAGGCCTTCAAGGGCCAACTTGCCGCGCGCCGGGAACTCAGGATGCGGCGCGATCTTGCCGGCGCCGTGACACGACGCGCACTGCCCTTCGAGCGCCTTGGGCGAGAGACGCGTGCCGGCGGCTTCTCCGTGGCACGTCGTGCAGGTCGGCCCGTGCTTGTCACCCGCCCGCAGCAGCTCGTAGTGCTTGCTGCGCTGAAAGGCCACGAACGGCCCGGCGTGGCAGGTGCCGCAGGTCTTCGGCAGGTTCGTGGGGTGCACCGGACTGGCCGGGTTCGTGCGCGCCAGGATGTCCTTGTGGGCGATGAACGGCTCGAACGACTTCGGGTCGCCGCCGTGGCAGCTCTCGCACCCCACCGACTTGCGGGCATGCCCCGACATATCCCAGTCGGACAAGTGCGAGCCGGACACCGACCCGGGATTGGCGAAATGGCAATCCGCACACCGGCTCTGGCTCTGCGCGGCGGCTTGGCCGCTTCCGAGGGCGAGGGTCGCGGCAAATAGCGCGGCAGCCAGCACGAGCGAACGAAACATGGGGGGCCTCCGCAGAAAAATCGATGCACGGCTCGCGCCAACGGCTGACCTGAGACACCGTAAACATTCGTTCGGCAATTCGCTCGGCCCACGCCGAGGGCGTTTACGCTGCCGCGAAGTAGTAAGGAGCGTCGGGTGTTTCTCCGCGGCCCGGGGGCACGGGCGCCCGGGAACGGCTTGGACGGTGCGCCACGCCGTTGGCCTCCGGCTTGCACACCATTCCACCGTTCCCGGGCGGATCGTTCCGCTCAACGGAGGATTGTAGATGGCTCTCGATATCTTGTTCCCCGGCGCCGAGACTGGAACGAACACATGAGTGACGCATGGATCGTCCTTGGCGGGCTGGCCGCGTGGGTGGCAGTGCAGGTGTGGGTGCTGCCCCGTTTCGGCGTGCCGACCTGAGCGGTGCCTCAGCCGCGCGTGCCGCGGCCCACGCCTCCAGACGCGACGCCTCCGACGACCACGCCGCGCTGACCAGCGGACCTGGTGCGGTGCCCGGGTCCATGCGCCACTCGCCGGGCGCCACTCGCTACCGTTCGTCGCTCAGTTGCGCGAGCGCCCGCGCGAGCGCAGCGTCGTGGCCGTAGATGTCGTCGGCGAAGTGCACCGCGCCGTCCTCGGGCAGCACGGCGGCGGTCATGTAGAACAGCACGACGTCGATGGGCGCGGCCAGATCGACCCGGGCCGACACGCTGGCGTGCATGGCATCCGCGATGTGACCTGCGTCCCACCCGGCCACTCCCTCGAGCACCCAGCGCGCCAGTCCCGGCGGATCCGCCACGCGGATGCAGCCATGGCTGAAGTCGCGCCGGTCGCGCGCGAAGAGCGACGGCGTCGGCGTGCCGTGCAGGTAGATGCTCTCGCGGTTGGGGAACACGAACTTGACGAGGCCGAGCGCGTTGTGCGGCCCCGGACGCTGCCGTACCCGCAGGGTGCCGGCAGCGAGCGCCTCGAAGGCGCCCTGGTCCACGGCCACCGGGCGTGCGTCGTCGCCGGCACCGCCCACGACCTCCATCTGCTGGCGCGCGAGGTAGCCCGCGTCGCGCCGCATCGCTGGCAGGATCTCGCCGCGCAGGATCGACCGGGGCACGTTCCAGTACGGACGGAAGATGACGTGCTCCATCGCCTCGATGAACACCGGCGTCTCGGTGCGCACGGCCTGGCCGACGATGACGCGCGTGGAGAACGCGGGCGGCAGCGACACGTCGAGCGTGTCCCAGGCCCAGAGCCGGAACATCGGGATGTTCACCACGACGAGGCGACGCGCGCCGAGATCGGGCAGCCACCGCAGCCGCTCCAGTGCCAGCTCGATCTGGTGCACCCGCGCCGAAGCCGGCACGCGGGCCGCTGCGATCGTGCGGGCGCCGAGCACGCCGTCGGGCGTAAGACCGTGTCGCGCCTGGAAGCGCCGCACGCCGTCCACGATGGCGCCCTCGTAGCGCTCCGCGCCGTCGGCCGGCACCTCCGCGGGCGCCAGGTCCCCGTGCGCCTGCAAATGGATGCCGAGCGCAGGGGTGCCGGCATACGGTTCTCCCGGGTGCACGGCACGGACGAAGGGTGGCACCTCCGGGTCGGTTCTGGCCGCAATCGCGCGATAGCGCGGCAACGCCTCGACCAGACGCGCGTAGAGGGCAAACGGCGGGGCCAGTGACTCCACGGCCGACACCACCCGGCGCGTGGCAACGGCCTGACGCAGCAACGCGGCGAAGTCGTGCGGCTCGGCCCATGTGTCGATCCGCAGGCCGACCGCGCGCGGATCGACGCGACCCAGGTGCAGGTGGCGCATGTAGCGCAGCACGCCGAGGCTCAGGGCCACGTCGTATGCCGCCGGTCCCTCGGCCTCGGCAGGTCTGGCCCCACCTAGCGCCGCCACCGGGCCCACGAGATAGTCAGCAGGCGCGAGGCCGTGCCGGTCCGCTGCCCGCAGCAGCGCCAGGGTCGCGTCGGCCTGCGACGTCGGCACGCCGCCGTCGAGCCAGATCGGCACGACCAGGTCCGACCCGTACAACTCCAGCAGCGCCGTCTGCTCGGCCGCGGACGCACCGAGTGCCCGCGCTGCCGTCGCGAGCACCACCGGTATCGCAGCCTGCAACTCAGGTCGCGGCATCGAGGGGGCGTCGGGAGCCGCCGCCTGACCCACGACCTGGTCGCGAGGCGCCAGGGCCCACGCCAAGGCCATCCCGGCGATGACCACGAGAGCGCACACGCCCACCCGCCAGAGTCCATGCCGGCGAGACGCGTGATGTCGGCGTCCAGTCATATGTGCACCATCACCTGAGGCGAGGCTGTGCACATTGCGTGCCCAGAGCGAGGCGTGCCCTGCCGCGTGCCCGGTGTGTCCGGCGCAATCGAGGGTCAGGTGGCCGACGTGCCGCGTCCCGCGGCGTCTGCGTCGTAGCGAATCGACACCGGCGCCTCGAGCATCCGGCTGATCTGCCGGCGTTCTTCGATGAGCGGCCACCAGTCGTAGAGCAGCACTTCGAGTGGTCGCCACATGGCCACCCATCCGCTGATGACGAGGCCCTCGCGCAGGATCTCGCGCTGCGGTCCAGGTGGCAGCGACACGGTCAGCTCCGCGAGCGTCAGGAAGACGACGAGCATCACCAGGCCAATGCTCAGAAACATTCGGCCCCGCCGCACATGCTCACCGAGCCGGCGTCCAATCTGCCTGCGCGTGTGGATGAAGTGCCCGCGTACGGCTTCCACGATGACGTCGGCCACCACGGGATCTCCTGCGCCGCCGCCAGCAGCTCGATACCGAACGGGGTTGCTCATGGAACAACTCATACGGGCATCGACTCATGATGAGGATCACGCATCGAGCTGCCGGATGGGATTGTCACATGGCCACGCGCCAGGACGTCACGGAGGCTCGCGCCCGCGCGGCGCCAGCGCGAGTGGGAAATCACACGCACCCCATCAGGGTCCTGGGGATGATTCCCCAGCCCGTTCGCCTTGCTCGCGTCGATCCGACGAAACTGGCCTGAATGGCCGACTCGCCCCTCGGCACGCATTTCGCCTCTCGGTGGGACTACGGCCGGCGCACGCAGGATTGTTCCGGAACACTTCTCTCGGTGGCCCGTCGCCGCCGAGTCTCGAGGGAGTTGACGATGGGTGAATCCACACTTCGACTCGGGCTGGCGGCGCTCGGAGCGGCCGGCCTGCTCGCGGCCTCAGGCACGGCCTACGCTCAGGCCCCCAAGGCCCCCGCACAGCAGGTGACGTTTGCCAAGGACGTCGCCCCGATCTTCCAGGCCAAGTGCCAGTCGTGCCATGAGCCGGGGTCGATCGCCCCGATGTCGCTCGTGACGTTCCGCGAGGCCCGGCCCTGGGCCAAGTCGATCAAGTCTCGTGTCGAGACCCGGCAGATGCCGCCCTGGCACATCGACCGCAGCGTCGGCGTGCAGAAGTTCAAGAACGACATGTCGCTCACCGACGAGCAGATCGCGACCATCGTGCGCTGGGTCGATCAGGGTGCGCCGGAAGGTAACCCGGCGGACTTCACCGCCAAGCCGGTGGCCAAGGGGCTGTACTGGCAGGGTGAGCGCGATGGCTACGGCGCGCCCGACCTGGTCATCACGGCGCCGCTGCAGACGATGCCCGCCGTGCACCAGGACGTGTGGTGGCGTCCGGTGCAGGACATACCGATTACCGAGCCGCGCTGGGTGAGGATGGTCGAGATTCGTCCGGCCAACCTCGCCGGCCGCAAGGTGCTGCACCACTCGATCGCCTACCACGTCCTCAACCCCGACAACACGGCCGCGGTCAACACCGGCATCGGCGTTGGCGGCCGCGCCCTCTCGCTCTCGGGCAACGCCACTACGCCCACCGCGGCCGAGCTCGTGAACCGACGACCGCAGCTCATGGAATGGGCCATCGGCAAGGGCTACGACCGTTTCATGGACGGCACCGGCAAGCTCATCATGCCGGGCGAGAAGATTTCGTGGGACCAGCACATCCACGCCTCCGGTGAAGAGATCACGAGCGCGTCGGAGATCGCCCTGTGGTTCTATCCGAAAGGCCAGGAGCCGACCAAGCGCAGCTACCTCGTGGGCTTCACGGGCCTCAAGAACGGCACGGCCGGCCTCGACATCCCGCCCAACTCAATTGCCTACACCGAGGGCTACAACGTGCTGAAGGAGAACACCCTCATCACCAACTTCCAGCCGCACTTCCACCTGCGCGGCAAGGCCATGATGGTGGAAGCCATCCTCCCCGACGGCCGCTCGGAAGTGGTCAGCTACGTGAAGGACTTCAACTTCAACTGGATGACCAACTACATCTACGAAGAGGACGCCTCGCCCGTCTATCCGAAGGGCACGATCATCCACGTGACGGCGTACTACGACAACACCAGAGCCAACAAGAGCAATCCGGATCCGGATCAATGGGTGGGCTACGGTGACCGCACGGTCGACGAGATGGCGCACGCCTGGATGAATGTGGTCTACCTGTCGGACCAGGAATACACCGAGCTCGTCGCCCAGCGAAAAGCACAGAAGGCGCAGGCGACCGACGCCCGCGAGCGCCAGTAGGAGGCCCAGGTCATGAAGGCATTCAGCATCGTTCGCCTCGCCCTCGCCGGCGCCGCCCTCACGGCGCTTGCCGGCACGACGGTCTTCGCACAGTCGCAGCCGTTGCTGCCCAGTTCTCCGAAGCTGGCCTTCGGCGGTACCATCTCGCCGGCCTACGACGGCTGGTTCGACAACGCCGACGGCTCGCGCACGTTCATGATGGGTTACTACAGCCGCAACTGGGAAGACGCGGTCGACGTTCCGATCGGCCTGAACAACCGTTTCGAGCCCGGGGAACCCGATCGCGGACAACCCACCCACTTCCGGCCCAACCGCAACTTCGGCATGTTCACGGTGACGGTGCCGAAGGGCGTCAACGAGAAGCTCTGGTGGGTGCTTATCGTGAACGGCGTCACGCAGCGCGTGCCGCTCTCGCAGACGCCCGACTACAACATCACGCCGCAGCACGCGTCCGAAGAGGGGCCCGGCGGCAAGTACAACAGGCCGGCCATCCTGCGCTTCGCAGAGACCGGTCCGGCGCTTCAGATGCCGGCGGCCACCCAGGCCAACGCGGTGTCGCGCCTGGCGATGGTGGGCGTGCCGATGGCGGTCGATTTCTGGGTCGACGACGACGCGCGCTACGCCTCGGGCTCGAACGCGCCGATCAACCCGAAGGAGCCGATCGTCGAGATGGTGGTGGCCAAGTACCGCGGTGTCGGCAAGGTGCGCGTGAGCGATGGCCACCACACACTCACCGTGCTCGAAGGCGGTGGATTCAACGTGCCCTACGCGGCGAAGGGCACGACGATGGTGACCTTCAGCGAACCAGGTGAGTACCAGCTCCACGTCACCGCCAACGACCTTTCGGGTCCGGGTGGTGGCTCATCGGGTTGCTGCTGGACGACCGGCCTCATCAAAGTGTCGGTGAAGCCAGGCGGCGCGCCGCCTGCGGTCGCGCGTTAGCGGACCGAACGACGGCCTGAGCCGGTGGCACGCCTGTTGCGACTGCATGTAGCGGCCATCCGTCCGGCCAGACCCGAGGAGTGTCATGACGTCAATCCGACCAATACCTGCGCGGTTCACCGCGCTGGGTCTCGCCGTGGCCATCGTCGTGGTCGCGGCGCCCTTCATGCCCGCCCAGACGCTGCCGGCGCCGATCGCCATCGAATCGGCGCGGATCACCCTGGCCGGCACGTCGAACGTCCACGATTACACCGCCTCCACGAGCAACGCCCGGATCACCCGGGTCACCGTGGCCAGCGCCGACGCCGCGTCGTGGGACGCCCTGCAGACGCCGGGTGGCCTCACCGCGTTCGACCTCGCCATCGCCGCCGGTTCGCTCACCTCGCCCCGGGACGGCGTGGACAAGAACATGCACAAGGCGTTGAAGGTGAAAGAGCACGCCGACATCACGTTCAGCCTGAAGCGGATCGAGGGCTCCCCGGGCGCGCTGACGGCCGTGGGCACACTGCGTGTCGCTGGCGTCTCGCGCGACGTGACGCTGCCTCTGAAGACCTCGGCCCAGGGCGCGCACCTGTTGGTGACCGGCGCCCTCGACGTGCTGATGCCTGATTTCGGTATCGAACCACCCAGAGCGATGCTCGGGATGGTCAGGGCCAACCCCAAGGTCACCGTCACCTTCGAAGTCGTGCTCGCCGGCGGCACCACCTAGCCCACACCTAGCCCCAGTTCCTGAATCCCCCGATTCCACAAGGACCACGCCATCACAAGACCTACGATTCTCGCTTCGACCCTCAGTATCCTGGTCCTCGTTTCCGCGCCCGCCTCCGCCCAGCCCGCTCCGGCGACACCAGACCCGGCGGTGGCGACGACGAGCGCCGCCGATGACCAGACGCCAGCAGAGCCGGCCGGCACCGGCTGGTCCAAAGGCCGCCCCGTCACCATCCAGTTCCTGCGGCCCTTCGATCGCCGCGGCACCAACGTCTTTGAAACCACCAAGAAGCCGGGGGTCGAATACACCGGCTTCACGCTTGCCTGGAGCGCGGCGTTCACCTCGCAGGTGCAGTCGCTCAGTCATGCCAACTCGGCCGAGCCGGTCGTCGTGGCCGGCGTGAACACCAACCAGCTCGCCGACATCGGTTTCGGTTTCAACAACTCGACGGCCAACCTGTATCTCAACGCGCAGCTCGCCAAGGGCATCCGCGTGGAGCTGGCCACCTACCTGTCGTCCCGCCACCACAACGAGGCGTGGGTCAAGGGCGGCTACCTGCAGATCGACGAGTCGCCGATCGACGTCAAGGCGCTCCATGCGCTGATGAAGGTCGTGACGCTGCGGGTCGGCCACATGGAGATCAACTACGGCGACGCGCACTACCGCCGCACCGACAACGGCAATGCCGTCTACAACGCCTTCGTCGGCAACTACATGATGGACGCCTTCACCACCGAGATCGGCGCCGAGGTCTACGCGCAGGGCAAGAGCCTGGTGGCCATGGCCGCGGTGACCGGCGGCGAAGTGCGCGGCACCGTGCTCAGTCCCGGCCAGCGCGGCCCGACCTACATCGGCAAGCTCGGTGTGGACCGTCAGGTGCGGCCCAAGATGCGCGTGCGCCTGACCGGCTCGGTCTACCGCAACGCCACGTCGCTGAGCAACACGCTCTACGGCGGCGACCGCGCTGGCTCGCGCTATTACTACGTGCTCGAGAACACGGCCGCGTCGGAATCGGCGCAGTTCACCTCCGGCAACGTCAATCCCGGCTTCCGGAACGAAGTGACGGCGCTGCAGCTCAATCCGTTCGTCAAGGTCGGCGGTCTGGAGCTGTTCGGCGTCGTCGAGCGCGCCGAGGGCAAGGCCCGGACCGAAGCCACGCGACGCACGTTCACGCAACAGGCGGCCGATGTCGTCTATCGATTCGCGGGCGACGCACTGCAGGTGGGCGGCCGCTACAACCGCGTGAAGGGCCAGTTGGCCGGCATGACGACCGACATCGAAGGCCAGCGCTGGCAGTTCGGTGCGGGCTGGTTCGTCGCGCCCGGCGTCCTGGTGAAGGCCGAGTACGTGAGGCAGACGTTCGACGGCTACCCCACGACCTCCATCCGCAACGGCGGCACGTTCAAGGGCCTGATGCTCGAAGGCGTCGTTGCCTTCTAGCCGGGCCCGCCGCCTCGTCGCCGGAGCGGTGCTGGTGTGCGCGGCGCAGGCCGCGGCGCAAGAGTCGCCGCCGCAGGAGGTGCAGGTGCACCACGACCACGGCACCTACACCGTGTCGGCCCGGTTCGCCGTCGCGCAGACCCCCGCCGTCGTGCGCGCGGTGCTGTCGGACTACGAGCAGATCTCGCGCTTCATGCCCGACATCCGCAGCAGCATCATCGTGCAGCGCACGCCGCGGCTGCTGGTCGAACAGGAGGCCGTGTCGCGCTATGCCCTGTTCTCGAGAACGGTGCACATGACGCTCGAGGTCACCGAGGACGTCGACGGCATCCACTTCGTCGACCGCAGCGGGCGCAGCTTCACCACCTTCCAGGGCCAATGGCTGCTGGTGCCGCACGCCGACGGCACGGCCATCACCTACGAACTCTCGGTGAATCCGGCTTTCAGCGTGCCCCAGTTCGTGCTGCGGCGGATGCTGACGCGGGATTCCCGGCTCATGATCGCCCAGCTCAAGCAGGAAATGGCTGCCCGCCCTTCCGCACAGGCACGGCTCCCGGACGCGGCATGAGCTGGTGCTCGCCCGTCGCACCTGTGCAATTGGACACACCGTGGACGCGGCTGGTCCGCTATGGTCGACGGCATGACACCCGAAACGCTCGAACGCTTCAAACAGCGACTGCTCGACGACGAACGCGACCTGGCGGGCCGGATCGCCCGTGCCGTTGCCAATGCCCGTGGCGGCAGTGAAGACCCGGGCGACACCGCCGACGACAGCGTGAACGACGAGCGGCGCCACGAACAGCTGAAGGAAGCCGACGCCAGTTCGGCGCAGCTCACCCAGGTACGGTTGGCCCTGGCCCGCGTGGACAACGGCACCTTCGGGGCGTGTCTCGTCGATGGCGCGCCCATCGAACCCAGCCGGCTCGAGGCCGTGCCGTGGGCGGCGCACTGCCTGGCCCACGCCGAGGCCCTGGAGGCACCGCTCGACATCGAGACGCCGACGCTCTGACGGCGTGGCACACTATTCCGGAAATCCTGGCCGAGATGGTGGGCACGACACGCCTGAAGGTCAAGAACTCGCTGCTGAGCGTCGTGCTGCGCGACTGACACGGCGCGCGTCAGCGAGGGACGAGCCCTTCAGAAGGCCACGCGCCGCGCGCCGAGGACCGCGGCCCGCCGCCGACATCGTGCTCGAGGGCACCGGGCCGGACGCGGTGCCAGGCTTCCTGCGATCGCTCTGCCTGCAGCCCGCCCTGCCGGCCACCTGCTCCCGCTGCGATGTCAAGGGAGACCCCGGCGCATGAATCTCGAGATCGTCGTACCGCTCGTCATCGCCGCGCTCGGCGGCGCCGTGGTCGGCCTCGAGCGGCAATGGTCGGGGCATGCCGACGGGCCGGCTGCCCGCTTCGCCGGGATTCGCACCTTCACGCTCCTCGGCTTGCTCGGGGCCATCGCCGGGCTGGCGATCGCGCGCGGCTTCGTCGCTCCGGCAAGCGTGCTGCTGGCCGGCGCGGTGGGCCTCGTCATCGCGGCATATGCCGCGGCCAGCCGCGCCGATGTCGACGGCACCACCGAGGTGGCCGCGCTGGTGGTGCTGAGCGCCGGCGCCATCGCCGGCACGGGCGAGATCGTCATGGCCAGCGCCCTGGTGGCGGTCACCGGTGTGCTGTTGGCCGAAAAGACCCGCCTGCATACCTGGTCGGCACGCATCGACGGCGTGGATCTGCGGGCCGGCCTGCGGTTTGCGGCGATGGCGCTGGTGATAATGCCGCTCTTGCCGAGCGGTCCGCACGGCCCGGGCATCGGCGTCAGACCGCGCGAACTCTGGGCGCTGGTGCTGTTCTTCAGCGGCTTGAGCTTCGCCGGACACATCGCCCGCAAGGCGCTCGGTGCCAACCACGGTCTGGCCCTCGCCGGCGCGATCGGCGGGCTGGTCTCCTCCACCAACGTCACCTTGACCTTCGCCCGCGCCAGCCGCGAGGACGCTGCCGCCGGTCATGCGCTCGGAGCCGGCGCGCTGGCCGCCAATGCTGTGTTGTTCCCGCGCGTCCTCGCCGCCACCGTGGTGCTCAATCCGCCCCTTGCCTGGGTGCTGGCGCCGATGCTAGTGCCGGCGTTCGCCGTCGCCGCCGCTGCCACGGCCGCGAGCCTCTGGTGGATGCGCGGTGGTAGCGCGCCCACTGCGCCGACCGCGAATCCGCTCAAGATCGGCGCCGCGTTGCAGATGGCCGTGCTCTTCCAGATCGTGTTGTACGGCGTGGACCTCGCGCAGCGGTCGTACGGCCAGGCCGGGCTGCTGGCCTCCGGCGCCGTGCTGGGATTGACCGACGTGGACGCGCTCACGGTGACGATGGCCCGCGGCGCCCACGGCGAGGCCGGGCCTGCCGTGGCGGCAGTGGCCATCGTCGTCGGCGTGCTGGCCAACACGCTGCTCAAAGCCGGTCTGGCACTCACCCTGGGCTCGAGACGCTTCCGCCTCATCTGCGGCGTCGGGCTCCTCACCATGGCGCTGGCGCTCGGCGCCACCCTGGCCGCCCGATGACCCGAGCCGACACCACCTCGGCGCGTGCGCCAGGCACTCGACTGCGGCTCGCTGTCGTGAGCGTTCTCGAGATCCCCCGGCCGCCGCGACTTGGCATACCGGTTGCTCTCCCCGTTCCATGAGGTTTCCAGTGATGACTGTCTCCCGCATCGTCTGCGCCCTCGACTTCTCGGAGCTGTCGCCGAAGGTCGAGGCCTACGCTACGGCCTTGGCGCAACGCTATGAAGCGGGGTTGACCCTGCTCCACGTCGATCCGCCGATCCCGCTGATGGCGCCTTACGGTGAGCTGCCGCTGGACATCGGGCTGTTCGACGACCAGCGCCAGCGGGCCCTCGCCGATCTCGCCGCGGCGCAGCACCGAGGCCGGGCCGCTGGTGTGCCGGTCGACACGGCGCTGCGCGGCGGCCAGCCGAGCCGTGAGATCCTCGCACTGGCCGAGGACCAGTCGGCCGACCTGATCGTGATGGGCACGCACGGCCACGGCGGGTTCGAGCACCTGCTGCTCGGATCGGTGGCCGAGAAGGTGCTGCGCAAGGCGCCGTGTGCGGTGATGGTGGTGCCGCCGGGGGGCACTGCCGCCGCGCACGGGACCTTCTCGCACATCCTGTGCCCCATCGACGGGTCGGCATCGTCGGCCGACGCGATCGCCTTCGCCGTGGGGCTGGCTCGCGAGTCCGATGGCTCGCTGACGCTGCTGCGCGTGGTCGAACCAATCCCGCAGGGCGGTGAGTTTGCGACGTTCGACGCCGGGCAGTATCGGGCCTTGGCCGACGCCGAGGCCGCCAAAGCGCTGCGCGAGGCAGTGCCCGCCGGCCTGCGCGACTGGTGCCACGTGCACGAGCAGGTGGCCCACGGCAAGGCGAGCACCGGCATTCTGGCCACCGCCGGCGACATGCACGCCGACGTGATCGTCATGGGGGTGCGAGGCCGCAGCGCCATCGATCTGCTGGCATTCGGCTCGACCGCCAACGAGGTGGTGCGGCGCGCCACGTGCCCGGTGGTCGCCGTGCACCCGAAGGCCACGGTCGACGGACAGGCGGTGCCAGCGCTCTCCGCGATCATCACCTAGCGGCGTGACGGGCTCGGGTCGGACGGTGTCGGCCGTCGCGAGCCCGACCGGCCCACGACCGGGTGGGTGCGGAAGGTTCCCACGTTACCGTAGCAATATTTCCCATGGCCCTCGCGCATTCGACGCTCACCTCGCAGGCCCAGGTGTCGGTGCCCGCCGGCGTTGCTCGGCAGACGTCCATCGGTCGCTGTTCCGTGTCGGCGTGCCACAAGACCGATCAGTCCACTTTGCATCCCGTGGCCCGCGCGACCACACAACAGGCAACCCGACGTCTTCCTGGCCAAAGGCCTTGCGGAAGGACTTTTCGCCACACGGAGGCGTCGCTGTTGAACGACACCTACGTAGCACAGACTGTTCTCTTTCCCGACCTCTTCGATCGGCCGTTGGCCACCACCTTCGACCAGGCCCATTCGAGCTCCGAAAGCGGCTCGTTCCTGCTCATAGCCGCCGATCGCGCGCTCGGCTTGACGACACAGTTGGCACGGGCGCTGCCGGATCCGCGGCCGGCGGCACGGGTCACCCATGCGTGGTCCGACCTGCTGGCGCGACGGATCTCGGGATCGCCTCAGGGTATCCGGATGCGAATGACGCCGACGGCTTGGCCGATGATCCGGCAAAGACGCTGCCGTCCGACGGGACGAGACGGGTCGTCCACGTCCGACAATGAGGATTCCGTCACTCTGGCCGATGCGTTGAGACTTGTTGCACAGACAAATACAGCACTACAATTTTTGATGAGAGAGGCCATATGGTGCACAGATCCTTCACGGAAGTGTTCGACGATCACCTGCGACTTAGTGAAATGGGTGACTTCGAAAATGACTTACGAAGAAATTTTTCCGTAGACATCATTGTGCTCATGGAAAACAACATCTACCGTGGGCATGAAGAAGTGCGAGGACTTGCAAGACGACTACTTCGAGAACTTCCGAACGGCAAATATCAGAACAATATGATACTGCTTGACAAAGAAATAGGGATGCTGGAGTGGACGGCTAAGTCTGATAACACAGAAGTACTTGACGGCGTCGACAGTTATCTTTTCCGAGACGGGAAGATCATTGCACAAACAATCCACTACACAGTTACACGCACTTCATTGCCTAGACCGGCCAATGTCTTAGACGCGTCACCAGCCGATCACGTCACCACAGAGCACGTCATGGACAACTCGTCCCTCTAAGGCGTCGTCAATAAATAACATTTACAA